>QWCH01000647.1_pt1 | contig 61135 bp, 56 predicted proteins | sample 1972671 | NCBI WGS metagenome assembly QWCH01 (sample SAMN09866713, study PRJNA288562) | Human gut metagenome isolate term3_stool, whole genome shotgun sequencing... | isolation source: gut | host: Homo sapiens | place: USA: California
ACCATCAGAAGAAGCAACAGCAACTACAACAGCAGCTACTCCAGTAGAACAAACAGCGAAACCTAATATCACAGCACCAAAAGCTGGAGATAAAACAATCACAGGAACATCAGAACCAAATGCCAAAGTTGTAGTAGAACTTCCAGACGGAACAAAGATAGAAACAACAGCAGACAAAGAGGGCAATTGGACTGCAAATGTACCTGCAGGAAAAGAACCAAAAGAAAATGATGTTATAAAAGCAGTTGCAACAGTAGATGGAAAGACACCATCAGAAGAAGCAACAGCAACTACAACAGCAGCAGATGATAAGACTAAAGATCCAACTATTAATCAACCAACTGAAGGTGATAATAAGATCACTGGTAAGGGTGAACCAGGTTCTAAGATTGTTGTAGATCTTCCAGACGGAACAAAGATTCCAGGAAAAGTTGATGATAACGGTCATTGGACTGTAGACGTACCTGCAGACAAACCATTAAAACCAGGAGATGTTATTAAAGTAACTCAAACTGATGATAAAGGTAAGGTAAAAGAAGCAACTGCAACTGTTGCATCTAGATTTAAACCAGAACCAATTCCAACCCCTGATTACAATCCATGGTGGCCAATCTACTTTGGTTCAACTAAGACTGAAGTTAAACCAGAAGTTAAACATCTTGAAAGACACGAAGCTTATATCGCTGGATACCCAGATGGAACTGTAAGACCAGATGGCAAGATCACTAGAGCAGAAGTAGCAGCAATCCTTGCAAGACTTACTGAAAACAGTTCTCTTGCAAACTTCGTAGCAAGATTCTCAGATGTTAAGGCATTTGATTGGTTCTCAGACAGTATCATGAAACTATCTGCAAAAGACATAATCACAGGATACCCAGATGGAACATTCAAACCTAACAAGAGCATAACTAGAGCGGAATTTGCAGCTATCGTTTCTAAATATATCAAGAATCCAAAAGCAGCAGATGAAGTATTCGCAGACGTACCAATGAACCATTGGGCAAAGGATGCAATCGCAAAGGTTAAGGCTGAAGGATGGATCTCAGGATATAATGATGGAACATTTAGACCAGATGCTCCTATCACTAGAGCAGAAGCAGTATCTATCGTAAACAGAATGTTTGATAGAGCAGCTGACGGTGAATTCGTAAGAGATCACAAATTTGAAGTTAATAACTTCAAAGATTTACTTGTAAATCACTGGGCTTACTACGATATGATGGAAGCTACCCACTCTCACGACTATGAAAAAATAGGTACAAGAGTTGAAAGATGGGAAAAGATAGTTAAATAACTTAATATGTAAATATTTGGTTAAAGATAAGAAACCGGAGGATGACCTCCGGTTTTTTGTTTTTGTTTTTGTTGATTATTGGGGTTAATGGAAGCAGGTTGCTTCCGCTACGGTGCAGTTGCAAAGGTTAGGTCTGTGGAGGTTATACCCGTTCGAAGCCCTAGCCGAAATCTTCGGTTTCGTTGCAGGTCTCGTGCAAAGAGTTCCAAGGAAGACGAGTATAGCGAAGGCTGATTTGCAGAACTCGACTGCCTCTCATGGTGACGACCACCTACAGACATCACTTAACGAATACACAAAAGGAAGACAGTCACCCTGAGCGTAGACGGTGGAGCAAAGCGGAACCGTCGTAGTCGAACGGGTATAAACGGTGTGAGGTTTAGTATGGATGATTTTAATATTTTTTTGGAATAGATAGGTTAAATATAGGTCAGATCCTTCGACTCACTTCGTTCACTCAGGATGACCATGTGGGCGTGATGACGTTCTATAAGGGTGATTGCAGTTGGGAAGGTTCCGCTACGGTTAATCGTAAATTATTATTTTTTTATTTTTCCGTCTTGGTCCTATGTTATAATAGATTTAGGTGAATTATGTATCAAGCTTTATATAGAAAATACAGGTCTAGGACTTTTGACGAGGTTGTCGGTCAAGACCAGGTTATAAATTCAATTAAATATCAAGTGAAGAATTCGACGGTTTCTCATGCATACATTTTTTCTGGCACTAGGGGAACGGGCAAGACTTCGACGGCAAAGATTTTGGCGAGGGCGGTTAACTGCGAGCATCCTATCGATGGCAATCCTTGCAACGAGTGCGAGACTTGTAAATCGATCCTAAGGGGCACGAATCTCGACGTGGTTGAGATGGATGCGGCTTCTAACAATGGTGTGGACGACATCAGGGATTTGCGTGAAAAGGCGTTTTATCCGCCGAGTACTTCGAAGTACAAGGTCTACATCATCGACGAGGTGCACATGCTCTCTAAGGGTGCTTTCAATGCGCTTCTAAAGATTTTGGAAGAGCCTCCGAAGCATCTCATATTTATTTTGGCGACGACGGAGATTGAGAGGGTGCCTCAGACAATTCTTTCGAGGACTCAGAGGTACACTTTTAAGAGAATTTCCATTGACACGATTTCTAAAAATATTTCTGAGATTTTAGAAAAGGAAGGCAAGACCATCGACGAGGCTGGCATTGATTTAATCGCTCAGATGGCGGACGGATCCATGAGGGACGCGGTGTCTCTTCTCGACAGGGTTGTGGCTATTAACGATAATAATATTAGCTACGACAAGATTATCGAGGTCTTAGGTGTTACCACGGAGGATACTCTTTTTGAGCTTGCCACTTCGATTTTAAATTCCGATGCGTCAAGTATCATTATGTCCGTTGCGAACCTTGCTGATGATGGCAAGGATATGATGGTTTTAATCGACGGTATTGTGTCATTTTTTAGAAATATTTTGATTGCAAAGAATTTAAGCGACCCTAGAAAGATCATTCGTGTTAGAGATATGGACAGGTATGTCGCTATTGCCAATGCTTTTTCCAATTCTGAGATTTTAAATATTATCAAGATTCTAAGCGAAACCAAGGCGAGGTCCAGGTATATTACAAATAAGAGGACCATGCTTGAGGCGGCGCTTCTTGAAATTGTGGCATCAAAGCAGGTCGATATTTTAAATCGTGTGGAAAATCTGGAAAGGATGCTAAGTTCTGGAGATTTATCGGGGCTTAAGGCTCCTAGGAGGGAAAAGTTTGAGTTTAATTTTTCGAAGAAGGAAAATCCGGTAGTGGTTGAAAAACCTCTTGCTAAGGAAGTAGTTTCTGAAATCATTGACGATAAAGTTTCAAATGAAGCCAAAGAAAATGTTGAAAAAGAAATCGAAAATGAAATTCCAAAAGATATTCCAGAAGTTCCTGTGGATGATCAGTCTGACATGAATACAATCGAGAAAAGCCAAGAGGATGCGGTTGAAACAGATATAAATGCGGTTGAAACCGAGAAAACAATGGAAACCAAGGCGGATATAGATTATTCGGACAATGAACTGCAAGGTATATTTAATCGCGCGATTTCAATCTTGAAGGAGCGTTCTGAGAGGATCATCTCTGGCATGCTTGTCATGGGCAGGCTCGATTCTTTTGAAAATAATGTGGCGACCATCGCATTTGAGGAGCAGGGCAGAAGTTTCTACACTACTCTTAACAATCACGAGTCCATAGAAAAGATTGAGTCGGTGCTAAAAGAACTGACAAATGATAATATTTCGGTGAAATTTGTGGTAAAATCTAATAGTAACGTCGATTCTATTAAGGATAGGATTGAAAATTTATTTGGAAAAGATTCAATAAAATAGAAAGGAAGATATTATGAAATTTGGAGGATTCCCAGGCGGGGGAAATATGAACAACATGATGAAGCAGATGCAAAAGCTTCAAAAACAAATGGAAAACCTTGAAGAGGAACTAAAGAACCAAGAAGTGACTGCTAGTTCCGGCGGTGGCGCTGTGGAAGCGACTGTCAATGGTAAAAAGGAACTAATTAGGATAAAAATCGACGAAGCGGTTGTGGATCCAGAAGACGTGGGCATGCTTGAAGACCTAGTGCTTACTGCGGTTAACAGTGCCATGGACGAAGCGGATAACATCGCAAACAAGAGAATGGGCAAGCTTACAGGCGGACTAAATATCCCTGGACTATAAGATGAGCAGGCCATTAGAAAATTTAATTTACGAACTTACGAAATTACCTGGAGTGGGGGACAAATCTGCAGAGAGAATCCTTTATTATATTCTTGAACAGGATAAAGAGGAAGCGCGAGGTCTGGCAAAGGCGATAGTGGATGCGGCGGAAAACATCGAAGAATGTTCCATCTGCCACAACTTCACCGATGATGACCCTTGCGACATATGCACCGATGAAATTAGGGACAGGACCACCATTTGCGTGGTGGAAAGACCGAGGGATGTGGCGTCAATGGAGAAGACCAACAGTTATCACGGGCTTTACCATGTGCTTCACGGAACTGTGCAACCGACGAGGGGAATATTCCCAAGTGATTTAAGATTTGATTCCTTGGTGAAAAGGGTCAAGGACGGCGGCATCAAAGAGGTGATCATCGCCACAAATCCAACAACAGATGGGGATACCACTGCCATGTATATTCAAGAAGCATTGAGGGATACTGGAGTGCTTATGACGAGAATCGCCCACGGAATTCCAGTGGGAGGTAACTTGGAATATTACGACGAACTGACCATCGAGACAGCCCTTAGAAATAGGGTAAGTTACTAAGTTTGGGAATATATGATAGAAAATTTATAATTTGAAAGATGAAGACGGTTTAGCCGTCTTTTTTTATTGGGAAGAAATTTTTGTGAAGAAAATCGGAGGGTGACTGCAGTTGGGTAGGTATTTTATTATATTTTTTTGGAATAGATAGGTTAAATATAGGTCAGATCCTTCGACTCACTTCGTTCGCTCAGGATGACCATGTGGGCGTGATGACGTTCTATAAGGGTGACTGCAGTTGTAAGAGTTTTTTATAATCTCTAAAAAAATAAAAAAACCGTACTCAATGTACGGTTTCTAATATGTAGCCATGCACCTCTTATTGAAAGGCTAATCAATACGGTACCCATGGAGCCAGCTCCACCCAGGCACCCTCACGGCACACAGAATATCTTACTTAGTGCTGCTTCCGTCAAGACCTGACACGGTTCATAAGCTCCTGTTGCGTGAGACCCAAGTTTCAACACCGCTTTCATGGGGCAGTCTACCAACTAAACAATCCTCCAAGAGGAATTCAATCCTGCTGTAGCGAATTGCAGGTTACAGGACATCGCTAATTTCCCATCTAGCATGGCATGGCGCAGGGAGAGGGATTTGAACCCTCGATACAATTTCTCGTATACACGCTTTCCAGGCGTGCACCTTCAGCCACTCGGTCATCCCTGCATGCTTACAGACTTATATTATACTTGAATATTAAAAAAAAAGCAAGGTTTTACCCTTGCTCTTAATCCTTTATTTAAGTTTTTTTAGTCCAACTCTTTCTCTTTTTATGTCGATGGAGATGACTTCTACGTTTACTATATCTCCGACGCTTACTATATCTTTTGGGTGCTTTACGAATCCTTTTGACAGGTTGGAGATGTGGATGAGTCCTTCTGAATGGAGTCCTATGTCTACGAAGCAGCCGAAGTCCACTACGTTTCTGACTGTGCCTTTTAGTACGTCCCCGATTTTTAAGTCTTCGATGGTTAGTATGTCTGATTTTAAAAATACTTCGTCTAGGTCTTCTCTCGGGTCTCTGCCTGGTTTTTTAAGTTCTTCTAAGATATCTCTTAGGGTGAATAGTCCAACTCCTAGTTCCTTTGCTAGTTCAACTGTTGCTTCTTCTGTACCTTTTAGTTTCTTTGCTATTTCGTAGGATTCTGGATGGACTGCTGTGGAGTCGAGGATTTCTTCTCCGTCTAGGATTCTTAGAAATCCTGCTGATTGTTCAAATGCTTTTGGTCCTAGTCCTTTTATATTTTTTAAGTCTTTTCTGCTGTTGAATCTGCCTACTTCGTTTCTATATTTTACGATATTTGTTGCGACGGTGTTGTTGATTCCGCTGACATATTTAAGTAGTGGTACGGATGCAGTGTTTAAGTTAACTCCTACTGTGTTTACGCAGGTTTCCACCACGTCGTGAAGTTTCATATCTAGGTTCTTTTCGTTTAGATCGTGTTGGTACTGTCCAACTCCTATGTGTTTTGGTTCGATCTTAACTAGTTCTGCTAGTGGATCTTGGAGTCTTCGTCCGATGGAGATTGCGCCCCTTACGGTTACATCTAGGTCAGGGAATTCTTCTGTTGCTTCTTCTGATGCGGAGTAGATGGATGCGCCTGCTTCACTTACGATGGTCCAGGACACGTTTAGTTCATTTTCTCTTACGAAGTCTGCTACGAATGATTCTACTTCCCTCGATGCGGTTCCGTTTCCTATGGCGATGACGTCTATGTCATTTCTCTTTATAAGTCCCATGAGTTTCTTTTCAACTTGGGTCTTATCACCTTTACCTCCTGCTATGAAGAGGACGTCGTGTTCTTTGAAGTTTCCTAGTTTATCTACTGCTGACGCTTTGGTTCCGGTTCTGATTCCAGGGTCTAGTGCCAACACATTCTTATCTTTAAGCGGTCTTATCATCAGTAGGTTGTGTAGGTTTTCACCGAAGAGTTCTATGGATGCTGTCTCTGCGAGTTGGGTTAAGTCGCTTCTGATTTCTCTTTCTATGGATGGCATAATCAGTCTCTTTAGTGAGTCTTCGATGATTTCTGTCTTTAGTTCTTCCAATGTATGGGAATTGATGTAGGTGGATTTGATATTTGAAATAATGATATCCATTGGGCTTACCATTTCAACTTTTAACACATCATCTTTTTCACCTCGATTGATTGCGAGGGTGTTGTGGAATTTTAAATCCTTTATCTTTTCTTCGAAGTCATAGTACATTTCATAGACATGATTTTCTTCTTTTTTCGTGGTCTTTAGGCTCGAGAATCTCCACACGATCTTCTTGATCATCTCTCTAATCTTGCTAGAGTCGGAGATATTTTCTGCTTCTATATCCTTTGCTCCTTGGAGGATTTCTTCCACTTCTAGTTCGTCTTCTGGATGTTCTATTTTAAAATTCTTTATGGCTTCTAGTATTTCTTCTAAATTTTTTTCTTCTGCAATCATGTTTGCAAAGACTTCGTAGCCTCTTTCTCTTGCTATGCTTCCTCTGGTGTTTCTCTTAGGCTTGTAAGGTCTGTAGATGTCTTCTAGGGCAGATAGTACATCTGCTGCGTCTATCTCAGCTACAAGTTCTTCTGTAAGCTTGCCTTGGCCGTCTATTAAGGATTTGATCTCTTCTTTTCTCGCTTCCAAATTTCTAAGATATGTAAGTCTCTTTAGAAGATTTCTGAGCTCTTCGTCGGTTAGTCCGCCGGTTACTTCTTTTCTATATCTGGAAATAAATGGAACTGAATCGCCGCCATCTAGAAGTTCAATGGTGGGGATAAGTCTTTTTTCATCTATATTAAGTTCCTTTGATAATTTCGTTATAATACTCATTCTTCACCTCTTTTTATATTTTATCAGATTGTAGCTATATTTCAAAACAATTTAAGTTACCCGTTGTAAAAACCAAATTTTAGGATAATTTTCATATTATTTTAATATTTAGTTTAATTCTATACTTTTATGTGGTAAAATATTTAGATATTAATGACAACGGGGGAGTTAGTATGAATAAAAATAGAAATAAAAATATAATTATAAGTGGATTTGCATTATTCTCAATGTTTTTCGGAGCGGGGAACCTGCTTTTTGCACCTGCCCTCGGAGAGGCAATGGGTAAGGCATTTATCCCTTCCATGATTGGATTTATAACCGCTGGGGTTGGTCTGGTTATGATGGGAGCCATCGCTTCTATGAAGGCTGGAGGCAGCATCCTCGAAGCATCAAGTATAGTAAATCCAACCTTTGGACAGATATTCTCCACCGTTACAGTCCTCGCTATCGGACCTGGACTTGCGATTCCTAGGACGGCGGCGACCACCTACGAAGTAATCTCCAAAGGACTTATGCCGAATCTATCTCCAGTACTTTCAAGTACAATATTTTTTATCCTTGTGCTTTTGTTCGTTTACAAACCTTCAAAAGTAGTTAGCAACTTGGGAAAATTCTTGACACCGATGCTACTTATCGTGCTTGGAATTATCATTGTAAAAGGATTTGTACATCCTATCGGAACTCCGGCAGAAAAGGGAATCGTTGGTGCATTTGGAATTGGATTTGAAGAGGGATACCAAACTATGGACGCTCTTGCAGCACTGATCTTTGCGAGAATAATCTATGACGATTTCGTAACGAAAGGCTACAGCGATAAAAAGGAAATCCTAGGCATGACCATCAAATCTGCCATAATAGCAGGGGTAGGTCTATCAGTTATCTACATCGGTCTTTTGTTCATAGGAGCATCTGCCAGTGGAGAAGGTATTTCAGATCTAGGAAGAACAGAAATGCTTATCCATTTAACGGAAAGTCTTCTAGGAAAATTTGGAAATATCGCCCTTTCACTTTCTATGGCTCTTGCATGTCTAACTACTGCAATCGGACTTACAGCCTATGTAGGAGAATATTTCAGCTCACTGTTTAAAAACAAAATATCCTACAATGTGATCATACTCATATCATCAGTATTTGCAGCCATCACATCTGTAAGGGGAGTAGACAATATAGTTGCAATCTCAGCACCGATTCTTGTTGCTCTATATCCAACTGCCATAGTTATAATATTTTTAAACACATTTATCGAACACCTGGGCAAGAGGGGAATCGTAATCGGATCTATAATAGGATCACTGATTCCTGCAGTAAACACGATTTTAAATTCAATATTTGGAAATATAGATATATTTAAACCATTGGAAGATATCCTACCTAAATCACTTGTGGTATTTTCTTGGGTAGTGCCAGTTGTGGTGTTGGCGATAATATTTAATATAATTTACAAAGGAAAAAAACAAACCGCATAAAAAAAGGTGGTGTTGCAGAAAGATAATTATTCTGCCACACTACCTTTTTTATTTTTTAAAAAATTTTGGTTGTATAAATTTATTTTTTATATCTTATTTGTTGCATAAAAAAATAGGACCTAAGTCCTATTTTTAAGTAAATATTAAGCTTCTGGTTGAGCTGCTCCTGTAGGGCATACTGATGAGCAAGCGCCACAATCGATACATTGATCTTGATCGATTTCGTAGATTGCACCTTCAGAAATACAGTTTACAGGACATTCTGGTTGACATGCGCCACAAGCGATGCATGCATCTGTAATAATATGAGCCATTATAGCACCTCCATAAAATTTTATACCTTTTACTGTCTTTAGTATAACACTAGAAAATAGTTTTATCAACTGCTATTTTCAAAATTAATAAACCTAGTAAATCGCTAGGATATTGAAATGTAGCCATTCATAGCGAAAATATTCCGCTTGTGTGATTATAATCAAATTCTAAATGATAATGAGATTATCTAAAATTTAACTAAGATTCATTTTAAAAAAATAATTTTTTCTATGATAAAATAGAGTTATGGATAAAAAAGATTATGTACCGGGAACGGATATAGAAATATTTCAAAGGGACGATAGATTTAAATATACGACGGATTCCCTAATCCTAAGTTCATTTGCAAATGTAAAGGGAAAGGTATTGGACGCAGGATGTGGCAATGGAATCCTAAGCCTTCGCGTCTTAAATAGGGCGAGGGAAGTGGTATCTGTTGATATGGAAGAGATTTACACCGACAATTTAAATAGAACCATCGAGCAAAATAATTTAAAAAATATAAAGGTAGTTAATTCCAAGATAGAAAATTTGGAAGGATACTCTGGACACTTCGACACAATTATCACCAATCCGCCTTATTTCACAGATAGATCTGCCATGGAAGTTTCAGAAGGTAGGGAGCGTCACACAGAGGACATATACATATTTATAAAGGCCCTCTCAAAATATTTAAAGTATGGAGGAAGGATGTACATGGTATTTCCAAGCCTGCGCCTTCAAGAGATAGCAGTCTATCTAAAAGAGTTAAATCTCTACATCAAGAGAATTAAATTTATAAAGAAGGACATATCATCTAGGTCAAATATAATGCTACTAGATATTAGGCTCGGCGGTGGATATAATTTAGAAGTGCTACCGGACTTCTATATGTACGAAGGCGGCGAAATGACTGAAGAATTTAGAGCCGTTTATAGAAATGAGGTTATGAAATGATTTACTTTTGCCCAACTCCAATCGGAAATTTGGAAGATATAACCCTTAGGACATTAAATGTTTTAAAGTCAGTGGATATTATCTGCTGCGAGGATACGAGAAATTCCATAAAACTTTTAAATAATTTTGACATCAAGAAAAGACTTATCGCCTACCACAAGTTCAACGAAAGGCAGAAGGTGGACGAACTTATAGAACTTTCAGAGAAGAATGATATCGCAATCATCTCTGATGCAGGAATGCCGGGCATCTCCGACCCAGGATTTATCCTTATGAAAGAACTAATTGACAGGGACATAAAATTTGAAGTTCTACCGGGAAGCACTGCATCCATACTTGCACTACTATACTCAGGATTTTCTACGGACCATTTCTTCTTCTACGGATTTTTAGATTCCAAAAGGTCCAAGAGATTAAAAGAGTTGGAAGATTTAAAAGAACTCAAGTTTCCAATCATATTTTACGAAGCACCACACAGAATTTTGGAAACCTTGGAGGATATGAGAGAAGTCCTTGGAAGTAGAGAGATTTCCATTTCTAGGGAACTTACTAAGATGTTTGAAGAACATATAAGGGGAAGTATCGACGAAATTTTACAGATGGATCTAACCCTTAAAGGTGAGTTTGTAATCGTGGTGGATGGCTACGAAGAGAAAGAGGTAGAAGTAAATATAAGGGCTGAACTTGACAAGAAAGTGGCTACTGGAATGAAGATGAGTCAGGCGATTAAGGAAGTGGCGAAGGAGTTTGGTTTAAAGAAAAACAATGTGTACAAGGTGAGTTTAGAAGATGAATAAGGGAGTAGAATTAGAATCTCTAAGAAACGAGATTAAAAGCGTCGGAAAAATCTTGGAAGACAGGTATCGAAAAATATTTTCACAGGATAGGGATGAATTTAGAAAAAAACTCGTGGAGCACACTGGAGAAATTGTCGAACTTCCAAAGCTAGATGAAAAGAAAATAGTAAAATTTAAAAATTTAGTTGGAATAGATGGCTCCTACAACAAATCAGGTGGAAATTTTCCACATTATATAGAACTTTACAGAGCATTGGGACTTCGTTTTGACAAGGAATCTGTGGTAGTAAACGAAATATTCACACCACTTCTACAAAACACCTTGGAAGAAGAAAATAATATGAAGAAGAGGCTAGCAGAGATTGAGCTTAACTGTGCAATTGAGTCCATAATGAAGCTAAATCCAAAATATATTATGATGGATGGCGGGCTAATTAGGTACAACTTAGATGCGAAGGATAAGTTCGAAGAGCTTTTGGAAATAGTGGACGAGAAGGACATAGTTCTATTTGGAGTGGTCAAGGATGTAAAGACCGACTACATCAGAAGATCCTTTGACTGGGATGAGTTTTATTATGACAGAGAGCTTATGTTTGGAATATTGAAAAAAGGCGAGGCGCTACTTATAAATAATAGTGTAAATAAAAAGTTTAGCTACAGTCTAAGCTCGGCATTTTTGCGAAGTTCCACCTATCCTGGAGTAATTGGAATAGATGTGTACAATAGAAATAAGACGGAACTCACAGGCATTGCATCCTTGGTCTACACATTGACGCCGGAAAATTCTAGGGGAGTGCCATACTTTTTAGATATAGTCGATAGCGAAGTTAAGATAACCAATATAATGATGGAATCTCTTTTAAAAGATAACTTGGACAGAGGTTACTACGAAAGATTTTTCGTAAGTGAAAGAGATAAAAGGAGTATGAAATGATAAAAGTAGTTGGAATAACCACTAACAATACATTTTATGTAGGCAGCAAGGAGAGAAACTTTAGGATGAATGAGTTTCTTGCCATAGACGATGAGGCACAGGGCAGGCTTCTCGGAGAAGTGGTGGAGGCACAGACCTACAATAGATTTATACCGCTGGATATAGGCGGAGATTTTGTGGATAGCTCGGTTCTTATAAGCCTTAAGAGCTTGGGATACGACCTATCAGAAGATACAATCTATATCGCAAAGGTCAGACTTTTAAAGGAAGCGAAGTATCCAGTGCTAACAGGCTCAGATGTAAATATCCCATCCTTCGAAGAACTAAAGCCGATCATTGCGAAGACATCGAGGGAAAAGGGACTTACAATAGGAATCATAAAGAACACAGAAGTTTTATATGATGAAATGGACGAGGAACTAAAGGGAGTTTTGGAGACCTTCGAAGAAGAAAAGACAGAACCACAAAAAGATGTGCCATTTATTTTAAATATAAATTCCATGCACGAATATCCTCACATAGGAATATTCGGTGGCTCCGGTTCAGGTAAGAGTTTCGGACTTAGGGTGCTTCTAGAAGAACTTATGAAGAAAAAAATCCCAACCATAGTTCTAGATCCGCACTATGAAATGGAATTTGGAGACAGTTCAAATTATGATTTCAAGGATAAGTACAATAAATTTATGGTGGGAAGAGATATTGGAGTGCAGTTTAGCGAAATAAACGGAATGGAGCTTAAGATAATGCTCTCAGCCGTATCAGATTTAACAGAATCCATGGAGGCGACAGTTGATATCATCCATAGAAAAGGCGGCACTGCGGAAGGCTTAGAAGCTCTCATAGACAATTTAATTGAAGCTATCGACCTTGGAAGAGATAGTATACAAAAAGAAATCGAAATGGCAAGTGGGGAAGAATTGTCCCACTATGTGCACCTAGAAGATTTACTAAATAAGTACGAGAGAAAAGTAAATATAATGTCCCTTAGAGGAATCGGCTGGAGATTAAAACAACTTATAAACCAAGGCATCTTTAATAGAAATATAGATCTTCTATTAAATTCACTAATGGAAGGAAAACTTGTGGTGGTACAAGGCTCCACAAAACTTATAAATACATTTAGTACCTATCTTTTAAATAAGACATACAGATTAAGGCGTGATTATAAGGACTCACTTTCCGTTGGAGGAAATGCAGATTATTTCGTACCATTTATAATAGTTACCGATGAAGCTCATAACTTCGCACCGAAGGCAATCCCGTCACCAACGAAATCAGTGCTTCGAGAAATTTCTCAAGAGGGTAGAAAGTACGGAGTATTTCTCGTACTTGCAACTCAAAGGCCGACCTTGCTTGACGAAACTATAACCGCACAGCTGAATACAAAATTTATATTTAGAACCGTAAGGGCACAGGATATAGACACCATTCGTTCCGAAACGGACATCAGCCCAGAAGAATCTAAAAGACTTCCATATTTAACCACAGGAGATGTATTCGTATCATCAGCAGAATTAGGAAGAACCCAATATGTGAGAATTAGAAAGGCGGACACAACAAGCCCACACAAAGAAAATCCATTTGACGAGCTAAAGACTATGAGAAACAAACTCAGGGAAGATGAATTTAAAATAGTGGAGGAATATCTTCCAATAGAAGAGACAAATCTTATGATGACAGCTAAAAATATATCCGCATCTAAAGGATACGATGTATCGGTAGAAGACTTAAAAGGGATTCTAGAAAGGCTAGAAGAATCAGGACTTGTAGTAAGAGAAAAAGGCTTCCTAGGGGATAAGTATTTAAGAAAAGAAGAAAATTAAATTTTCTTGGATAGAATAAAATGTAAAGACGATATATTAAAGACAACGACAGAAGGAAAAAATAAAATAAAAGATAATAAAAGATAATAAAAGATATAAAATACAAATACAAATACAAATAAAAATTCATAGGACAAAATATAAAAGGCGAGGGCAACCTCGTTTTTTTAATTGTAATTAGAAAACCCCTGGTTAGAACTGAGTTCCGTATATCTTTAGCGATGAAAAACAAATAAAAAGACTTAAATTTAACAAAATGGTTTGTAAACACAAAAAAATAAATAATAAACTAAAAAATAAAAATCTTACTTGGATTTCATTTCACATTTCAAATAAAATAGGCATAAAAAAAACCTCTCATTTGAGAGGTTTTTTAAGCGCCAATTTATTATTGAGCTACTGCTCTGTCTTTTGAAGTTACTTCTATACTGTATAGTCCGAAGTGTTCTCCTTCAACGTATGGTCTGTAGTCAAAGTGTTTAACTCTGTTGTTGATTACAATCCAGTCAGTTGAGAATCTTGTTGGAATGTATGGAACTTCTTCCATAGCGATCTTTTGGAATTCTTTGTATGCATTTGTTCTGAATTCTTCATCTAAAGCTTCGTTAGATGCGATCTTCTTAAGAACTTCTTGCATTTTTGGAGAAGTGTATCTTGGTGTGTTGAACTTAGCTTTTTCTCCGAAGAATCTTGATGGGTCTGGGTTAGATCCAGTGTTCCATCCAGCCATGAATGCATCGATTTCAGGATCGTCTTCGTCTAGCTTATCATAGAATACGTTGAAGTCCATTAGTCTATCTCCGTAAAGTTTTACGTTAAGACCAATTTCTTTCCATTGTTGCATATAGTATTGAGATAGTGGTTCAGCTGTTTCTCCACCTGCCATGTGAGCGAAGTTGATTACTAGAGGTTTTCCATCTGGAGTTTCTCTGAATCCATCTCCGTCAGTATCTTTGTATCCTGCGTCATCAAGAAGTTTCTTAGCAAGATCCATGTCAAAGTAGCATCCCTTTACAGTTGGGTCATAGATTTGTCCAAATGCTGGTGGGATTGGAGAGTTTGCGAAGTAAGATAATCCGTTGAAGAATTTTTGTCCGATTGAATCGTTATCAATAGCATGTCCCATTGCTTTTCTAAGAGCTGGGTCAGCCATCTTGCAGTTTGGATCATATATAACTTTTCCTTGATCAGCATCCCATTTACCAAGTTTGAATCCTAGGTAGTTCCAAGAAAGTCTTGGTACACCAACAGTTTTAACGTTAGATAGATCTTTAACGTCTCCGTAGATGTCGTTACCAGGTCCTAGGTAGATATCGAATTCTCCAGCTTTCATAGAAGCTACAGCTTGAGCTGATGGAAGAACTCTGATTTCAAGGTTTTTGATTTTTGGAGCTCCCCAGATGTAGTGTTCGTTAGCTTTGAAAGTAACAGATTCACCAGGAACTATATTAGTTACATAGTAAGGTCCGTATGAAAGAGGGTTCTTTCTAAGAGCGTCGCAACCAGCAACGTCTTTCATAGCAACACCTTCGTATTGTTTTGCGTTTACATATTCAAATTGAAGTCCGCCACCCCAAAGGATTGAAGGGTAGAATTCTTTAAAGTGAACGATAAGTTTAGAATCGTCAACTTTTTCAAGTCCTGAGATATGATCAGCTTCGCCTTTGTTGTATTCAACTGTTCCAATTACGTTTTGAACGTCTTCGTCAAATCTTACTGATTTAGAGTCCATGATGTAGTCTTGGTTACATACAATTTCGTACATTTTGATGATATCATCAGTAGTTACTTGGTCACCGTTGTTCCATTTGAATTTAGGGTTGATTTCTGCAGTAGCAGTTTTTGCTTTTGCATCAAATGTCCATCTTACTGGAACTTCATCTTTTGGATTTTGGTTCATTTCGAAGTTAGGTCCACCTGCTGAAGCACCGTTCATTGTGTAACCTAAGATGTTAAAGTCAAGATCATCTTGAGCTAGTACTCCGTTTAGTACTCCCTTAAAAGTAGAGTCAGAAATAAGAGCTACTCTTAATGTGTCGTCAGCTGCATCAATTACGTCTCCGTCATTGTCGATAACAGCTTCCATATTTGGCTTTGATCCTTCTTGTTGTGCGTCTCCTGCATTGGCTTTGTTGCCGTTAGCTTTATTTGCTCCTCCGTTACCGCAAGCAGTAAGAATAATAGCAAATGCTAAAAGTAGTGAGACTTTTTTTAGGATATTTTTCATTACTTACCTCCTGTCATCCTAATCTTTGTCTTGCGTCAGATGCACGGCGCAGTGCTTGTCCGACATAATTTATACATAACATCAAAAACAATATTGTTAATGATGCAGGTACCCATACATAAGGTTTATCTTGTATGATTTCTGGCTTACTTGCAAGGGCTATAAGTGTACCTAGTGAAGGAACGTTAGCTGGTAGTCCGAAACCTAAGAATGAAAGTGAGGTTTCAATACCGATGTTTCCTGCAAGGGCTAGAGTTGAGTCAACTATAAGGATTGATGAAATGTTTGGAAGTATTCCACCGTACATAATCTTAAGATCGGATGTTCCCATAGTCTTAGATGCATTTACATAGTCACGTCTACTTTCTGATAGGGCTTTAGATCTTACAAGTCTTGCAGTTCCTATCCAATAGAAAGCTGACATTATTAAAATTAAGCTCATAGCTGAGAAGTTTTTAATCATTGTAACAAGTACAATAATTATCATAAGAACTGGTAGAAGTGATATAAAGTCTACAATTCTCATCACTACAGAGTCAAATTTGCCTCCATAATATCCAACCATAAGACCTACGAAAAGTCCTACAAAAGTTGTTATAACTGTTACACCGAATCCGATAAGAACTGAGTTACGAGCACCTACTATTGTGAGAGCCATTACACTACGTCCACCGGAGTCTTTTCCAAACCAAGTCCAGAAGCTTCCGCTAGATGGTCTTGCGTATTTTTCAAATATATCTACTTTTACGATTAAATCTTCTGAAATGAAGAATGATGTGATAATTATAAAAGATAAGAATGCTACGATTAGCCAAAATGCAACTGTTGCAACTTTATCTTTTTCAAACTCTCTAAGGATAACTTTGAAACCCATTGGGTTTTCCATTTTTCCTTCTTCGAGTTTCTTCATATCTATTGCTTTTGATTCTTTTGCTTCATTAGGAGCTATCTCTTTTTTGTTTTTATCCATGATGGTAGCCTCCTATTCTATTCTTATTCTTGGGTCAACGATACTCATGATGATATCAGAAAGTAGTGAACCAAGTAAGTTTAAAAATCCATATAGCATTACTAACGCATTTACAACAGAATAGTCACGAAGTAGTATGGCATCTATAAATAAGTTACCCATACCAGGATAGTTGAATATTCTTTCTGCAATCATTGATCCTCCAAGAAGACCAGTGATTTGGAATCCGAAGAATGCTGCTATTGGTAGAAGAGAGTTCCTAAATATATGATGTGAATATACTTTTTTCATAGGTACACCCTTTGATCTAGCTGTCTTAACATAGTCTTGTGTCTTAGCGTCTATGATTTCGTTTCTTAGATATTGGATAGTACCAGTTGTTGAAAGTAAGGCTATACATCCCGCAGGCATGATAAGGTGCTTTATTCTATTTAAGAAGTATGCAAATGTGCCTTTGGCAATGTGAGGATCTACAGAACCCATTGTTGGTAACCATTTAAGTACATAACCAAATAGTAAAAGTGTAAATAGGTATAGTACAAATGATGGCATTGCGTATGAAATGAAGTTATATAGAATAACTCCTTTATCAAACTTAGATCCTGGGTTTCTACCAGCTTTAATTCCTAGTGGAAGAGCAATAATATAACTTAGAACAGTTGCAAATAGTGCTAATGCAAATGTGTTTGCAGCTCTTGCACCGATTACTCTAGTTACAGGTTGCTTATATTGGAATGATTTTCCGAAGTCGCCTTGTACAGCTTTTGAAATCCATCTCCAATATTGTTGATACCATGGGTCATACCATCCAGATTCACGTCTGATTTGTTCTAGTACTTCTGGTTTAACATTTCCACCGATTGATCCTGTAAGTGCGTCTCCTGGCATTTGTTTAGCCATGATGAAGATTAATAAACTCAATATAAATAATTGAGGGATCATTAGAAGCACTCTACGTAAGACTGTTTTCCACATTATTTCTCTCCTCCTTTAAGTGCGACAAAGTGAGTATCAGAAATTTGTGTCAATGGATATACCTTATTATTGCTATCATAGTAAAGATCATATTTTTCATCATATTCTTTTTCTACTTCGTCTCTTTGGCGTTTAAGTTCTTCTTTTAGTGAAGGGTCAGTGTCAGGAATAGAAGCGATAAGTTTTCTTGTGTAAATATGTTTTGGATTGTTATAAATATCTTCTCTTGTTCCTGCTTCTACGAATCTACCTCTGTGCATTATATAGATGTAGTCACACATATGTCTTACAACTCCTAAGTCGTGGGAGATGAATATATATGTTAGATTGAAATCTTTTTGAATTTTCTTCATGTAGTTTAGTACTTGAGCTTGTACTGAAAGGTCAAGTGCTGAAACTGGTTCGTCTGCAATTATTAGTTTTGGATAACAAGCAACTGATCTTGCAACCCCGATTCTTTGTCTTTGACCACCGGAGAATTCGTGAGGGTACTTGTAGATTGCTTCTTTAGCCATACCTACAATTGCAAGTAGTTCTAGAACTCTTTCAAATTCTTCTTCTTTATTTAAGTTTTCAAAGTTTCTAATAGGTTCGCCTATAATATCGATAACTCTTTTTCTAGGGTCTAGTGAACTCATTGAGTCTTGGAAGATCATTTGAACGTCTTTGTTATAATGGATAGACTTTCTAACTGATTTCTTAGTTACGTCATGTCCATTGTATAGGATTTCTCCTGATGTAACATGCTCAAGACCTACAATGGTTTTACCGATTGTAGATTTACCAGATCCTGATTCTCCGATAAGTCCAATAGTCTTACCTTCGTCTATAGTCATGTTTACACCGTCAACAGCATATACATAGTCTATAATTTTGTTGAAGAATCCACCACGAATAGGGTAGTGAACCTTTAAATCTTTTATTTCTATTAAAGCCATATTACACCTCGTAATCAAATTTAAAATGCTTGTAGCATGTACATCTTACAAAGTGTCCTGGTTCAGCTTCGTGAAGCTGTGTAATCTCTTCGTGTTCGCTTTCTGGAACCCAAGGAATTCTAGGTGCAAATCTACATCCTGTACGAGGTAGGTTAATAAGTGATGGAACCATACCTTGAATAACGTGTAGTTCTTCGTTTTCTGAATCCTTTTGAGGGATAGAATTTAGAAGAGATCTTGTATATGGATGTAAAGGATTTTTAAATAATTCATTTACATTTGCAAGTTCTACAATTTCTCCAGCATACATTACAGCAACTCTGTCTGCCATTTGCGCTACGACACCAAGGTCGTGGGTGATAAGTATAATACCTGCGTGCATTTCTTTTTGTATATCAAGCATAAGGTCTAGTATTTGTGCTTGAATAGTTACGTCAAGAGCTGTTGTAGGTTCGTCAGCTATCATAATCTTAGGCTTACATGCAAGAGCTATAGAGATAATAACTCTTTGTCTCATACCACCAGAAAGTTCGTGAGGATATTGCCTCATTATTCTCTTTGGATTTTCAATTCCAACTCTGGTTAAAAGCTCTTCTACTCTAGCCATTCTTTGCTCTTTAGTCATATCAGTGTGATAGATAAGGGCTTCTTCGATTTGATCTTCAATTCTTTGAAGCGGATTAAGAGCTGAAAGTGGGTCTTGGAAAATCATACCGATTTTTCCGCCACGGATTTCATTGTATTTATCCTCGTCGTATTCCAGAATATTTTCACCTTCGAAAATAACTTCACCAGATACTCTAGTGTAATTAAAATCGTGAAGTCCCATTATAGTTGTAGCAAGGGTGGATTTACCACATCCTGATTCTCCAACTATCGCTAAAACTTCATCTGGATACAAGGACAAATTAACATCGTCTACGGCATCGTAGTAGTCGTCTTTGATTCTGAAAGCCGTATGTAGGTCTTTCATCTCAAGTAAAACTTCTTTGTCCATTTAATTACTCCATTCTTTTTTTAAGTTGTGTTTATTATACCATAATTATGTATGGTAAATAAAGTTTTTAAAATTTTATCTTAAAAACTATGAAAGAAAATTCACATAGAATTTCTAACCTTATAGTAATCATTATAATGAAAATCTTTTCATAAAGCAATAAAAGTTTCATGGAATGTAACAAAATCTCAATATTTATAGTATGCAATAGATTACCTATGTATTTTAGATTTGTATTTCTTCTAATTTTCACAAAATTGTTTGAGAAAAACAATTTTTTTGTATAAAATATAATTAGTTATAACGGAGGTAATGATGGAACAGAATGTTTATTTAGATAAAACAAAATTAGATGAAATAGAAAGTATGGTAAATTCTCTTATAGAATCTATGGATATAGATGGAATGAAGGCAAGACTTAGAGACTTAAATGATAAACAAATGGAAGAAGGTTTCTGGGACGATACAGAGTCTGCTCAAAAAACTATAAAAGAATTTAATCATTATAATAGAAAGATTGAAAACTTAAAAAGCTTAACAGATGAGATATCTTCTTTAAAAGATCTTCTTGAAATTATGGAAATGGAAGGAGACTATTCAAGCTACAAAGATTTCAAAGATGATCTTATAAAACTTGAAAAGCATGCAGAAGATTTCAAAATAGCCACACTTTTAAATGACAAATATGACGACAACGATGTAATTCTACAGATCCATGCGGGAGCAGGTGGAACCGAAGCACAAGACTGGGCATCGATGCTTCTTAGAATGTATACGAGATACTGTGAACAGAAAGGATTTTCTGCAGAGATTTTGGACCTACAAAAAGAAGATGAAGCTGGAATCAAATCTGCAACTCTACTTATAAAAGGAGACTCCTGCTACGGATATTTAAAAGGAGAAAAGGGCGTCCACAGACTCGTAAGAATTTCTCCTTTCGATTCAAATAAGAGAAGACACACATCATTTTCTTCTGTGGATGTCTATCCAGAACTTGAAGATGTTGAAGATGTAGATATAAAACCAGAGGATTTAAAGATTGACACATACAGATCTTCGGGAGCAGGCGGACAACACGTAAATACAACAGACTCTGCCGTAAGAATCACTCACATTCCAACGGGAGTAGTAGTTCAATGTCAAAATGAAAGAAGTCAAATTCAAAACAGAGAGACTGCTATGAAACTTCTAAAAGCAAAACTTATATCTCTTGCTCAAGAAGAACAGAAGGAAGCTATAGAAGATCTATCTGGCAACTATTCGCAAATAGCTTGGGGAAGTCAGATAAGATCCTATGTTTTCCAACCATATACAATGGTAAAAGATCACAGAACAAACGAAGAAGTTGGTGATGTGGAGTCCGTTATGGATGGAAATTTAGATCCTTTTATAAACGCATATTTACAATCTAAGGTAAAATAATAAAAATATTTGATATTTTATTTATAAATATGTTGACAAAATAAAAACTAACTGATAGAATGAACCAGTATTGAAAGTAGAGCTCGCACTCTCACCTTACGCCGATGGAGGTTTAAGGTAAAAATTATCGAGATATTTTTGCGGGCTTTTTGCCCGCTTTTTTAATTTATGGAGGTGCTACAATTATTAAAGAACTTCAAATCAACGAAGCTATTAGAGAACAGGAAGTAAGACTTATCGACGAAGATGGAGAACAAATAGGAGTTGTCTCAAGAAGACATGCTCTTGATTTAGCAATTGAAAAGAGGCTTGATCTAGTTAAGATTGCGCCACAGGCTAAACCACCTGTTTGTCGTATCATGGACTATGGAAAGTACAGATACGAACTTATTAAAAGGGAAAAAGAATCAAAGAAAAAACAAAAGGTGATTAGTATAAAAGAAATCAGATTTACACCAAGTATCGAAGATCATGATTTAAGAACAAAGGCTAATCAAACTATTGGTTTTTTAAAAAGAGGAGATAGGGTTAAAGTTTCTGTTCGTTTTAGAGGGCGAGAGCTTGGACATACAGAATTAGGACGTGAAGTTCTAGATAACTTTGTCGAACTCATATCCGACAATGGTGTAGTAGATAAAAAACCAAAGATGGAAGGTAGAAGCATGGTTATGTTTCTAAATCCAAAGAATGAAAAGGAACAATAGGAGGATAATATGGCTAAGATGAAAACCCATAGAGCGTCAGCGAAGAGATTTAAGAGAACTGGCTCTGGAAAAATAAAGAGATTTTTTGCATTTAAAGGTCATCTTACAGGAAAGAAGACATCTAAGAGAAAAAGAAAATTAAGAAAATCAGCAGTAGTATCTAAAGGCGATCAAAGAAGAATTGATCACATGATTCCTTAATACAGGAGGTAGAAATGAGAGTTAAAAGAGGCGTAAACGCTAAGAAAAGACATAAAAAAATATTAAAACAAGCCAAAGGATATTTTGGCGCAAAATCTAAATTATTTAGACCAGCAAACCAAGCTGTTATGAAATCTCTTAACTACCAATTCTTCGGTAGAAAGCAAAGAAAGAGAGACTTCAGACAACTTTGGATCGCAAGAATCAATGCAGCTTGTAGACAAAATGGAATGAGTTATTCAAAATTCATCGCTGGACTTAAAAAACATGAAGTAGAAATCAACAGAAAGATGCTTTCTGAAATTGCTATAAATGATCCACAAGGTTTTGCAAAGCTTGTTGAATTAGCTAAAAACTAAGAGTTCCCTTTGTGGGAACTTATTTTTTTTAAAAATATTATGACGAAAATATACGAGAGAATAGTTAAGAATGCTCCTCTATTTTTAGGAATGTCATTCTTAGTAGTAATCTTAATTGGTGCAACACTTCTAAGCCTTCCGATTGCATCTGTGGATGGAAACTCTGTAGGTTTTATAAATGCATTCTTCACAGCAAGCTCTGCCACTGCAGTAACAGGACTTGTAGTAGCAAACACAGCGACACAGTGGACAATGTTTGGAAAAGTTGTAATCATAACTCTAATTCAAATAGGTGGACTGGGGACGATTACTTTATTTTCAATTGCAACGGTACTTCTAGGCAAGAAGGTTTCTCTACAACAGAGACTTCTTGTGAAGGAGCAGCTAAATATAACATCCATGTCTGGAATAGTAAAATGGGTTATATATGTTACTAAGCTTACATTTTTAATTGAATTTACTGGAGCTTTGCTTTTAAGTTTTTCTCTAATTCCAAAATATGGATTTATAACTGGAGTTTGGTATTCAATATTTCATGCGATATCAGCATTTTGTAATGCGGGATTTGATCTCTTTGGAGATTCAATTGTGTCATATAGTGGAGATATCTATATAAACATGATTATATGTGGTCTAGTTATTATGGGAGGACTTGGATTTTTAGTCTACATGGACATATATAATTCAAGAAATTTTAGAAATTTAAAGATGCACTCAAAGGTTGTAATCTCTGTATCAGCTCTTCTACTAATCATAGGGACAGTTGCAACGCTTTTAATAGAGTATAACAATTCTCTAAGCATTGGAGATTTTGGTTTTGGACACAAGGTGCTAGCTTCTTTTTTCCAATCAACAGTTACTAGAACCGCTGGATTTAATTCCATAGATATAGGGCAAGTTCACGATGCGACGGCAATTATATACATTCTTCTAATGTTTATTGGAGGAAGTCCTGCATCCACTGCCGGTGGGCTAAAGACCACAACATTTGCAGTTATGGTTTTTTCCACCATAGGAATGGTTAGAGGAGAGCATGATATAGTTATATTTAATAGAAAGATAGATAAGGAAGTAATACTTAGGGCACTTGCGATAACCATTGTCTGCATCTCCCTTGTCATTACTGTTACGATGGCGATTGCAATTGTAGAGCATGACAGATTCGATTCTTTAGATATACTCTTTGAGACTGTAAGTGCATTTGGAACCGTAGGGATGAGTAGAGGAATAACTCCTCATCTTTCTGATATCTCAAAGATAATCCTTGGGTTTACAATGTTTATAGGTAGAGTTGGACCGACCACCATTGCGGTAGGTCTTATGAAGACGAAGCCATCTAGTATTAAGTACGCATCAGGGAAAATATTGGTAGGGTGATAAAATGAAATCATATATAGTATTTGGTTGTGGAAAGTTTGGATCTTCTGTTGCGAAGACACTTTCTGAACTTGGAAACGAAGTAATGATTGTGGATATAAATATGGATTCCATAGAGGAGATTGCAGATTATGTAACCACAGCGATACAATGCGATGTAATGGATCAAAATGCAACCAGCGAAATGGGACTTAAAAATTTCGATGCGGCGGTAGTTGCAATCGGAACCAATTTCGAGGCTGCAATCATGTCCACAGTTCTTGCTAAAGAGGCGGGAATTGAATATATAGTTGCGAAGGCGACGAGTAACAGACAGGCTCTAATACTTAAGAAGCTTGGGGCTGATAAAATAATATTTCCGGAAAGAGATATGGGCGTGAGAGTTGCGCACAATTTAAGTGCATCCAACTTGATGGACTTCATACAACTTTCTCCAGACTATTCAATTGCAGAATTTTTATGTCCAGTTACTTGGACAGGCAAGACTTTGAAACAACTAAATGTTAGAAATAAGTACAAAGTTACAGTTCTTGCAATAGAGCGTGGAAATAATGATATAAAAATAGATCCTCATCCGGATTCAGCTCTTCAAGAAGGAGATGTGCTAGTGCTACTTGGCAAGAATGAAGATTTAAAAGACATCGAAAAAATAACTAGTTAATAATTTTAAGATCTTAGATGCATCATTTAAGATCTTTTTTTTCACAAAAATTTTAAAATTATGATTGTTTAAAATTTGATTATCAAGTAAAAAATCGGGTAAATTTATAAAAGAGGTGATAATAATGATTACATTAGAAGCAATCGACTACGTTATAAATATGACTGGAGCAGAATTTAGCGATGTAAGAATAGCGCTTATAGACGCAGATGGAGATGTGGATCGCGCTATAGAACTTATAAAGGAAAGAAAACAATTTAGAAAATTTGATAAAGAACATAATGATAGTGAATTTGAAAGTGAAGCAGAAGAAGTATTCAAAGATTTTCAAGATAAATTTACAAAGTCTGCAAGCAAAACTTTTGGAAATTTACAAGGAAGCGTAGAAGATATAATCGAAGCGATAAAAGAAATCTTTAGAAAAGGAAACGCTAGAAAATTACTTATCGAAAAGAATGGAGAAACTGTACTTCAACTATCTCTTACTGCATCAATAGTTGCAGCTATTGCAGCACCGATTGCGGCAGTTTTAGGACTTGGTGTAGCTTATTCAAATTCATATAAATTCCTAATCATGATGGAAGATGGAAGCAGTATCGACGTAGAAGAATATATTAAAAGCAAGACTAAATCAAGTAAAAATGATTCATCAGATGGCGAAGAAGAACAAACTATCATAGATGAAGACGAAGAAGATAAATAAAATTATTTTTTGGTAGCTACTTATTGGTAGCTACTTTTTTTATTGTTTAGAAAAAATTAGTAGTGAAAAATTTTAAAAAAGTGCCTCATGTAACAAGATTAGAGTATTTGTTGATAATACTGCTACTATTCTGATATAATAGATGTAATTGGAGGTGAGCTTATGCCAGCAATCATAAATAGTGAAAAAGGTGCTGTAGTAATTGAAAACAATGTAATCGCAACCATAGCAGGGATGGCCGCTATGAAATCCTACGGCATAGTAGGCATGGCTTCTAAAAGTGCAACTGATGGACTTTTGGAACTACTAAAATTTGAAAATATTTCTAAAGGAATAAAAGTTTTAACTGAAGACGATAAATTAATGATAGAAATCCACGTAGTATTAGAATATGGAGTAAGAATATCTACTGTTGGAGAAAATATAATCGACAATGTTAAGTTCTATATCAAAGATTTAACTGGTATTGAACCTTATAATGTTGAGGTTATAGTTGAAGGAGTAAGAATTAAATAAGAGGTATGTATGACTAATAAAAATATTTCACTTAAGTCATGTATTAATGGCGCGGTGAATTTTCTTTTAATGAACAAGGACCATGTAAATACCCTTAATGTCTTTCCTGTTCCTGACGGGGACACTGGTACTAACATGGGTCTTACATCTAAATCTGCCTTAAAGCAGGTTAATGAACTACAATCTGATGATGTTTATGAAGTAGCTCTTGCGGCTTCTCGTGGTTCTCTTATGGGAGCCAGAGGAAACTCAGGGGTAATTTTATCCCAATTTTTAAGAGGTTTTGCCGAAGGGCTTAAAGATAAAAAAGTTATAACTAACAAAGATTTTGCAAAGGCTTTGAAATCTGCATCAGACACAACCTATAAAGCTGTAATGAAACCTACTGAAGGTACAATCCTAACTGTAGGTAGAGAGACGGCTGATTTTGCTATGAAAAATTATAGCAAGTACGAAAATATTTTAGATTTTATGGAAGATATTGTGAAGGCTTCTAAAGAATCTTTGGAAAGAACTCCAGAAAAACTTCCTGTATTGAAAGAAGCAGGAGTGGTTGACTCTGGTGGAGCAGGTCTTGTATATCTATTCGAAGGAGCGCTTAGAGCTCTAAGGGGAGAAGTAATCGAAGTTGCAGGAGAAGATGAAGAGCTTAAAAAGAAAGAGCAGAAAGAAATTTCTTTTGACGACTACGACAAAGACTTGGAATTCGGTTACTGTACAGAATTTGTTATAAGAACAGATATTGACGATACAGATGAATTAAAAAATAAATTGATGCCGCTAGGAGATTGTCTACTAGTAGTAGGTGGAGCAGGAACTGGAGTTATAAAAGTTCACGTTCACACAAATAATCCTGGTAGAGCACTTGAATACGCGGTAGAACTTGGTCAACTTCAAGATATAAAGATTGATAACATGAGGTACCAACACAAGGAAACTCTATTCGATGAAGCTGAAGTGGAAAAGGCTAGAAAGAGCAATATAAAGAAAAAATATGCCATAGTTTCTGTTTCCATGGGAGAAGGAATAAACGAAGTCTTCAACTCACTAAATGTTGACTATATAATTGAAGGAGGACAAACCATGAATCCTTCTACAGAAGATTTCTTAAAGGCAATTGATAGTTTAAATGCCGATCACATAATACTTCTTCCAAACAACTCAAACATAATTCTTGCTGCTAACCAAGCTAAGGACCTATCAGACAAGGATGTGTATGTAGTAGAAACTAAATCCGTTCCACAAGGTATAGGAGCGCTATTTGTACTTGATGAAGAAAAAGATCCAGAAGAAAATATAGAAAATATGAAAGAAGAATTAAATCATATTAAGACTGGATCTGTAACCTATGCTGTTAGAGATACCACTTCAAATGGTTCTCAAATCAAAAAAGATCAAATAATTGGCCTTACTGGAAAAGAAATAGAATCCTTTGGCGATGATTTAGATGAAGTAACTGAAAAACTCATCGAAAAAATGGTGGACGACGAATCTTCTGTCATAACTCTATACTATGGAAATGGACTTGAAGAAGAAGATACAGAAAATCTAATGGATAAGCTAGAAGAAACATACGATGAATTGGATGTGGTGTTCGTAAGAGGAGCGCAACCACTATACTATTACATCTTATCAGTAGAATAGGCAGATTTAATCTGCTTATTTTTTTTAAAATTTTTTGGAATTGGAGTAATAGATGAAGCTATTCGATAAACTAGATACTTTAAATGGAGTGGGTCCTAAGAAAAAATCCTACTTGGAAGCAATGGGCCTTGAAACAATTTCAGATCTTGCGGAATATTTCCCTATTAGATTTATAGATTCAACCAATATGAAGCCGATAAAAGATTTGGTGGAAGGGGAGTTTGCGACCATTAAAGCAGAAGTGGTTCAGGTGGTCCCTCACTATCACGGCAGACTCAAAAGACTGGATGTAATTGTAACAGATGGATTTAATATAAAGATTTCTTTCTTTAATCAAAACTTCCTATCTTCGACATTTTTAAAAGGGGAACAATTCTACTTCTATGGCAAGGTTTCAAGGTTTGGAAATAATCTTACCATGACCTCGCCAAAATTTGAAAATGTAAAGAGAAAAAAGGTACTAGGAAGTATCATTCCCGTTTATCAACAGTCGAAGGATATAAATAACAAAGAACTTATAAAATTAACAGACCAAGTGCTAAAAGAATATACTTGGAAAAATGTCATTCCACAAGAAATTTTGGAAAAGTACAAGCTCTACGACATGGATAAGACCATGAGAGAGCTGCACAGACCGAAATCTCAAAAAACTTACGGAAACGCAAGAAACTCATATTCATTCTACGAAATTTTAACCTATCTTCTAGCTCTATCTACAATCAAAAAAGACAGGGAAGAGACGGATATAAAACTTAGAGAATTTGAAATAGAAGAATTTCTAAAAACACTACCATTTACCCTAACTGATTCACAGATGAAAGTAATCGAAGAAGTAAAGAAAGATTTAAAGAGCGGATACAGGGTGGATCGACTTATCCAAGGGGATGTAGGTTCAGGTAAAACTGTGGTTGCAATGGCAATAATGTATCTATTCTACAAAAATGGATTTCAATCTGCAATCATGGCACCGACAGAAATCTTGGCGACCCAGCACTACAATTCATTTAAAAATACTTTTGATAAACTTGGAATAAATGTAGCACTTCTTATCGGCTCAATGAAGAAATCACAAAAAGATGAGGTTCTAGAAGATTTAAAATCTGGAAAAGTTGACATGATTGTTGGAACCCACGCGCTTATATCGGAAAATGTAGAATTTAAAAATCTCGGCATAAGCATAGTGGACGAGCAACATAGATTCGGAGTTTTGCAGAGAAAAAATCTTTCTGACAAGGGAGTGCACACCATCGTCATGACTGCAACCCCAATACCTAGGACACTTGCACTTGTAATGTACCAAGATCTTCAAGTTTCTACCATCGACACACCGCCGGCGGGAAGGCTTAAGATTCAAACTGCAACCATAAATGAAAATGGACTTTTAAAAGCTCTTGAATTTATAGAAAAAGAGTTGAAAGAAGGAAGACAGGCGTATATAATCTGTCCTATGATCGACGAAAACGAAATGCTCGATTTAAATTCTGTAAAGAAAGTCTATAAAGAGATTAAAAAATATTTCAAAGATTATAATGTAGGTCTTCTTCATGGTCAGATGAAACCTGATGAGAAGGATAGACAGATGGAAGACTTTGAGAAGAATAATATAAATGTACTTGTTTCAACCACAGTAGTTGAAGTCGGAGTAAACGTGCCTAATGCGACGGTGATGATGGTTGTAAATGCTGAGAGATTTGGACTATCCCAACTCCATCAGCTAAGAGGAAGAGTCGGAAGAGGAACTCATCAAGGCTACTGCATACTATATAATAAATCTGAATCTGAAATAGCCTCTATGAGGATGAAGGTCATGGTTGAATCAACAGATGGATTTTATATTTCGGAAAAAGATTTGGAACTTCGTGGCTCGGGAGATATATTTGGAGTAAGACAATCAGGATTTATGGGATTTATATTGGCGAACCCGATAAAAGACAAAATGATTTTAAAATATGCAGCCATAGAAGCTAAAAATATATATAGAGATGACCCGGATTTTATAAAACCAGAGCACTTTCAACTAAAAATAAGCGTAGATAGACTAATTTCTAGAAAGTTTAATTGTTAGATTATTGATAATGTGTTAAAATAGTAATAATTGGAGGACTATGAGAGTAATATCAGGAATTGCAAAAGGTATGCGTCTTAAATCCGTCGAAGGAATGGACGTAAGACCGACAGCAGACAGAGTAAAAGAATCTGTATTTAATATTATAGGTCAATATTTTCATGACAAGGAAGCGCTGGATATTTTCTGCGGCTCTGGAGGAAATGGAATAGAGTTTCTATCCAGGGGAGCGAAAAGCTGCGTCTTCGTAGATACTTGTAGCGAATCACTAAAAGTTACAAGAGAAAATCTAAAGCACACCAAGCTAAATGAAGGCGCAAAAGTCATAAATATGGACTATAAAAAATATTTAAAGACCACAGAGGATAGATTTGACATCATCTACATGGATCCACCATTTGACGAACTGCAAAAGTATCGTCATACATTAGCAATAATACTTGAAAGAAACTTACTTAAAAAAGATGGATTGCTAGTGGTAGAATATAGATATGGAAGTAGAATAGATTTTTCAGGCTATGAAGTGCTTAAAGAAAAGAAGTATGGATCTACATCCATAGCAGTATTGGGAGTGCCAGATGAAAGCAATATATGCCGGTAGTTTTGATCCGGTAACGAATGGGCATATAGATATAATAAAACGTGCCAGAAATATTTTCGGAGAAGTGACAGTCGCAGTCTTAAACAATGTCAAGAAACATGGACTCTTCACAGTAGAGGAGAGGATGGAACTTCTAGAAGAAGTGACAAAGGACCTTGACGGAGTAACAATAGATTCATTTACAGGACTACTTGCAGATTATGCAAAAGAAAATAACTGTAAAGTAATCATAAGAGGCATAAGGACAGCTTCTGACTATGAAAGTGAATATATATTAGCAATGGCAAATATGCACTACTATGAAGGTTTAGAAACAGTATTTCTACTATCATCGAACAAGAATACATTTGTAAGTTCAACCCTTGCAAAGGAAGTGGCGATGTTTGATGGGGATTTAAGTTTATTTGTGCCAGATATAGTAGGCGACGCTATGAAAGAAAAATTAATTGGGAGGTAGCAGATGACACTAATGGAATTGGTAGATGAGTTAGAACAACTTATCCAAACAGCAAGCAGTATTCCTCTAACAGGAAAGACTGTAGTAGAAAAAGAAGAAGTTCTAGAAATAATAAGAGATATAAAGGCAGAACTTCCATCAGAAATCAAAGAAGCACAAAAGATTTCAACAGACAGAGAACAAATCATCACAGGAGCACATGAAGAAGCTGACAGAATCATGGCAGCAGCAAGAGCTCATGCAGAAGAAATGATAAGAGAAGATGAACTTGTTCTAAAGGCAAATGAAAGAGCAGAAGAAATTCTAAGCTCAGCACAAAGAGAATCCACTCAAATTAGAGAAGGAGCTCGTGACTATGCAGATGAATTACTAGAAAGAACACAAACAAATCTTACAGAGATAATCAAAACAATAAATTCAAACAGACAGGAACTTAGAGGATAACTAAGTTCCTTTTTTTATTTATGATTTTTTGTTTTAGGATAAAATAAAATTAATAATAATTATCACGCTATCCGGATAGCATTTAAAATAAAAAATTCATGCTATCCGGGTAGCATTTAAATTAAAATTATTTCACGCTTTACGTTGGGCATTTAAATTTATGTTATGATTAATTACATAGGCAAACAATAGATAAAATTTTACAGGTGATTTAATGAAAAATTTTTTGCAGATGATGAATTGCTAATAAAATTATTAAAAGCGGCACGGTCCATGACTGCATGATACTTTCAGACCTATGCAAGGTAGGGATGATTTTTGTTCCTTCAAAGGACGGCATAAGCCACAATCCAAATGAAGACACCGATTTTGCAGATATTGAAAAGGGATCCAATGTTCTTCTAGCAACTCTAATAGCTCTTGCAAACTAATTTAATATAAATATTTTATTTTTCGGCATAGGACTCTTATGCCGATTTTTTATTTTTAATTTAATTTATAAAATCAAATCAAAATATAACATAGCATTAATAAATATAAAATAGCTTTTAAATAATAAATATGGTACAATATATAAGATATGGAGGTTATTACTTGAAAGAAAATCAATGTAAAATTGTGCCGATTTCAGACACAAATATTTTAAATACACTTTTTGGTAATTTAGATGAATACCATAAGCTCATAGAGAGCTCTATGGGAGTTAAAATAATCGTGAAAGAAGATCTCTTAGAAATATACGGCGATGAAATTGCCACAGAAAATGCGGCTCTTCTAATCGAAAATCTAAAGGAATTAATAATCAGACAGAAATCTTTGGAAAAAAAGGACGTTGAATATTCCATAGCTCTTATAAAACAAGGCGAGATGAAGCCGATGACAGAACTTCTAAACGATGTTATCGTCCACACTGCTATGGGTAAACCGATCCGTTCAAAGACTTTGGGACAGAAAAAATATGTGGATGCCATGAAGGATAACGACATTGTATTCGGAGTTGGTCCTGCCGGAACTGGTAAGACCTACCTTGCGATGGCGATGGCTGTAAAGGCATTTAAAAATAAAGAAGTAAACAGAATCATCCTTACAAGACCTGCAGTAGAAGCTGGAGAATCTCTAGGATTTTTGCCTGGAGATTTACAGATGAAAGTCGATCCATACCTTAGACCTCTCTACGATGCGTTATTTGAAATTATGGGACACGAAAACTACACTAGGTACGTTGAAAAAGGTTTGATCGAAGTAGCCCCTCTAGCATACATGAGAGGTAGGACTCTCGATTCATCCTATGTAATTCTTGACGAGGCACAAAACACCACCAACGAACAGATGAAGATGTTTCTAACTAGACTCGGTTATGGTTCGAAGGCAATAATCACAGGAGACATCACACAAATCGACCTTCCAAAGGGCAAATCCTCTGGACTTAAGACAGTTATGAGAATCCTAAATGATGTAAAGGGAATCGAAATAGTTAAACTTGATCGAAACGACATCGTAAGACATCCACTAGTTCAAAGGATAATCGATGCCTATGACAGATGGGAAAATAAACAAAACAAAGAAAATAAAGATAGTAAAAAAGATACAACATCATACAGAAGGAAAGAAAGATGATTTATTTCGACAATAGACAGGATTTAATAAAAATCGATGAAGAGATTGAAAAGATAGTAGAGAAATCTATCGAAGCTGCCTTAAAAGAGATAGAGTTTACAGATGACTACGAGGTTTCAGTGTCTTTTGTCGGCGACGAAGAAATCCACGAACTAAACAGGGATTACAGAGGGGTAGATAGAACTACCGATGTGCTTTCTTTTCCTATGGACGATGAATTTACAAACATGCTTGGCGATATAGTCATAAATATAAACAAGGTTATCGAACAAGCAAAGGAATACGGACACAGCGAGAAGAGAGAGATTTCCTATTTAACTGTGCACTCAACCCTTCACCTAATGGGATTTGACCATGAGGAAGAAGAGGACAAAAAAGAGATGAGAGCAGTGGAAGATAGGGTTATGGAAAAATTAGAAATTAGTAGATAATATGAAAAATAGTAGCTTTATTTCATCTTTTAACTATGCGGTGCAGGGGATAATCTCCGCACTTACAACTGAAAGAAATATGAAATTTCATTGGCTTGCCTGTCTTGGAACAATTATAATTTCTCTGTTCTTTGACTTAACTAAGATGGAATTTCTCATCCTATTATTTGCGATTATACTTGTAATAGTCCTTGAACTTATAAACACAGCCATCGAAAGAACGGTGGACCTGGTGGTTACTGACTATAACCCGATTGCAAAGTATGTAAAGGACGTCTCTGCAGGAGCGGTTATGATTGCATCACTAAATGCGGTGGTGGTTGCATACTTACTCTTTTACAACAAGATCTCAAATATAGGACAGATTGCCCTTGTAAAGATTAAAAATTCTCCAGACCATCTGGCACTGGTTGCGGTGATTATAGTCCTCATTCTAACCATCGGAGGCAAGTACCTTATGGCGAAGAAGAATGGGGGATCATACTTCCAAGGGGGAGCAGTTTCGGGACACACATCCATTGCCTTTTGTGCTGCCACAGTAATATCTCTAGTTGCACAAAAAACTGTGATAACCACATGTGCATTGGGACTTGCACTGCTGGTAGCAGAAAGTAGAGTTGAAACTGGAGTCCACAGAAAATCGGAAGCAGTCGCAGGAGCAATAGTTGGAATCTCTGTTGCAATCTTTGTATTTAAACTTTTTACGTGAGGTGCATATGGAAATTAAAAAACTAATAGAACTTGCATTAGATGCAAAGGAAAAGATGACCTATACTCCATATTCAAAGTTCAACGTAGGTTGTGCAGTTGAGATGGAAGACGGCTCTGTGTACCAAGGTGGAAATATAGAAATCGTATCCTATTCACCGACCATTTGTGCAGAGAGGGTGGCGGTTTTCAAAGCAGTCTCGGAAGGTCATAGAGAGATTAAAAAGATTGTCATAACAGGAGATAATAAAGACACCTTCCCATGTGGGGTTTGTAGACAGGTAATTCGTGAATTTTCGAAAGACCCAGAAATTATAATTGCAAACTCGACAGAGGATTATAGAAAGTTTACGCTGGAAGAGATACTTCCCCATAGTTTTGGACCGGAGGAATTAAATAATGTTTAAATCGGGATATGTAGCGGTGATTGGCAGACCAAATGTAGGCAAATCGACGCTTTTAAATAGACTAATCGGCATGAGAATCCTTGCAGTTTCTGACAAGGCTCAAACCACGAGAAATAAAATAAACTTAATATATAGCGACGACGATAGTCAAATAATATTTCTCGATACACCTGGTATGCAGACCCCAAGAAATGAACTTGGTGACTACATGCTAAGAGAATCTAGCTCAGCCTTAGAAGATGTGGACCTAATCACATACATTGTGGATACTTCTAAAATAATTGGAAAACAGGATAGGGCTATTCTAGAAAAATTAAAGAAAATAAAAGACAAAAAAGTAATCCTACTTATAAATAAAATCGACAGTATTCCTAAGGAAGACATACTTCGTTTAATAGAAATGTATTCGAAGGAGATGGATTTTCTAGATGTCATACCAATCTCTGCAAGAGAAGGAGACGGCACAGAAATCTACCTAGACACTGTTAAGAAGAACCTTCCAGAAGGACCGAAGTACTACACAGACGAATATGTAACCGACAGACCTATGAAGTTTATAGTTGCAGAAATAATAAGAGAAAAAGCGCTTAGGTTTTTGCAAGAAGAAGTACCTCATGGGGTGGCTGTTGAAATAGAAAAGATGGAAGAACTAGAAGACAGGACCAATATCATTGCTACGATTTATGTGGAAAGAGATAATCACAAGGGCATAATCATTGGCAAGAATGGCACCATGCTTCAAAAGATTGGCACCCAAGCGAGACACGATCTTATGGACTTACTTATGACAAAGGTAGATCTAAGAATTTGGGTTAAGGTTGATAAAAACTGGAGGGATAACGAAACCAGATTAAAAGGACATGGCTACCTATGATTAGGACAGAAGGTATAGTTCTTTCTGAGAGGAACGCTGGAGAAAGCTCCAAAGCTTTAAAAGTGTATACCCTTGATACGGGTCTTGTGACCATATATGCAAAGGGAGCGCTTAAGAGAAGTTCAAAAGTCACGAGCTCTTCACAGGTGTTCTTCGTAAACGAATATACCATTTCAAAATCAGGGGTCTTCTACTATATTAAGAGTGCAAATATACTATCTTCAAACTTGCACCTAAGACAGAGCCTTGTAAAACTTTCATTTGCAAATTTAGTATTAGAAATCTACTTAAAGAGCAATATGGAAGAGATAGAAAATAAGAATGCTTACCTACTTTTAAAAAAATACTTAGAGACACTTAAAGATTCTACTGCAAGGGTGAGAACCATGCAGCTCCTACTCAAATATATTTCCTTTATAGGTTTTAGACCGGCGATGAATGGAAAATACTTTTTAGTAGATGGGGGCGGACTTTCACCTAATTTAGAAAATTCTTCTAAGTACTATGAATTAAATGACGAAGAAGTAGAATATCTAAATCTCTTGATGTACAAAGATTTAGAATTTGAGTTTCAAAAGAAAGATTTTGAAAGGAAGATCTTTCACATAATTATAGAATATGTAAAATACTGTCTAGATTTAAGACAAATAAACTCATTGGAGTTAATTAGGGAGGAATAATGTATTTTCAAGATTTAATTAAGAATTTGACAAGCTACTGGATGGAAAGAGGAGCAATCATAATGGAGCCTTACGACATAGAAAAGGGCGCAGGAACTATGAACCCTCACACATTTTTAAGATCCCTTGGACCAGAACCATGGAGAACAGTATACGTAGAACCATCTAGAAGACCAGCAGACGGAAGATATGGAGAAAATCCAAATAGACTATATCAACATCACCAACTACAAGTAATCTTAAAACCATCTCCAGAAGATGTACAAGAACAATATCTTGGATCTCTTGAAGCGATAGGAATAGATACCAGCATCCACGACATTAGATTCGTAGAAGACAACTGGGAATCACCTACCCTAGGAGCATGGGGACTTGGATGGGAAGTATGGCTTGACGGAATGGAAGTTACACAATTTACCTACTTCCAACAAGTAGGAGGAATAAACTGTGATCTTGAATCAGCAGAGCTTACCTATGGTCTTGAAAGAATTGCAATGTACTTACAAAATGTGGATTCAGTTTACGAAATTCAATGGAACGAAAATATTAAGTACGGCGATATTTTCAAAATGGCAGAGTATGAACAATCCAAGTACGGATTTGAAGATGCGGATGTAGATATGCTTAAACATCTATTTGACGTATATGAAAAAGAATCTGAAAGAATAATCGAACTAGGACTTGTGCTACCAGCATACGACTACACACTTAAATGCTCACACACTTTTAACCTTCTTGACTCAAGGGGAGCACTTTCAGTATCAGAAAGAACATCCTATATTGCAAGAGTTAGAAATAGGGCGAGAAAAGTTGCGGAAACATTCTTGAAACAGAGAGAAGAACTTGGCTATCCACTTTTAAACAGAGGTGACAAATAATGAATTATTTACTTGAAATTGGAATGGAAGAGTTGCCAGCAAGATATGTAGACCTTGCACTCATTCAAATAAGAGATAAGGCAGATAAATTTTTAAGAGACAATCTAATCGATTATAAAGATATAAGAACCTATGCAACACCAAGAAGACTTACTCTTTTTATAGATGGCATAGAAGAATTCCAAAGAGATATAAACGAAGAAGTAAAGGGTCCTGCAAAGAAGATCGCCTTTGATGAAGACGGAAACCCTACAAAACCACTAGAAGGATTCTTAAAATCTAAGAATTTAAAACTAGAAGATATCGAAATAAAAGACTTAAAGGGAACCGAATACGTATACGGACAAGTTCACAAAAAAGGTGAAAAGTCAGAAGAAATTCTAAAGGTTGAAATCCCAAGTCTAATAAAAGGTATAACCTTCCCTAAGAATATGAAATGGGGCGGCAAAAATATTAAGTTTGCAAGACCTATTAGATGGGTTGTCAGCATGCTAGATAGTGAAGTTGTAGAATTTCCTTTCGAAGGAATCCCGGTTGGAAATGTTACTAGAGGTCATAGATTCTTAGGAAGCTCTCATATCGAAATTGATCACGTAGACAATTACGAAAAACTTCTTGAAGAAAACTATGTAATACTAGATCAAAAGAAGAGACTTGAAATTATAAAAATAAATGCAAAGAAAGAAGCGAAAGCTCTAGGCGGAGAAATAAAAGAAGATAAGGATCTGCTAGATGAACTTACCTATATCAACGAATATCCAACTCCTATTACTGGAAATGTAAAGGAAGAATATCTGGAACTTCCAGCGGAAGTAATAACCACACCAATGAGAGATCACCTTCGCTACATCCCTGTATACAACGAAGACGGAGATCTACTTCCATACTTCATAACCGTTAGAAACGGAACTGATTACAAAAAAGAAATAGTTTCTAAAGGAAATGAAAAAGTACTAGGAGCGAGACTTGAAGACGCAAAATTCTTCTACAACGAAGATATCAAAACCAAATTAGAAGATCTAAATGAAAATCTAAAAGGTCTTATGTTCCAAGATAAACTTGGCACAATGTATGATAAATCTCTAAGAATAGATAAACTTTCTCGTGAAATAGGAGAAAAATTAGAAGTTGCAGACGAATCTCTAGTAGATTTAAAGAGAGCGGCAGAACTTTCTAAAGCAGATTTAACTACCAAGATGGTTACAGAATTTACAGAACTTCAAGGAACCATTGGATCAATCTATTCAAAACTTCAAGGAGAAAAACCTCTAGTAAGCCAAGCAATCTTCGAACAATACCTACCTAGATTTGCAGGAGATGAACTTCCAGAGACAACTATCGGTTCAATCCTTGCTCTAGCAGACAAGATTGACACAATAGTAGGACTATTTGCAATAGGTCTAATTCCAACAGGATCACAAGACCCATTTGCCCTAAGAAGACTTTCAATCGGCGTTGTAAATATTCTAAAGGATAAGAACTGGGATCTATCTCTAAGTGATATAGTTGACCACGCTCTATACACCTACGTTCAAGAAAATAATCTAACCTTCAACTACGAAGAAGTTAAAGAAAAGATCCTAGACTATTTCAGAGCAAGAATCAAAAATATTCTTGAAGATATGAATATCAGATACGATATCATCCAAGGCGTAATTGCCTCAGATGGAACCGTAATTGAAACCATTGACAAAGCGATAAAATTAAATGAATTCTTTAAAGTTGATAGAACAGAACTTGTAGACGCACTAACTAGAGTTCACAACCTCGCAACCAAGTATGAAGAAGGCGAAGTTGCCGAAGAAAGATTTGAAGATCCTTCAGAAAAAGAACTCTATAATAGATTTGAATCCATAAGACCAGATGTAGAAACCTTGATAAACGACAAGAAATATGAAGAAGCATTACTTGCTTTAAATCCATTAGTACCATTTATCGACAAATTCTTCGATAGCTGTATGGTGCTTGTAGATGATGAAAATGTAAGAAATAACCGTTTAGCACTACTACATTTAATCGATAGCCTTGTAGAAAGAGTAGTGAACATAGAATCTATTAAGGAATAAATATGGAACTAACCAAGAGACAAGAAGAAATAATTGAAATAGTAAAAGAGGGAGAACCTATAATAGGCGACGAAATTGCTGAAAGATTGGGACTTTCAAGGGCGACCATAAGACCTGATCTTTCCATCCTCGTGATGTTAAATATTTTAGGAGCGAGACCTAAGTATGGTTATTACTTCAGAGGAGATGTGGATACCCAATCTATAAACAATAAACTTCAAAAGATGTTGGTAAAGGACTATATGTCCACCTCAGCAATTTTAGACGAAGAAGATAGCATAAACGATGCGATAGTAGAACTATTTGCATCAGATATTGGAACTATATTCGTAACGAGCAAATCAAAATTAATCGGCGTAGTAAGCAGAAAAGATTTACTAAGAGCCACCATGACGAAGATGGATATAGAAACCACTCCTGTTTCAGTGATCATGACTAGGATGCCAAATGTGTTCACCGTAAGCCCTAGGGCAACGGTGAAAGAAGCGGCTCAAATTTTATATGATCATGATGTGGACGCAATCCCAGTTATAAATCAACATTTAAAAGTGGTGGGAAGATGGACCAAGACCAACGCGCTTAATGTATTTATAGAATTATCTAAGACTAAGGAAGATTAATATGCCTAATATTTCAATATTCGTAATCTCCGACTCAGTTGGAGAGACAGGAGAACTAATTGCTAAAGCATCTGTAAAACAGTTTGAAGCGACAGACTACGAAATCAGAAGATTTCCATACCACAATAGCGTCGAACAAATAAAACCGATTATGGAGATGGCATCCAGATGTAAAAAAGCGGTGGTTGTGTACACCAATGTAGTTCAAGAAACTAGGGACTACATTCAAATGAAGGGAAAGGAACTCGGCATTCATCTTATAGATGTGATGGGAGAGCCACTCTATGAATTTGAAAAGGCATTGGGACATCCTCCACTTAGAGAACCTGGACTTATAAGACGCCTTGACGAAAATTATTTCAAAAAAGTGGAGGCAATTGAATTTGCGGTTAAGTATGATGACGGTAAGGATCCTAGGGGAGCTAAGAAAGCTGACATATGCCTAGTAGGTATCTCTAGAACTTCCAAGACTCCGCTTTCAATGTACCTTGCAAATAAAAATTATAAAGTTGCAAACATTCCATTGGTTCCAGAAGTACCGGTACCACAAGAAGTTTATGAAAAGGATGTAAATAGGGTAATCGGACTTACATGTAGACCGAGAAAACTTATTTCCATAAGAGAAGAAAGGCTTAGATCACTGGGACTTTCTCAAGGCGCAAAATATGCTGATATAGAAAGAATCAGAGAAGAGCTTATGTACGCAGATGAAGTCATGAGAAAACTTGGCTGTGTAGTTATAGACGTAACTGATAAGGCAATAGAAGAAACTGCAGAGATAGTGCTCGATCATATGAAAAGTGTAGGACTATGAATATAAGAGAAAATAGGGAGATTCTTGAAGATAAAATTTTAAAACCCTACGCATGCCATTCAAAGGATGCGAAGAGAAAGTACGCTGAAGAAGATTGTAAAATCAGAACCAGCTACCAAAGGGATAGGGATAGAATCATCCATTCAAAATCTTTTAGAAGATTAAAACACAAGACCCAGGTCTTTATCAGTCCAGGCAGAGACCACTTTAGAACCAGGCTCACCCACACATTGGAAGTGCAACAGATTGCAAGGACCATTGCAAGGGCACTTGAATTAAATGAAGATTTGGTTGAGGCGATAGCTTTGGGTCACGACCTAGGTCATACTCCATTTGGTCACAGTGGAGAGACTGTTTTAAATAGACTTAAACCAGGTGGATTTCGCCACAATGAACAATCCATAAGAGTGGTGGATTTCCTTGAAACAGGAGAGAAGAGAAGAGGACTAAACCTTACAGAAGATGTGCTAGATGGAATCCTTCATCACACTGGAGACAGAATGGCATCCACCTTGGAAGGAAAAATAATTAAGTTTGCAGATAGAATCGCCTATATCAACCACGATATAGATGATGCTATTAGGGCGGGAATTTTAAAAGAAGAAGACCTTCCAAAAGAAGAAATAGAAATACTCGGTAGCACCCATTCAGCAAGAATTGGCACCATGATCAGTTCAATCATAAATAAATCCTACGGCGAAGAAATAATCGAAATGGAGCCGGAAATTTATGAAGCGACGATGAACCTTAGAAAATTTATGTTTGATAGGGTCTACCTGGATAAAAATGTAAAAGTTGAAGATACGAAAGTAGATAGAATACTTACATATCTCTACAATTTTTACAAAGAAGATTTATATAGAATACCGAAAGAACATCTAAGTTTGTATGCAAATATTGAACACACAGAGGACGAAATAGTGGCAGACTATATAGCCGGCATGACAGATACCTTCGCCATCCATGTGTTTAGAGAGATATGCATTCCTAAAGGATGGGATAGTAGAGATGAGAATTGACGACAGAGTTTTGGATGAAATACGCCAAAAATCAAGTATCGTAGATGTTATAAGTGAATATGTAGATTTAAAGAAAAAGGGCTCAAACTACATGGGATTGTGCCCTTTTCATTCTGAAAAAACCCCTTCATTTTCCGTATCAGAATCGAAGCAAATATTTAAATGTTTTGGTTGCAGCGCCGGCGGCGATGTGATCACATTTATTATGAAGATTGAGCATTTATCTTTTATAGAAGCGGTAAAATTCTTGGCAGAGAAATATAATATCGAACTGAGCGAAGAAAAAGTAGATAAAAAGAAACTCGATAAAATTACGAGATGCTACGATGCCAATGTGCTTGCGGCGAAATTTTATATGCAAAATCTAAAGAATAATAAGATGGCACTTGAATACTTAGAGAGAAGAGAAATAGGTCCAGAAGTTATTACTGCCTATGGACTTGGCTTTGCGGAAGATAGCTGGAACAATCTGCTTAACTATATGAAGTCCAACGGATATAACGAAGAGGAACTAGTAGAGTACAACTTGGTTTCAAAATCACAAAACGGAAAGTACTTCGATAGGTTTAGAAATCGAATTATGTTTCCAATCATCGATTTAAGACGAAGGGTAATCGCCTTTGGTGGAAGAGTTATGGACGACTCCATGCCAAAATATTTAAATAGCACAGATACAGTTGTCTTTCACAAGGGGAGAAATCTCTACAACCAAAATATTGTAAAAAATTTGGATAGAAGTAGAATTATTCTCGTAGAAGGATACATGGATGTTATTTCTCTCTACAAAAGTGGTATAAAGTATAGTGTAGCAAGTCTAGGTACAGCACTTACTCCAGAGCAGGCAGAACTTGTAAAAAAATTCGGCAAAGATATATACATCTGCTACGATGGAGATGAGGCAGGTATAAGAGCTACGAAGCGTGCAATCGGGATTTTGAGATCCGTTGGAGTAAATCCAAAGATTATAAGACTTCCTGAAGGGCTTGATCCAGACGAATATTTAAAAAAATATGGAGCATTCAACTTCGAAGTGACCCTATCTGAAGCGACAAACTATTTTGAATACTTAATCGAAGATCTAAAGACAAACTTCGACATAAGTACCACAGAAGGGATGACTGGATTCTTAGTGGAATCAGCAAAACTCGTCGCTACAATAAAAAATCCTATTGAAAGGGATCTTGAAATCGACAGACTCTCAAAAGATTACAAAGTTACGAGATCTGCAATTATAAACTATATAAACAGAAATAAACAAAATTACGAGGACAAGAGAGAAAGAAATAGGGAATATAATTTAAAAAATAGTAGACAAACTACAAAGCCGGTAGCTAAAAATATACAAAATGGTTTTAAAAAATCAAAATACCAACTTATGGCTTATGCAGCAGCTGACGAAAATTATATAAAGATAATTAAAAAGTACTTAAACTTAGAAGAATATCTCGAAAAAAATGAAGTAGAGGTCATAAAATCTTTGGAAGATGCCTATGAAAAAAGTGCAAAAGATCCACTTGAAAATTTAAAAGAAAATGGAAAGATAACAGAAACTTCATATAGAATCATAAAAGAAATAGAAGTCTCCCACGAATATCCAGATAGAATCATAGAAGAACTTGCAAAGACGATTATAAAGAGTAAGCTACAAGAAGATTTAAAATCGGCTCTTGGAAAATTGGAAAAATTAGATAGAAATGAGCCAAATTATAAAGAAAAATTGAAAGAATTATCAGAAATTATTATAGATTTAAACCAAAAACTTAAAGGAGGAATGAAAAATGACTGATCATTTAGATTTTGAAGATGAAGATCAATCTATGTCTAAAGACTCCATAGTAGATTCTCTCATGAAGACAGGAAAGAAAAAGGGAAATCTTACCTATGAAGAAATAGTAGATGCTCTAGATGAAATTCCTATGGAAAGTGATGAAATTGATTCATTGTATAAAGAATTTGAAAAAAAAGGCATCGAACTTTTGGATGAAGAGATAAGTGAAGATGAAGACGACGATGATAAGATCGACGTGACTAAAGAAGATTTGTCAGTTCCAAAGGGAATAAGTGTAGATGACCCTGTGAGAATGTACTTAAAGGAAATTGGTAAAATTCCTCTACTAACAGCGGACGAAGAAGTGGTCATCGCAAAGAGAATGGAAAAGGGAGATAGGGAAGCTGCAAGGGAACTTGCTGAAGCGAACCTAAGACTTGTAGTATCCATCGCCAAAAGATACGTAGGAAGAGGAATGAGTTTCCTTGACTTGATTCAAGAAGGTAACCTCGGACTTATGAAAGCGGTAGATAAATTCGACTACACAAAGGGATTTAAATTCTCAACCTATGCAACCTGGTGGATTAGACAAGCAATCACAAGAGCCATTGCAGACCAAGCAAGAACCATAAGAATTCCTGTTCACATGGTAGAAACCATTAATAAACTTGTGAGAATTCAAAGACAATTGGTGCAAGATCTAGGTAGAGATCCATCTCCAGAAGAAATTGCGGAAGAGATGAATATAGATGTGGAAAGAGTTCGTGAAATTCAAAAGATTGCACAAGAACCAGTATCTCTAGAAACACCAATCGGTGAAGAAGAAGATTCCCATCTTGGAGATTTTATCCCTGATGAAGAAATCCAATCACCACAGGACGCTGCAACATTTACACTTCTAAGAGAACAACTTGGAGATGTCCTTGACACTCTTACAGATAGAGAAAAGAAAGTCTTGACCCTAAGATTTGGACTTGAAGACGGAAGAAACAGAACTCTTGAAGAAGTGGGCAAAGAATTCGACGTCACCAGAGAAAGAATAAGACAGATTGAAGCAAAAGCCCTTAGAAAACTTCGCCACCCAAGCAGAAGTAGAAAGTTAAAGGATTATTTGGAATGATATCTAAAAGATTAAATAAAATATCTAGCCATATAAAGGGAAAGAGAATGGCTGACATAGGCACAGATCACGGTCTTGTGCCTATTTTTCTAATTGAAAATAAAATCGTAGACTATGCCATAGCTGCAGATATTTCAAAACCATCACTTCAAAAGGCAATAGATTTAGCAAAAGAAAAAAATATAGAACTGGACGCAAGGCTCGGAGATGGTCTGGAAGTTTTAAAGCCGGAAGATGGAATCGAAACTGTGGTAATAGCTGGCATGGGGGGAGTCTTGATAGGAGAGATATTATCTGCATCAGAAATTTCTAAAAATGTTAGACTCATCCTCCAACCGATGCAAGGTGCAAGAGAACTTAGAAAATATCTATTTGAAAACGGATATGAAATAATCGACGAAGATGTGGTTTTTGAAGATGACAGATACTTCGAGATAATCGTCGCCGAATACGATGGAAATATAAGAGAAGTTCCAAATGAAATAGAACTTAAAATCCCAATCAAGGCTCTTAGAAAAAATCAGGAAGAGGCATTTTTATATGTAGAGTATCTAAAAGGTGCAAATCTTTCCATAATGAAAGGACTAAAACAGGGTAAGAGAGCCCTTAAGAGATATATAGAACTGAAAAAAGAAGTGAATTATTATGAAAAAATCAATGACAAGTACAGAAAAAATAATTGAATATATAAGAAAGATTGCTCCGGAACAGTACCAGGAAGAATGGGACAATTCCGGCTACCAAGTTAGGATAAAAAACGAAACAGAAAAGGTCATCCTATGTATGGACGTAACGGATAAAGTTATTGATTATGCAGTAGAAACTGGGGCAAAATTAATTATCTCACACCATCCAATGATATTTACGGGCATTAAGAGAATAGATGAAGATAGCTACCTAGGTAAAAATATAATTAAACTTATAGAAAATAAAATTTCCGTTTATTCATCCCACACGAGCCTTGACGTTTCAGATAAAGGTGTAAACGTCGCATTGGCAGAAGCTCTTGGACTTCCAATAATAGAAAACTTTGCCATGACAGATTCAACAACCATTGGATATGTCCTTGAAAATAATATAGGAGATGAAATCTACGATAGATTAAATTCTCTCGGAGCAATCTTCTATGGCAAAAAAGTTCCAGTTGAAAGGCTTGCTATCGTAGGAGGTTCTGGCATGAGCTACTTCGACGAGGTAGTATCCAGAGGACTTAATATGTATATAACCGGAGATGTGAAGCACCACGACGGACAGAGAGCCTATGAAGAGAATATTTCTCTAGTGGATCTGACCCATTATTGTTCAGAAAAATTTGTATTAGATAAGTTAAAAGAGCTTTTGGAAGAAAAATTTACAATCGATGTGGAAATAATTGACACAAATTTTAAGTTTTATATATAATATAAATATGAGAAAAATTTAAATATAAGACAAAGAGGTGCTTATGATAGAAATAAAAAATCTTACAAAGATCTTCAAACTGACGAAGAAGATGAAGAAAGAACTAAAGACTAAGGACAGCGAAAAAATCGCGGTAAATAATATTAATTTAAATATCAAAGAAGGAGAAATTTTCGGAATTATCGGTACCAACGGCGCCGGCAAGACCACAACCTTAAGAATCATCTCCACACTTCTTAAACCAACTAGAGGAACTGTAGAAGTAAACGGACTAGACACTGTAAGAGACGGAGAGAAGGTAAGAGAAAAGATTGGATTTTTAACTTCAGAAATAAAACTCGATCCAAACTTCACACCGGATTATCTCTTTGATTTCTTCGGCGAACTTAGAAATATTCCAAAATCAACAATAAAAGAGAGAAAAGAAAAACTATTTTCCTACTTTGGAATAAATGATTTTAAGCACAAAAAGATCGAAGAACTTTCCACAGGAATGAAGCAAAAAGCAGCAATTGCGGTGAGCCTTATGCATAATCCAGAAATAATAATCTTTGACGAACCGACATCCGGGCTGGATATAATAACTGCAAAATCTGTGCTTGACTATATAAAAGAGCTTAAATCTGAAAATAAAACCATAATCATGTCCACCCACAACATGACTGAAGCAGAAAAAGTCTGCGACAGAATCGGAATGATAATCGATGGAAAGCTTGTGTTTCACGGAACTATCGATGAAGCGATAGAAAAAACTGGCACAAAAGATTTGGAAGAAGCATTCTTTAAATTTTATTCAGATGAAAAAGGAGAAGACTAATGGGAATGATGATAATACTTAAGAAAGAACTGAGAAGAGTCTTCGGCGATAAAAAAATGATTTTTGGAATGTTCATTATGCCGCCACTAATGATGATAATCATATTTTCACTAATGGGTAAGACGATGAACAATATGATGGATGATATGAAAACACACAAATCTCTCGTGTATTTCTCTAACCTAGATGAAAAGACAAAAGCAGATCTTGGAAGCATTGCCGAAACTATGACTATTGAAAATATAAAAGACGGGGAGATGGAAAGTTTAAAAGAGAAGCTTAAAAATGGAGAGATAGATGCGATAGTAGAACTTCCATCTGATTTCAGACAAAAAATTGAAAACTATGATAGTGATAATATTCCAAATATAAATATTTTCTACAACCCTTCGGAAGACAATTCCGATGTGGCTTATAAAAAACTTGAGTCAATCTTTGATGAAAGTATAAAGAAAAATATTATAAAAGAAAGAATAGGAGACGAAAAAATATTAGAAGTATTCACCATTAATAAGGATGTAAATGCACAGATTTTCAAAGAAGAAAAAATGTCTGGCAAGGCACTTTCAATGATGCTTCCATATTTTATAGTTATCATGCTCTATAGCTCCATCATGGGACTTGCAATCGACACATTTACAGGAGAAAAAGAGAGGGGCACAATGGCGAGCCTTCTTCTTGCACCTATAAAGAGAACGGACATAGTCCTTGGAAAATTAATCGGACTTACAATAATCTCCATGATATCTTCGATTGCCTATGTGGTTTCAATGTCAATCGTAATGCCAAAAGCCATGTCCTTTGGTCAAGATACTACTATGAAATTTACATTTACTCAGTTTGGACAGATTGCAGTAATCATGCTTTCAATGGCATTTCTAATGGTGGCGATGATTTCTATAATTGCAACCTATGCAAAGAATGCAAAGGAAGCGGGCACCTATATAGCTCCGCTCTATATTATTGTCATAGTTGCAGGAGTTTTGACTATGACATCAACGGGAGAAGCATCTCCACTTCAATTCTTGATTCCAATCTACGGAAGCTGCCTTGCAATAGGTCGCTCTATAGTTTCTGAATTAGATACTTTAAATCTTATCTATTCAGTGGGATCCAATGTCTTGATAGGACTAGTATTTTCATTCATCGTTGCCAAGATGTTTGGAAGCGAAAAAATAATGTTTAATGCATAAAAATTTAACCCATTCGCAGTTGAATGGGTTTTTTAATGTTTATTTTTATTATAAGTCTTTGCAAATGTAGCATACCACCGATTTTAAATTATACATTTCAATGGATTTCAAATTTAAAATTACAACTTCTTCTGGTGATTTAAGGTCGCTTACCTCAACCGGGAAATCCCTTTTTAGAACATAGTTGCAGATTAAATTCTTGGAATATTTTCCGCTTTTTGTGTAGATATCTAAGGAAAACTCACCGTCATGTATATTTAGCAGGTAGTCCTTGGAATTTAAAAACATATCAGGAAAAGTGGTAACTCCTGAGATTTTAAGAGTGTCATGGTCGAGGTCTATATCTCTTATTTCGAGATAATCTTCGCCGAAAGTAATCCTATTTTCTCTATGAATCAGAAATCTATTTTCGTAGAGGTACACTAGACCTTCCACATCCTTTAGATTGTGGTGTCCAATAATATCCAGATTCTTTTTGTCCTTTGATGTGAGATAATTTCTAAAAAGTTCCACCACTTCTGCTCCTGAGATATCCTCTCCACGATCTAAATTAAAATACTTTTCAACTTCCATCTGTCTTAATGACTTCATAGGGAAGAGATGTCTGTACCTGTTGAAATACTTGTAGAGATCTGTGGATTCATATTCAAAATTCAAATTATAATACTTCGCCCTCTGTCTTATAAAAGGAAGGTCGAAGGACTCTCCGTTGTATGTTATAAAATTGCATCCATTATATTTTTCTATAAAATCTGAGATAAGTTCCTGCTCATCCTTTAGATCTTCTATGACAGTAGTCACTATTTTTACTCCGTCGGAAACGGTGATGGATACGATCGGATTTTGATGTGTGAGTCCCGTGGTCTCAATATCCATGAAAACAAAATCGTCATATTTATTATTTTTTTCGTTAATAGTCTCAAATACTTTCATAATTACCCACTTTAAATATTTTCTTATTTAAATTATAATTGATACTAGGTTATTTAGAAAGGGGAAGCAATGATAAATTTAGTGAGAACGAGAAATAGTCTGATGAAGAACGGATTTATTTCTGAAATATTTGAAACTGGAGCAGAGGCAAGAGATTACTTTATGAACTTTATAAAGCCAGGCAGAACTGTGGCAGTGGCAGGATCTGTAACTCTTGAAGAGCTTGATATATATAATTCTTTAAAAGAAAAAGGAGCAGACGTGTCCATGCACTGGTTGGACAGGGACTACCAAAGCAGCATGATGAAATCACATATGGCAGATTTCTTCGTGACTTCTGCAAATGCGGTAACTGAGGACGGACAAATTCTCATGGTGGACTACTATGGAAATAGAATCAGTGCTGTTACCTTTGGGAAGAAAAAAGTATTCTTCTTCGTTGGAAGAAATAAGGTTGTAACCGATGTAAATACAGGATTTAATAGATCTTTAATAATCGCTCAACCACAAAATTTCAAGAGAATGGAACTAGAGAGCCTAAAGAAAAACATGAGACTTGACTTCGATAGACAAGAAGATACGAATATTATGGAGCTAACTCTTAAACATGGACCTAAATTCCAAGATACATATGTGTTTTTAATTAACGAAGATTTGGGGTATTAAATTGATTTATTTAGATAATTGCGCAACTACAAAACCGAGACCAGAAGTGGTGGATATGATGGTGAAGATGCTTACATCTGACTTTGGAAATCCATCCTCCCTTCATAGAATGGGAATGGATGCTGAAAAGATCAGAGAAGGTGCAAGGGCGAGTCTTGCAAAATTCATCCATGCAAATCCAAAGGAAATATTCTTTACCTCTGGCGGAACTGAAAGCAACAATATTGCGGTACAAGGTTTTATAGAAAAGAATAAGAGATTTAAAAAGATAATCACCACAACCATAGAACATTCTTCTCTTAGAAAATTATTTCTTCGCTACAGAGATCTCGGTTATGAAGTGGTACTACTTCCCGTAGATCCAAAGGGCAAAGTCTTGATTTCTGAACTTAAAAAAGAAGTAAATGACAATACAGCGGTGGTAGCCCTTGCCCAAGTAAATAGCGAACTAGGAACTATCCAAGATATCAAAGAAATCGTAAAGATTGTAAAAGAAATAAATCCTAATACTTTTGTCCACGTGGATGGGGTCCAAGCCCTATGTAAAATTCCTGTGGATGTGAAGGAACTCGGCTGTGACAGTTATGCAATGAGCTCCCACAAAGTATATGGACCGAAGGGAACAGGAGCTTTGTATATAAAGAATGCGGTGGCGATTCCTTCAATAGTTTACGGCGGAGGACAGGAAAAAGATGTCCGTTCAGGCACAGAAAATATGCCGGGAATAGCAGGCTTTAAAGTTGCAATCGACTGTGAACTAGAAGATTTCGAAAAAGAATATGCCCATGCGAAAAAGATAAAGGCTTACCTACTTAAAAAGTTGGAAGAAAACTTGGACCGTTACCAAGTAAATGGTGAAGATGGAAGCCCATATATTACCAGTGTTTCCATAGCAGGCACCAGGGGAGAGGTAATTCTTCACTACTTGGAAGAATTTGATATATTTATAAGCACAGCATCTGCTTGTAACAGCAATGGCACAGAAAAATCTGCGGTTTTGCAGGGAATAGGACTTCCAGAAAATTTAATGGAAGGCACAATCAGAATTTGCATATGTAAAGATATAGATGAAAAAGATATAGACGAATTTATCGAAAAACTTGTGTACTCGGTGAAGGAAGTCAGAGGAGTGATGGAAAGATAATGTTCAAATATGCAGTAGGACTCTCACTTGGAGAGTTGGTTTTAAAAGGAAAAAATAGGGGAAGTTTTATCGACGCGCTTATCAAGCAAGTTGTAAGATCTCTCCACGATATAGAATATAAAAAGATTTACCAAGACATTGGAAAAGTATATATTGAATGCGAAAAAGACAACATGGATAAAATTATCAAAAGGGTGTCTCATGTATTTGGGATTGTATACCTAAGTCCATGTATAAAAGTCGGTAAAGACGAAGACGAAATAAGAGAAGCGATAAAAGAAATAACGAGAGAAACTCTAGAAAAGAATGATTTCAAAACTTTTAAAGGAGAAACGAAGAGAGCAGATAAGAAATTTCCAATGACCAGCATGGAATTTAGCCGCGTCATAGGAGAAACCGTTCTAAAGAATTTCGATGTAAATGTGGACGTTCATAATCCGGACTTCTATGTATATGTGGACATAAGACAAGATGCCTATGTGTACACAGAAAAATTTAGAGGACATGGAGGACTACCTCTTGGCACTAATGGCACAGGACTACTTCTTTTATCAGGAGGAATAGACAGCCCGGTGGCAGGCTACATGATGGCGAAGCGTGGTGTGAAGGTGGACGCTCTCCACTTCCATTCATTCCCATTCACATCTAAGAGGGCAGAAGAAAAAGTAATAAAACTTGGAGAAATAGTTAGCTCCTACTCAGGACCGATGAAGATTTATTCAGTAAACATCCTTCCAATTCAGAAAGAAATAAATAAACACTGCCACGAATCTCAGATGACCGTCCTATCAAGAAGGTTTATGATGAGAATCGCAGAGAGTATCTCAGCAAAAAACGGGTATAAATCAATTATAACCGGAGAAAATCTGGGACAAGTTGCTTCCCAAACTATAGAAGGACTAGCCTGCACCGATGCGATTACAGACAGATTGGTATTTAGACCACTAATCGGAATGGATAAGGTTGACATCATAGAAATCTCAAAGAGAATAGGAACCTATGAAACATCAATCCTTCCATTCGAAGATTGTTGCACAGTGTTCTTACCTAAGCATCCACTTCTAAAGCCAACCATAGAAATTATGGAAAAATCAGAAGAAGGCTTGGACATTGATAAATTAGTCGAAGAAGCAATAGAAAACATGACCATAATTAACATTGACTAGGAGGAAAAAATGAAAAGACAAGGAAAGATAGGTGGCTCACTACTAATCATAATAGGATTGGTGCTAGTTATCGGGGGAATACTCGTTAAGAATTACAACAGATTAGTAACCCTAGAAGCAGAAGTAGATGGCAAGTATGCCCAAGTAGAAAACGTGGTAAAAAGACGTGCAGACCTTATACCAAACTTGGTAAACACAGTTAAAGGTTACGCAAACCACGAAGAAGAAACACTAACCAAGATCACAGAAGCTAGATCAAAAGTTCAAAGTGCAAAGACACCGGAAGAATTATCAGAAGCAAACACAGAACTTACAAAGGCAATCGGCGATATAAATGTAGTGGTAGAAGCATATCCAGAGTTAAAGGCCAACGAAGGATTCTTAAACCTACAAGCTCAACTGGAAGGCACAGAAAATAGAATCGCTACAGAAAGAGAGAGATACAATAGCGCAGTTACAGAATTTAACAAAGATGTAAAGAGATTTCCAACCAATATTTTTGCTTCAATCTTAGGATTCTCACCTAAGTCATACTTTGAAGTATCAGCAAGCGATATGGAAAATCCACAAGTAGATTTTGATAAAAAATAAAATGAAAAGAATCATCCTTTCAATAATACTTTTGATGTCTCTAACCATGAGTACCTTTGCAGAAAAAGACGTGTGGGTACCAGATCCAAAGGATGCAAAAGGATACGTATACGATGAAATGGGGATTTTATCAGAGACATCAATTGAGTACATCAACGAAACAAACTACGACTTGGAAAAGAAGACCGGAGCACAAATAGGAGTCATGATAGTAAAATCACTTCAAGGATACGACGGCAACTCCTATGGTGTAAAAATTTTCGACAAATGGAAATTTGGAAACAAAGAAAACAACGGACTTCTAATTCTACTATCCATCCCAGAAGGAAGCTTAACCATCATGCCAGGTTACAGGACAGAAGGTTGGGTACCAGATGCGGTAGCAGATACCATAAGGCGTAACGCATCCAAACTATTTCCACCGGGAGATAGGACAGGAGAGAACAAGGAAGCCTACGAAGAAGGAATCCTTGAAATATATAACGAAGTACTAGAAAAATATAAACAAGAGTACGACATAGAAATAGAAAGATCAGTGCCGGCATCATTCTCACCAGATGACGAAGATTCGGATATAAGCCCTATAAGAATAATAATGTTTGTAATCATCATCCTAATAATACTTTCAACTAACAATAGAAGGAGAAAGTATAGGAGAAGATATAGAAGAAATATTTTCTATGATGATGACGACTTCGGCGGCGGCTTCGGAGGATTTTTCGGAGGAGGCGGCTTCGGTGGAGGAAGCAGCGGAAGCTCCGGCGGTGGCTTTGGAGGATTCTCTGGTGGAGGAGGATCAACAGGCGGCGGAGGAAGCTCCGGCTCTTGGTAAAAATAAAAAATGACCAGAGGTATGACCTCTGGTTTTTTGTTGGGAAATTAAAATAAATATCTAAGGCACTGTCATCCATACTTAAGGTTATACCCGTTCGACTTCGATGACTTCGTCATCTTCGCTCAGGGTGACCGCATTCCTTAAGATTTCATACTAAAATATTTTCCCTCAGGCGAGCAGTCGAGTTCTGCAAATCAGCCTTCACAATGCTCGGCTTCTTTGGAACTCTTTGCACGAGACCTGCACCGAAATCACAGATTTCGGCTAGGGCTTCGAGCCGTAAAATAATATAAATTACGGTTTTTATTTGTAGCGGAAGCATTTTGCTTCCACAGCCGAAGGCTAAGAAGTCCTCCCAACTACAGTCATCCTGAGCGGAAAAGGCGATAGCCTTTGGAGTCGAAGGATCTGACCTATATTTAACCTATCTAAGACAAAAACATAGAATAAATACAAATAAATATCTTTTACATAACCAAACCCTATTCTTTCTACTTCAAATTTTCTTTTACGAGGGGGCATGGCAGTCGTGTTCAACAAATCAGCCTTCACTATGTTCGGCTTCTTTGGAACTCTTTGCACGAGACCTGCAGCGAAATCAAAGAATTCGACTAGGGCTTCGACGCTACAGTATCCTCCCAACTACAGTCACCCTAAGAGGCAGTCGAGTTCTGCAAATCAGCCTTCACTTTGTTCGGCTTCTTTGGAACTCTTTGCACGAGACCTGCTACGAAATCAAAGATTTCGACTAGGGCTTCGAACGGGTATAACTTCTAAAGACCAAGTATTTGCAAATGATTCTAATAAAATAAACAATTATTTTTGAACCATGATATCCACAAAGATATGGATTAAGTGCAGCGATTAATGTGACTTTGGGTGATTTTACATAGTATGTATATTCAGCATTAGATTATTTTTATGATTTCACATAAAATATATAAATTCAGTCACACATACTTAACCCCACTAAGGTTATACCCATTCGACTTCGATGACTTCGTCACCTTTTCTTATGTTGACTGCACTCCTTAAGTTTTTATAGGATCTATTCTCCAAACTGAGTCCATAATTTTATTCAGATATGCATTTCAAAAAAAAGAAATCCACACTGTTGCCAGTATGGATTATTTTTCTATTAGTGTATTTACAAATTCTTCGATTAATTTCTCCGCTGGAAGATAGTTCTTAAGCACGTGGTGGCCGACGCCTTTTGCCACGTACAGACTTCCCTTGGGAGTGTTTGCTACCATTTTATTGGTATGGTCGATGTCGATGATATCCTTGCTTCCAACGATGTATAAAACCGGCACTTTTATCTTCTTAAGATCCTCCATAGAAATATTTTGACTTTTTGTGATTAGCGATAGCAGGATGGATCTTTCCATATATTTTTTGTTAAATCTTCCCAAGAATTGGGTTACTTTTCTCCTCATTTCAAAGAAAAGATATGGAATCCTAAATAGCCCCTTTGGAGATATATTTCCAGATAGACTTACAGCACCTATGACATCGTCGTACTTGGTTAGATATTTAAGTGCGATGTTTGCTCCGTCAGAATGTCCAATCAAGACGATATCTTTTAGTCTAAGACTTTTTATAAGCATATGTAAATCGTCTGAAAGTGTATCCAAGTTAACGGGACCACTTCCAAAGCTTGATTGTCCGTGACCCCTCGTGTCCGGCGCCACCACTCTGTACCTATCTTTAAATTCTAGGATTTCTTTTTTGAAATAGTGGTGGGACACCAGGTTTCCGTGGAGGAAGAGAAGTGTTGTTCCGCTACCTTCATCCACATAATTTATTAAAATTTTATCGCCTTTTAATTTTTTATTTTCTATTTCTTTCATTGGAGATCATCATTTGTTGACCTTTCAGTGCTTATCTTATCTTTTACAAAATCCAATATCTGTGTGGACACATACTTCCACATATTTTTAGGGAAGTGGCAGAGGACTATGGCGGTTAAAATTTTGAAGAAATTCTTGCCGCTGTAGTAAAGGTATCTGTTCTTCCAAGTGGTTGGTCCATATTTTTCCTTTGAATGGCGAAGTGCCTTGAAGTTATAAAATTTTGAAAATCTTTCGTAGATTTCGTTTAAAAACTTTTCATTAAATCCAGAGAAGTCATCCACCACATTGTAAAGAGGGCACAGTCCCATATTTCCTTCTTCTGCTCCTTCTTCTTTAAGGGTCATGAATCCGTCGTAGATTATAGATTCGATTGCTCCTTGTGGTGCTCCTTCGCGGCGTCTTGTGATATCTGCGATGTAGCCTTTTCTATTGTCATAAGGGACAAATACTACAAACGCGATTATAACTCCGCCCAAGATGCTGTAAAAGTATCTGCGGTTTTCAGGAGCTTCAAGATTCATGGAGCCGACAGTGAATTCCATCATCATGGATCCCTTATTTTTTATCCATGCATCGGTGATTTCTCTAAATGAATTTTCTATAAATTCGTTTCGTCCTTCTTCTATTTTATATTCATGAACTTCCACGCCGAGCTTCTTAGATTTATTGATGGCTGTTCTAATCTTTTGTGCTCTTTTGCCCTTTAGGTCGTATTCGTCGAGGGTAAAGATACAGTCTTCGCCATACTTTGCTTGGTGTAGCCCAAGGGAGAGAAGTTCCTTTTTATATTCTCCAGTTGAGTTTAGAAATAATATTTCAAGCTTTTGATACTTACAAAATTCAAGTAGTTCTTCTATGAAGATATTTTCTCCGCCTTCTTCAACTACTATATCTCCAAGGATTACAAATACTCCATTTACGATTTTGTATCCTACGAGACCTCTAACTCTTTCTGAGTAGAAGATATTTTTATCTTCTTCCAAAATCAAGTAGGAGAGAGGGTTCTTTCCATTTTCTATGATGAAACTCTTCACATCTTCGATATTTGTGTTGTAAGATTTTTCAAAAATTGGCTTTAGAGCTATTGCAAGAAATACAATCAGTGCAAAAATCAGTTGCAGCCAAATTGTGGATTGATATCTAAGGAATATATTTTTCGGTAGGTAGATGTCCAAGGTGCTGATTCCAAATATCCCGTAGAAGGCATTTTTTAATATTTCTTCAATAGGTAGATGAAGATAAAATCTCTTGGATGTAAATACCACAAGTATTATGGATTGAGTAAATATAATTGTAAGTGTTGCCAAGAGACTTCTAATGAACGATTTTCTTTTAAATCCCACTACATTTACTGTGAAGTATCCGTTGTTTAGATAGAGCACGATAAATATATAGAGATAGATTGGTACTAGATATTTTCCCAGGATGCCGTGCCTAATTATTCTAAGGCAAATGAGCAAGAATAGAGAGAATAGTTCTAGTAGATATGCGTACCTCTTCTTCTTTACAAGGTCAAAGAAGATTATAAAGTTAAGTGTGGATAGGGCAAAGAATATAAATCTGGAAAGATTGAATATGTCCTTTAAATATTCTTTGTCTTTTCCAAGTAGAAACTTGACTGTGTAGACTGCACTTGAAAAAATTAGTTGAAATGAAACTAAAAAAAGTAGTACAAATGCAGAGTACAGAAAGTATTTGTTGTAGTTTTTTCTATTAAAAGAAAGACCTTTTACAGGTCTTTTCTCATTAAATGTTTTTGCCACAGCAGTTTTTATACTTCTTTCCGCTTCCACATGGGCATGGATCGTTTCTTCCTACTTTTTTAGTTTTTCTTTCATAAGGTTTTTGTTTTCCTGAATCAGGATCTACAGTTTCTACTTCTTTTGCCACTCTAACTCTTTGTACTTTTTCAGGGTTGTAGATGTGGAATAGCATCTTTACAGTGTCTTCTTTTATAGATTCGTTCATTTCTTCGAACATGTCGAATCCTTCTTGAGCATAGGCACGAACAGGGTCTACTTGACCTACTGCACGAAGTCCAATACCAGTTCTTAGTTGATCCATTGCGTCGATGTGATCCATCCATTTTTGGTCAACTACTTGTAGAAGAACGACTCTTTCTATTTCTCTAAATTTATCAGGTGTAAACTCTGCTTCTTTTTCTGTATATTTCTTAGCAGCTAGATCTTCAACATATGAGATTAAATCTTCTACTGAATTTCCATTGTATCCATCTAAGAAATTCTTTTCAAATCCAAAGATATTTGTAACGAAGTTTACAATTCCTTCCATATCTAGGTAGTGCTTGTTGTTGTGATCCATCTTGTTGTAGAATTGGATATTCTTTTCGATGATGCTATCTATCATAGCCTCTATATCTGCGTGGATATCTTCACCTTCAAGAACTTTTCTACGTTCTTTGTAGATAACTTCCCTTTGTTTATTCATAACGTCGTCATATTGTAGGACATTCTTACGAATTGAGAAGTTGTTACCTTCTACTTTTCTTTGAGCAGATTCAATAAGTTTAGTTAGAAGTTTAGATTCTATCGGTTCATCTTCAGGAGCGTCGATTCTTTCCATGGTGTTTTTAAATCTATCACCAGCGAAAAGTCTGATCAAATCGTCGTCTGCAGAAATGTAGAATCTTGAAGAACCAGGGTCTCCTTGACGTCCAGAACGTCCTCTAAGTTGGTTGTCGATACGTCTAGATTCGTGTCTTTCGGTACCGATTATGTGTAGACCGCCGGCAGCCTTTACTTCTTCAGCTTCCTTATCTGTCTCTTCTTTATATTTTTTAACTAAATCTTGATATTTCTTTCTAGCTTCTAGTACTTCAGCGTCATCAGTTTCATTGTAGGTGTCAACTTGGTTTAGAATTTCTTCTTCCAAACCTTCCTTCTTCATTTGGTTCTTAGCCATGAATTCAGGGTTACCACCAAGCACGATATCCGTACCACGACCAGCCATGTTGGTAGCGATGGTTACCGCGCCGAAACGACCAGCTTGAGCAACGATTTCTGATTCTTGTTCGTGGTTCTTAGCGTTTAGTACATTGTGCTTAATGCCAGCTCTCTTTAAATATTTTGAAAGCTCTTCAGATTTTTCGATAGAAATAGTACCCACTAGAACCGGTTGACCCTTAGCGTGACATTCCTCGATTTCTCTAGTAACAGCTTTAAACTTAGCATCTTCAGATTTGTAGATAGAATCGTTGGCGTCCACTCTTATAACAGGTTTGTTAGTAGGGATTTCTACAACGTCTATGTGGTAGATATCTCTGAATTCGCCTTCTTCAGTCATAGCGGTACCAGTCATACCAGCAAGTTTTCTATACATTCTAAAGTAGTTTTGGAAGGTAATAGTAGCAAGAGTCTTGGACTCAGCTTGAACATTTAAACCTTCTTTGGCTTCGATAGCTTGGTGTAGACCTTCAGAATATCTACGACCAAACATCAAACGACCTGTAAATTCATCGACGATTATAATTTCGCCATCTTTAACAACATAGTCGATGTCCTTTTTCATATTACCTTGAGCCTTTAGAGCTTGGTTTATATGATGTTGAAGTTCCATATTGTCAAGATCAGTAAGATTATCTACGCCGAAATATTTTTCAGCCTTTGAAATACCCTTGTCAGTAAGAGTAGAAGTCTTGTCTTTTTCATTAACAACATAGTCAACAGTCTCTTCTTCGAAGGTACGGTTAAATCTCTCAAAGCTGCTTTCTTCTTCAGTCTTAACCCTATGGCTAAGAGTATTTACGAAGTCACGAGCCTTTACATATAGATCGGTACTTTCGTCGCCACGACCAGAAATAATAAGTGGGGTCCTAGCTTCATCGATAAGAATTGAGTCAACTTCGTCGACGATACAGTAGTTAAGAGGTCTTTGAACCATCTCTTCCTTGTAGATAACCATATTGTCTCTTAGGTAGTCGAATCCAAATTCGTTGTTGGTACCGTAAGTAATATCAGCATTGTAAGCAATTTTTCTCTCTTCAGGAGAAAGATCGTGGATGATACATCCAACGCTAAGACCTAGAAATTCATAGACCTTACCCATCCAAAGTTTATCACGGCTAGCAAGGTAGTCGTTGACAGTTACAACGTGTACACCTTTTTCAGAAATAGCATTTAGGTAAGCAGGAAGAGTAGCAACCAAAGTCTTACCTTCACCAGTTCTCATTTCCGCGATTCTACCTTGGTGAAGAATAATCCCACCAATAATTTGTACAGGGAAGTGCTTCATACCAAGCACTCTCCAAGCAGCTTCACGAATATTCGCAAAAGCTTCTGGAAGTAAATCGTCTAGAGATTCGCCATTTCTATGTCTCTCTTTAAATTTTTCAGTATTATTCTTAAGCTCTGCATCGCTAAGTTTTGCAAACTCAGGTTCAAGAGCAACCACCTTGTCAACAAGTGGTTGAATTTTTTTAATTTCTTTATCACTATATGATCCAAAAATCATATCAAATAGTCCCATTAAACCATCCTTTCTCGGTTTATAATCATTCCTATCTATTATATACCTAAATAGATAAAAAAACACTTAAAAAATTCTAAAATCTTTGAAAATAACACATCTTTCAATAAAATTTTATAAATATTCCATGAAAATAAAAAAATCGAGTTCAAAATAGATATAAAATTTTTATAAATAGATAAATAAGTTCATTGAAAATAAGTCAAAGTGTTTTTTATTATATCTTGTAAAAATTTAAAAAGTATAGGAAAATATAAAATAAAAAATCAAATAAGTATATTGCAATCTTTAAGCTTGAAAAGAAGCATAAAAAACAATTATAATATATATAAATAATAGGAGGGTGTAAATGATAATAATAGCAGACTTTGGAGGACAGTACAATCAACTAATCGCGAGAAGAGTAAGAGACATGAACGTGTACTGCGAAGTAGTTCCATATACAAAAGCACTTGAAAAAGCGAAAGAATTAAAACCAGAAGGAATAATATTTACCGGCGGACCAAACTCAGTATACCTAGAAAACGCACCGAAAATAGAAAAAGAAATATATGAACTAGGAATACCTGTACTAGGACTATGCTACGGAATGCAAATAATGGCACAAACATTGGGCGGAAAAGTAGTAAAGGGAAAAGAAAAAGAATTTGGAAAGACAGAAACCAAGGTAGATAATTCTTCAAAACTATTTAAAGACCTAGAGGAAGACCAAATAACATGGATGAGCCACATTGACCAAGTAGTAGAACTACCAGATGGATTTGAAAAAATAGCAGGAACAAAGAACACCAAAATAGCAGCCATGGCAAACGTGGAAAGAAGACTCTACGGGATGCAATACCATCCAGAAGTAAACCACACAGAGCATGGACTCAAGATGCTAGAAAACTTTTTATTTAACATCTGCGAAGCAAAACCAAACTGGACCATGAAGAACTACGCAGAAAAACAACTAAAAGAAATAAAAGAAAAAGTCGGCGACAAAAAAGTACTTTTAGCACTATCCGGAGGAGTAGACTCATCAGTAGTAGCAGCACTCCTTTCAAAAGCAGTAGGCGAACAACTAACCTGTATCTTCGTAGACCACGGACTAATGAGAAAGAACGAAGGAGACGAAGTAGAAGCAGCATTCAAAGATAGCGGCATGCACTTCATAAGAGTAGACGCAGAAAAGAGATTCTTAGAAAGACTAAAAGGCGTAGTAGATCCAGAAGAAAAGAGAAAAGCCATCGGCGAAGAATTCATAAGAGTATTCGAAGAAGAAGGCAAGAAGATCGGATCAGTAGACTTCTTAGCACAAGGAACCATCTATCCAGACATCATCGAATCAGGAATAGGAGACGCAGCAGTAATAAAAAGTCACCACAACGTCGGCGGACTACCAGACTTCGTAGACTTCAAAGAAATAATAGAACCACTACGCATGTTATTTAAAGACGAAGTAAGAAGACTAGGAAGAGAATTAGACCTACCAGAATACTTAGTAAATAGACAACCATTCCCAGGACCGGGACTAGGCATAAGAGTAATCGGAGAAGTAACCAAAGAAAAATTAGACATCCTAAGAGACGCAGACTATATCTTTAGAGAAGAAATAGGAAAAGCAAAATTAGAAAACCATCCAAACCAATATTTCGCAGTCCTAACCAACAATAGATCCGTAGGAGTAATGGGCGACTTCAGAACCTACGACTACACATTGGCACTAAGAGCAGTAAATACCACCGACTTCATGACAGCAGACTGGGCACGCATCCCATACGAAGTACTAGACAAAATCTCAGTGAGAATAGTAAACGAAGTAGAACATATAAATAGAATAGTCTACGACATAACAAGTAAACCACCAGCAACCATTGAATGGGAATAGTTAAAAACAGGCTCTAAAGCCTTATAAATAGTCATTTTGCAGGTGGCATGCTTGCAAAATGCTTGCAAATAAAATTATTGTAAATAAAAACGCTAATCGGTAGGTATTGACTGATTAGCGTTTTTGTAAGTAAATTATTTTTTTATTAATTTAGATATTGATTTTATAACTGGGATTACAATTACTCCTAAAGCAATTTGTCCTACTGGTTTGACGGCTTTGCCTACTTGACTTGCGATTCTAT
>QWCH01000654.1_pt1 | contig 60841 bp, 46 predicted proteins | sample 1972671 | NCBI WGS metagenome assembly QWCH01 (sample SAMN09866713, study PRJNA288562) | Human gut metagenome isolate term3_stool, whole genome shotgun sequencing... | isolation source: gut | host: Homo sapiens | place: USA: California
CTAATCCTTTATAGCCTATATTTCCTTCTAAATATTCTTTTACTACTTTAATCTTAAATTCTGTTTTGTATTTTGCCATTAAAAAACTGACCTCCTTATGTTGGTTTTTAAGTCCAACTTTTGGGGGTCAGTTCATTTTTAGGGTGTTTTTTTATAAAAAAGCTACAAATATATGGAAATTTATTATATACTTATCTAAGTAAGGAGGAGAGTTATGATTAAAGTTCTCCATTTAATTAGTGGCGGAGATACAGGCGGAGCCAAAACTCATATTTTTTCTTTAATGAAGGGCTTAAAAAATCTTGTAGATGCAAGAATAATTTGCTTCATTAAAGATTCTTTTTATGATGAGGCTAAAGATTTAGGTTATAACATCAAAGTTTTTCCACAAAAATCTAGGGCCGATATGTCTGTTGTTAAAAAATTAAGAGAAGAGATTGATAGAGAAAAATTTGATATTATCCATGCTCATGGAGCCAGAGCAAATTTTATTGTTATGTTTTTAAAAAAATATATAAGAGTTCCTGTAATTACTACGATTCATTCTGATTATAAATTAGATTTTAAAGATTCATTTTATAAGAATCTTGTCTTTACAACTTTAAATAAAGTTGCTTTGAAATATTTTGACTATTATATAACTGTTTCAGATTCTTTTAGGCAAATGCTTATTGAGAGAAATTTTAATAAAGACAAAATTTTCGTATTATATAACGGTATAGATAAGGATAAAAAATTTAATTTTATCCCCAAAGAAGACTTTCTTTCAAGATATAATATTAATTATAATGGGGAGTTCTTGGTAGGTATAGCTGCAAGGCTTGACAAGGTAAAGGACCACCAAACTTTTATAGCTGCTTGCAAAGAAGTCTTAAAAGAAAACACCGATATTATTTTTCTTATTGCAGGAGAAGGGGAAGAGAAGGACAATTTGCTTAAAGAAATTAAGGGTTTTGAGAAAAATATTTATTTTCTAGACTTTGTTAAAGATAACTATTCTTTCTTTAATGCTATTGATTTAAATGTTTTGACCAGCATATCTGAGTCTTTTCCCTATGTTATTTTAGAAAGTGCTCTTATGAATGTAGCAAGTATTTCAACAGATGTTGGGGGCATATCTAAGGTAATTATAAATGATAATACAGGATATTTAATTGGAGTTTGTGATTATAAGAGCTTAAGCCAAAAAATACTTTACCTGTACAACAACAGGCAAAAGTTAAAAGAATTAGGAGAAAATATTCATAAGCTTGTAGAAGAAAAATTCTCTACTGATGCTATGGGTAAGGCACAATTTGAAATTTATAATAAAATTTTGGAGGAATATAATGAAAATAATTGATAAAAAAGGTAAGATATTTGGCATTATCAATATTATTGATTTATTGGTGATTTTGTTAGTAGCTTTAATTGCTGTATTCGGTGCTAAAAGACTATCTAAATCGCCTTCAGTTTCAAATGCCCAAAGCAAGAAGGGCATAATATATATGGATGTTAATGAAGTTAAAATGGCAACTGTTTCTAAGATTAAAGAAGGGGACCCCTTGTATGATTATGATAAGGGAACCTATCTAGGCAAGATAAAAAAAGTTTCTTACGAACCTTTTAAAAAAGAAGTTGAATATAAGGGACAAGTTGTTTTAGCAGAAGTTCCAGAAAAATATATTGTTCATATGGAAGTTGAATGTGATGTGAAAGAAAATGACGATTTCTATCAAGTTGGAACTGAACAAATTAGAATCGGAAACCAACAAAGAGTAAAGAATAAATATATTGCAACTTTTGCAGTAGTCATGGACATAAAAGTAGAGTGATAAAATGTATAATTCCATAATTGTTGGAATATCAATGAAAATCACCAGTAAATTAGGAGAAATTTATTCTCATAGTTTACTGAGTAAATTGATAAAAAAATTAAATATTTTTGCCAATTTTTATAGGTACTCATTTGTTAGAAGAACTTTAAATGATGAAAAATCTATATTTGAAAATTCTTTTACCTATAAAATATTCATAGGATTTTTTGGAATTTTAAATTGTTTTTGTAATTTTTTAAATAGAATTTTGAGAGAACCTATAAGGAATTCTCTTTTTCTAAGTCCTATTAAAGTTGTAGCAAAGGATTTGAATTCATTATTATCCTTTATATTTACCTTTATACTCTATTGTGGTTTGTTTACAAGTATATATGGTCTTGTATTTTCTAAGCCTATAAAGCTAAGTCTTATCATTTTACTATTAGGTTTTATTGGAGCAAGCTTAAAGGGTTTATACAAGGATATACTAGAAAATTCTTTATTTATAAATTACTTTACAGATTTCTTTAAACTAGACAAAGAGGTGGACCAATGGTGGTAAGAACAAAAAAACTTCCTTTGATAATTTTTATGGCATTACTTGTCCTAGTATCCTATATATTTCTAAGCACAAAATTTTTTCTTGCTACAATGCTTATGTTTTGCGGAATATTTTTTGTCCTTTACGATATAAAAATTGGTCTTTGCCTTATGGCTTTTGCTTATCCATTTTTACCTGATATCATTGGACTTTTAGGTTTTTTATCCATGGGCTTTGTAATATTTTTAAGAAAAATTTTATTGGACCAAAGAGATTTTACAGTAGATATTTATGGTCTAAGCATAGGATTTTTTATAGTTTTAGCCCTTGCAAATACCCTGACATCTGTAAATGTAGGGGGATCTATAAGAGATCTTGGTCTGAACTGTGCAGGAGTTTCTTTTGTTTTTGCCATGGTTAACAGTCTAAGAAAAAAAGAAGATATAAATGTTTTTGTATCAGTTTTAATGGTTTCAGTCTTAATGGTTGCTCTAGTAGGCATAAGACAAATTTTTACAGGTGTTGTTATGAGACCAGAGTGGACTGATGTGGAAAATTCACAAGATATAGCAGTTAGAATTTACTCTGTATTTACTAATCCCAATATTTTTGCAGAATATTTAGTAATGACTATTCCCTTAGGCGTTGGTCTTATGTGGTATACCAAATCTATGAAGAAAAAAATGCTATTTATGGCAGGAGTTGGACTTTTGCTTATAGCATTAGTGATGACAATGTCAAGAGGCGGCTGGTTAGGAATTTTTGTTGCGGCATTTATTTTTGTCTTAATTGTTGATAAAAGACTATTACTTTTGTCCATACCAATTATTCTTATAATGATTCCTTTCCTACCAAAAAGTATATTGGAAAGATTTATTTCTATAGGCTCAAATGTGGATTCATCTATCCTATATAGAACTAAGATATATGATATAACCTTTCATTTAATAAAGGATAATTTCATAAATGGAGTAGGCTTTGGCTATATACCGTTCAAGCAAGTTTTTGAAACTTATATAAGAACAATGCCCATTTATCACGCCCACAATACTTTTCTTGAAATCTTTGCAGAAGGCGGAATAATAGGACTTCTTGTATTTTTATATATGATTTTCTCTATATTAAAAAATGCTAATTTATATTTAGCAAAAAGTGATGATAAATATATAAAATATTTGGGAGCAGGTGCAATTGCATCTTTATTTGGAATTTTAGCCAATGGGATGACTGAACATATTTTATATATGCCAAGGATAATATTTACATTTTGGATTTTACTAGGAATAATTATTAGTCTTATAAGAATTTCTAAAAATGAAAAATTAGAGCAAACAAAAAAAGAAAATTTAAAAGTAGAAGGGGTTTCATGAAAAAAATTCTTTTTTCCGGCTACTTTGGTTTTGATAATTCAGGCGATGATGCTATCTTAAAAGCCATGGTAGATGATTTTAAAAAACTAAATATTGATATTGAATTAAAGGCCTTTTCTAACAACCCAGGAAAAACGGAAAAAATTTATGATATCAAAAGTGCCGATAGGTTTAAATTAACTCATATTATTGAAAGTTTAAAAGAAACAGATCTTTTTATATCAGGGGGAGGTTCGCTTCTTCAAGATGTAACTTCAACAAGGTCTCTTGCATATTATTTATTTTTAATCTTTCTTGCCAAAATTTTAGGTAAAAAAGTCTATGTTTATGCAAATGGTATTGGACCTATAAATAAGCCCTTTAACAGATTTATGACAAAAATCATTCTGGAAAAAGTTGATTTCATAAGTTTAAGAGATAAGCTTTCTTATGACTTTGTAAAAAAGTTAAAATTAAAAAATAAAAATATTAAAGTAACGGCTGATCCTGTATTCTCACTGGAGCCAATAAGTGACAAAAAAACAGAAGAAATTTTAGCTAAGGAAGGTATAAAAATTTCTCAAAATACAATTGGTATATGTATAAGAGAATGGAAAAAAGCACAAGACTTAAAGGAAAAATTAGCCTATGTCTGTGATTATTTGGTAGAGATGGGTTATGATGTCTTGCTTGTTCCCTTTCATATGCCAAGAGATAATGTTTATTCAATGGAACTTGCAAAATTGTGCAAAAATAAGGACAGAATTTCTACAATTACAAAAACTTACAAGGCTCAAGAACTTATGGGAATATTTAGAAAATGCAAATTATTACTAGCCATGCGCCTACATTCAGTAATTTATGCAGCAGTCGTAAATCTTCCCATGGTAGGTCTTATATATGATCCAAAAGTAAGGGCAATGGTAGATGAACTTGGAATCAGTGAGTATGTAGATGTAGAAACTTTCACCACAGATGAGTTAATAGACCAGGTGAAAAAAGCCCTAGATAATCTAGAACAAAGAAGAATTATTTTAGAAAAAAATACCAATAAAAAGAAAGAAAAAGCAAAAGAGAATATTTCTATAGCCTTAGAATTGTTAAATAAATAATATTAAAAAATAGTGTTAGCTGAAAGTTAAAAGCTTAGCACTATTTTTTTTTAATTAATTATACTAAATCAATAGATTTTTATTTTTTTAAGAGTATAATATATTTAGGGTTGTAAACCCAAATATATTATGAAAGGAGGGAAATGATATGAGAAAAGTTAAATTATTCTTACTAATGATTACGCTGGTGTTTTTTGTAAATTTTAATATTTTTGCAGAAAATAAAATTGAAGAAGTTTCGGGGGCAAATAGTGCAGATGTGAGTGAAAGTTTAGATGAAAATTCTGACAAGCATGAAAATGATTTGAGTACAAAAAGTTCTCCTAGTGATTTAGATGAAAATAATAAAAATAAAAGTGCAGATTCTAAAACAAAAGAAACTTGTAATTCAGAAATAAATCAAGCTATTTCTAATGAAAATAGCATGACCGATGATTTAGAAAATAATTCTAAAAATAATGAATCTAGTCCTTTAGAATATAGGTTATTAAATCAAGTATCTGCTCCTTTAAAAGAAGAAGGTGCAAAGCAAGGTGAAGAGAATAAAAATTCATCAGGTACAGAAAAAAACAAAGCACCAAATTCTTCTGAAAATTCATCAAATACGGAAACTAAGGACCAAGTAGATGCTAAGACTAATGAAGAATTAAAAAAATTACAAGAAAAAATTGATTCTGCAAAGGATGAACAAGAAAAGAAAAAAATTCAAAATGAATATAACAAAAAACTTTTTGAAGAAATAGAAAAATCTGCATCAGATAAGTTTAACAAAGAAGTTTTATATCGTTTCAAAGATAAGACTAAGACAAAAGAGTTTTATGAGATTCAAGAACAATATGAAATTCTTAAAAAGAAATCTAAAGATGGAAAACTTACAAAAGAGGAAGTTGAAAAGTTTAACAAAAAAGTTGGAAGCTTTGATGTTCCTCGTAAGCTAGATGATGACGAAGAAACTGTTCAAGAAGAACTTAATAAATCCTTGGATGTCCCGGGGTTACGAGATGGAGCAACAAAAGATGCACAAGATAAGTTAGGTGCATACAATAATGCAAAAAAAGCTCTTTTAGAAGCCCTTGATACAGATAAGGATCGTCAAAAAAGTAAAGAAGAACTTCAAAAACTTTTAGATGATTTCAAAAAAGCTCAACAAGATTTAAAAGATGGCATAGCAAAGGGAGATATTTTACCAGCTTATACTTATGGAAGTCCAGAAGTTAGGGTAGTTCCAATTGATGGTTCTGGAAAACTTGGTACTGAGATAAAAGGCGATAAAGATGATATTTATTATATACCAGAAGATACAAATCTAAATCTTTTAATCAGTGTCAATAAAGATGATGAGCCTAAAGAATTCACCTTTAAAATTAAAGCTATTGAAAAAGGTGCCATACTTCCAAAAGTAAGCGCTAAGAATCTTGCTTTCTTAAATGGAGAGCCAGTCGCTCTTATTGAAAATGAAGATGGTTCTTACTCATTTACTGTTGATTCTAATAACATCAACTTTGGTATAGCTCAGCTTCGTTTCAATATACCAGGATTTCAAGGAGATTTCCACAAGGGATTTGACCTTGAAATGAATATGGGAAACAATAATGTAGTTACCAAAAAATTCAGATTAACCAAAAAAGGCTATGAAGATGCTGCTAATTTAAGTGGACCTGGCATTGATTCTGATAAGAACCCAAAAGCTATTCCTGAAATTGACGGCGGAAAAACTGACAAGGGTGTTATCAATGAAGATACTGATAAAGTATATGATTTCTTCACATATCTTAAAAAGTCAAACACTTATATAGATGATGTTATTGTTAATTCACCCAATGGAAAATCTCTTCCCTTATCATCAGTTGATATTACAATTAAAGTGCCAAAAAGCAAAAATGAATTTGCTAAAATGATTCATAAGTCAGGTCTTAAATATGATGACTTAGGAAATGGCGAATACAGATTAAAACTTGATGGTAAAGTATTTGGTGAAAATCTTGTAGAAAAAGATGGAGAACTTTATCTTAAAGGTAATGAAGGAGATCCTACAAAAGCACTTACTTCTGCCCAACTACAAGATGTAATTTTAGAAAATGCTGGTAAAAAAGTTTATATTGACGAAAATAAAAATCCTCACGATCTTATAGTTACTGAATCTTATTTATCTAAAGATAATAGTTTCAAAGTCCAAGGGTCAGACCTTTACAAGAAAAATTCCAATGGTAAGTACGATAAAATCGGAACTTTTACAGATGGAAAATTACTTGTAAAAGAAAAGGATAAGGAAGGTAAAGAAACTGAGATAACTTACATCTTAAAAGACAACAAATTAATTTCATACAAAAAAGTATATGATGTATATGATGGTAATGTTGTCAATGATGGTAACAAAGCTAATTCAGATTTGACTGGAACAGTCAATGGAAAACAGGTAACCATAAAAACTGAAGTAACTGATGATAAAGGTAATAAAAAAACTGAAACATCTTATGGCGGTACTATTGTAGAAAATGCAATCTTTGACAAGAAGGGAAAAATTTTCACAGAAAAAGGATATAAGGGAATTTTAGGTGAAGTTGCTATTGGTCCAGATGGAAAAGAAGCAGATGGACTAATATTTACTCCAGAAAGTATTAATGAAGAAAATAATACTGTAGAAGTTCTTGGGAAAATTTATCGTATAGTGAAAAATCCAGTTTTCAAAGATGGTTATATAGTTGATGGACTTGAATATAAGACAGGTTTATCTCTTGTTGATAAGTTTGGCAAGATTATGAAAGTTGAAGTTTCAGAAAAGAATGGAACTTACACTTTTACCAAATTAGATAAAGAGGGAAAAGCCACAGACAAAAAAGTTTCTTCTGATGGAGATAAGATTATAGTTTCTGATAAAGAAGAACAAATTGTAGTTGATAGCAAAAATCAAGTTATTGATAATGCCGGACAAAAAATCATAGGAAATAAATATTACTATGATGGAAAAAAATTTGTAAAAGCTGATGAAAAAAATATTAAGGGCAATAAATTCTTTGAAAATTTAAAAGAATTTGTCCTAGATAAGATTAGCTCATATTCTTACAAAGATGGAGATAAAAATGTTGAAATTAAAGATTTTGACAAGAAAACTGTCTACCAAGGAAGTTTAAAGCCCGAAGATTATTTCAAAGTAGACGAAAAAATCTACCTAAAGAAAGCACATGACAATGGTGATTACTATGTAAGTTGTGATGCAAAATCTTCTGATGAAATTTTATCAGTAAATAAGATTGGTAAGATTGTTCAAACTTTAAAAAAAGATGGTCAAGATATTGAAAAAATAACTGACCAAACTGATATTTTCAGTGCAGTAGAAAATGCAAAATTCAGCTTAAAATTCCCAGGATTTTTAACTGGCAAGAATATTGTCTATAATGTTCATGCTGATGTTAAGGCATCTTATTTAGCACCAAAACTAAGTAAAGAGGATGAGTGGGAAGAAAAATCTATCTTCACATCTGAAAAAGATGGAATTAAAAAAATAGATAAATTCTTCACATTGAAGAATGAAAAAGTATCAAATACAACTTTCTTCAAGAATGCACCTTCTGAACTTTTAAATAAACCTGACATTAATTTCTTTAATATCTTTTATAGAGATTTAACAGATAGGGATAGGGATAAACTTATCACAGATTTGTTACAAATCAAGGCAGAAGAAGATGCCAAGGCTGAAAAAGCTAAAGAAAATACAGGAAATACAGGAAATACAGAAGGAAATAATAAACTTTCTGATGAAGAAAAGAAAGCTCAAAAAGAAACAAAAGCTAAACTTGAACTTCTAGAAAAACTTCAAAAGGAATTAGGAAGACTTTATGATGGAGCAAGCTTTGTCGGTATAGAAGGCTCTGATGGTAAAATATCAAGTTTTGAAATCCAAAGAAATGGAAAGAAAGTTGAAATAGACCGCTCACTTCTTTGGGAAATAGGCTTTAACAATCATGAAGGCACTTTATTCCCAGAAAATAAAGATGCTGAAATCATTATCGAAGACCATAATATGGACAATCGTCTTGTTTATGATGAAATAATCCTTAATGATACAAAAGAAAAGTGGGATGGCTATAAAAAAGCCTATGAAGAAGCCAAAAAAGTCTATGATGCTGCCAAAAAAGCTGATGAAAAATCTTCTAATGACAAAACTAAAAAAGCTTTAGAAGATGCAGAAAAAGCCTTAGAGAAAGTTAAGTTCCAAGGAAATGACCAATATTTTTCTATTGATCAAATTAAAGACATAAGACTTGGTGTAAATCCAAACTATGTTGAAGGACGCTTTGTACCCCTAGGTGAAAACTTCAAGCTTACTGGAGATGAAATTCTAAATGCACTTGGAGAAAAAGAAAAAGCTACTATTAAAAAAGATGGATTTAATATTACTATCACTCGTGATAAGAAAAAGGGACAAATAAGAATTAAAGTTATGGAAGCTTTTTATAAGAAAAATAATTCTTATAACAAAGATAATGTAGATGAAAATTACAGATTCTACAGTCCTGCACAAAAAGCTTATCAAGATAAGATGAATGGTGTTATTACAGAACTTAATAACCTAAAATCTGAAAATAGAAAAGAATTCCAAGATTCTTTTGAAAATGTAGTTAAAAAACTTCACAGCGAATCTTCTTACTGCTTTGGTGTTCTTAAGAAAAAATTCAGCGAGCTTATGGATAGAGTAGATAATATTATTGATTCTACAGAAAAGACTAATAAACTTAATGAAATTAAAGAAACATTAAAGAAAGAAATTAAAAAGCTTAATATCGGATATCTTGATTCCAAGAAGGGATCATCTTACAAAAATGATGATATGCGTTTTAATGCTATAAGAATTGAACTAAAGCCGAACACAACAATCGGTGGTGCCATGAATCCTCAAAAAACAATGAAGCTAGGCATAAGTTCAGTAATAATTCCTGAGCTTGACATTCCATACACTGATGAATTTGGAAATCCTCTTACAAACAAAAATATGTATGTAAAAGAAGAGATGGAAAAAATCTTTAAAGATGGAATAAACCAAGGTCAAGGTAAAGATCCTAAAAGATACTCTAAAGATGACTTAAATGATGAAGAGAAATTTAGAGAAATTATGGCTGAAGCCTACAGGAGAGTTAACGAAAAGATCGATTCTACAGATAAAAATAAAAAGATTAAAGTTGAAGACCTTGTAACGGTTAAAGAAGTCAATGAAAATAAATTTGCTTGGGAAAAATATACTGTTGCAAAAGGAAGCGACCTTGAATATAGGGACTTAGCTTTTAATAATGAGGAAAGCATTAAAGATATTAATAATCTTCCAATTAACCCATGGTATATTGGTGAAGGAAAAAATGCTAAAAAAGTTTCTGAAAAATTGACTGGTAAACTTAAAGATTCTGATGCCTATAAAACTCTTGAAAATAAGGAAATCGACCTTGCAGCATATTATATGTCAGAAAAAGGTTATGACAGAAATAAATATGCAAATGCAGCTAGTTACAAACTAGATATGGCAGACAAAAAGCCAGGCATATTTGGTACAGAAAGTGACTGGAAGAAAAAGGTATGTTACCCAGGTATAGGTCACTGTATTGAAATGGCTGGAAAAGATATTTTACCAGGTCAAGACGGACAAGAAAATAAATTTGGACTAGAAGGTCAAGCAAAACAAGAATTTGAACTTAGCTATTCACCAACAACTGATAAACCAGACAGCGAAAATCCTAAGGTTGATAAAAAATCTGATCCAGATAATGTAGATATAAGTGGTGAAGAAGATAAAAAAGTTGACTTCACTATAGATGTTACTGTTGATAAGATGACCAAGGAACAAAAGGATATTTCAGAAGCTTTGAAGCCAAAAAAATCTGAAGAAGATATGTCTGAGGAAGAAAAAGCTAAGGCTAAGGCAGAAAAAGAAGCTAAAGAGATTGAAGATAAGAATTACAATAGCGATGGTTATTATCAATACAAAAATTCTCTAATAATAGATATTTTGCCTGATATATTCAAGCTAAAAGTTGCTGATAAAGATGCAAGTGAGATACAATTCAATGCCGATAGGGAAAAACTTATGGCTAATGGTGCCAACAAAGTTTTTAAAGATGAAAATACTTTTACAGCTTGGAAAGCTAAAGTCAAGTATTTCTATACTGATGACTTGATGGGAGAATTAGAAAAATTATCTAAATCTTCTGATGAAAATGATAAGGTAAAATATGAAGTTCTGAAAAAAGCCATAGCTGATGGTAAAGCCAGTGGCAAAATAAAGGATGGACAAAAAGTTCAAGCAGTTCTTGCTTGGCTACCTGACTTTGAAGCTCCACATGGTAGTGAAAATCAATTTACATTTGTACTAAAAAATGTTTATATTGATAAGAAAAACTATAAAGATTTCAGTGATGGTGTCATAGGAACTAACTATACAAATCACGCAGGATTTGGAGATAAGGCTAGGTTCTATTTTGCTTCCAAAACTGTAAATATTCACGAAGGCCCAAGTGGAAATGTCAATAAATATCTACAACTTTTAGATAAGGATGGAAAAGTTATTGACAGTGAAACAGCAGATGGATGGTTTAAAGGCTCTGCCAAGCTTGAATTTGGCGATAAATTTAATTACAGAATTGAATATAGAAAAAATTCTGGAATAGTTAATTTACCTGGTCAAGCCAATTATAAAATAAATATAGGAATAGAAGATATTTTAGCTCAAGTTAAAGATAAGGGTCTAAGACCAGTTCTTAATGGCTTTGTAACAAGTGATCTTGAAGGTTTTGAAGTTATTTATAAAATTCAAAAAGGTGGAAAGACTACTGAATACACTGAAGAAGAACTAAAAAAAGCTATAAAAGAAAATAAAGCTAAATTATCTGAAGTTACAGGTTTAGTATTAAAATCTGGTAGGCTTGGCTTCCCTGATAATTCTACAAAGAATTTTTATATTCCAATGATGATACCTGAACTTGATGCAAAGATAGAAAATGGCAATGTAGTTTATATTGGTAGGGATGGAGAAAAGCATGACCTTGGTCCAGCAAAAGATTTCTTTAATCTTAAAGATTTAACTGATAAAGATAAAGATTTAATCGCTGAAAACAAGGTTGATAAGTCAAACACCGTTTCAATTTATCTTGAAAAGAACCGTTTTATCAAATTATTCAAAGAATTTTTTGATGCAAATGGTGAAGAAATAAAGAAAGATAGACCTCAAATGAAATTTGAAATCTATCAAATTGAAACAGATGAAAATGGCAAGGAAGTCAAAAGAGTTAAACTTTTAGATAAGAATGGAAATGCTGTAGAGCTTACTGTTAATGAAAATAATAATTTCACAGACATGGTAAGCAATCTTCCAATTTTTAAAAAGTTTGTAAGTGTTGACGAAAAAGGTAAAGTATCTGAAAAGATAATTTCTTATAAATATGAAATCAAAGAAATTAATTCCAATGGCTATGATGTTGAGTACAAAATTATAGATAGTGGAAAAGATGAGTTAGGTTTCGTATTTAAGGTTAAGAATACTTTGAAACCTGAAAAGCCACCGGAAAAACCTCCGGAAAATCCACCAGGAAATCCACCGGGAAATCCACCAGATAATCCACCAGGAAATCCACCAGATAATCCACCGGAAAATCCTCCAGAAGAGCCAAATACTCCTCCGGAAGTACCTGAAAAACCACTTGTATCAGAAGAAAAACCTGATACTAATGATTTATTCAATAAGACAAGTGATTATAATAATCCAAATACAATTCCAAAAACAGGAGTAGAAGATAATCTTCTTTTTGTTGGATTAAGTGGAGTTTTATTGATTCTATTGATGATTTTCAAAAAAAGATATTATCAAGAATGAGGTAAAAAATGAAAAGACAAAAAATATTAATAAATTTAATAATTTTATTGGTGGCGATATTTTTCGCCTACCAAGTCTTTTCATACATAAAAATAGAAGATGATAAGGAAAAATCTTCAGAAATTTATCGGCAATTAGACAGAAATTCTCTTAAAAAAGATAATAAAGATTTAATTGTAGATTTTTCATATCTAAAAAACATAAATCCCCAGGTCATCGCTTGGATATATTCAGGGGATGGAAGAATAAGCTATCCAATCGTAAAGCCCAAGGATGACAATTTCACATATCTAAAGACTGCTTTTAACGGAACCAAAAATATTTTTGGAAGTATATTTATGGATTACAGAAATGATTCTTTTGATGATGATTTTATCATGATATATGGCCATATGACTAAAAATGAAACTATGTTTGGTTCTTTGAACACTTTTAAGAATAAGCCGTCTTATAAGGATTTTGATTTTTATAGGGAAGATAGCAAGTTGAGGACAGAGGCTGTAATGGCAGGGATTATTTCAGGTGATAATTACATTAATCCTAAAGATTACAAGAATTTTGATAAGAGAAAGGAATTTTTTGATTTTATTAGAAAAAATGCTGTATTTGATACAGGCTATGAATTAAAAGAAAGTGATGAAATTGTAAATCTTGTAACATGTTCTTATGAGAGAAAAAATTCAAGACTTGTGGTTGTAACTGTAAAAAATAATATGTAAATGTTACTTTCTTGGTTTTTTTAGATTTTAATTGTGTTTAATTATTTTAAAGCCTATATTTTTATTTTAGATTAGGGACTGCCATAAGGACAGTCCCTATAATTTTTATACATATATTAGTAGTTAGTCTTATACTAATTCATAAACTTATCAATTGTTATAATCTTATTTTCTTCTTGAGATTTTTTTACATCTATTATTCTCTGGTTGGAGGAACCTCTAAATTTTAGCCTTAGATCTTTGAGTTTTATTATAAATAGACCATCTACCAAAACATCACAATAGCTTAAGAGTTTTTTCTTCAGTGGGTCAGCTTGTATTTGTTCGTAAGTGTAACCTGAATATATCCAAATAGATTTATCGCTTTTTTCTCTAATTTTTCCTACAATTTCTATTAAATCTTCAGTATTTTGAAAGGGCTCGCCACCTAAAATGGTAAGCCCCTTAATTTCTTCTAAATTCATATAGGAAATTATCTTTTTGGTTTCTTCATTGGTCCACAACTTACCATAGCTAAAATCTTGATACTCTTTATTGAAACATTGGGGGCATTTATGATTGCAACCAGTAACAAAAAAGCTACATCTTATTCCAGGTCCGTTTGCGACATCATATTTTCTTATTTGACCATATTTCATTATATATGAAGCACTCTATCTTTTATTTCCTTAGTTCTTCCTTCATTCCAGAAATTTTCGCCTAAATATCCGCAGGTTCTTCTTACTACAGTTAAAGTTGCACGGTCAGTGTTGCCACATTGTGGACATTGCCATTGACCATCTTCGTTTAATTTTATTTCTCCATCAAAACCACATTCTGCACAATAATCTGATTTAGTGTTAAATTCTGCATATTGGATATTATCATAAATATATCTTACAATTGTTTCCAAAGCTTCAAGGTTGTGTTCCATGTTTGGAATTTCTACATAGGATATGCAACCACCTGAAGATTTATCTTGGAATTTTGATTCGAAAGAAAATTTTTCAAAGGCAGAAATTTCTTCACGCACATCTACATGGAATGAGTTTGTATAGTAACCCTTGTCTGTAACATTTTCTATAATTCCGAATCTTTTTCTATCTATTGAATTGAATCTGTTAGTTAAGGATTCAGCAGGAGTTGCGTATAGGGTAAATTTAATTCCATATTCTTTGGTCCATTTTTTTACTGCTGCGTTTAATGTATCCATAATTCTCATTGCAAAAGGATAGCCCTTAGCATCTGTATGGGATACGCCCTTAGTTAAATATGTCGCTTCATAAATTCCTATATATCCTAATGATACTGTTGAATATCCATCCAATAGAAGAGGAGCTATACTTTCATGCTTGCCAAGTCTTGCAATTGCTCCATGTTGCCAGTGGATTGGTGAGGAATCACTAGTTACTTTCTTTAAATGTTCGTATCTTAAAAGTCCAACTCTTTTTACAAGGTCTAGTCTTTTGTTTAAAATTTCAAAGAATTTATTTTCATCGCCATTTGCTAAAATTCCTATTTGTGGAAGATTAATTGTGCAAGCTCCCATATTGAAACGACCATCAAATTTGTATTTGCCTTTTTGGTCTTTGTATGGTGGTAAAAATGCCCTGCAGCCCATTGGTGAAAATACATTTCCTTCGTAATTTGAAGCCATTTTTTTGGCTGAAATGTAATCAGGATACATTCTCTTAGCTGTGCAACGGATAGCTAAACTTGTTAGATAATAATATTTTGAATCCTTGTGTATATTATTTTCATCTAGTACATATATTAATTTTGGAAAAGCTGGTGTTACATAAACTCCGGCGTCATTTTTTATTCCTTTAATTCTTTGTTTTAAAATTTCTTCAATAATAAGTGCAACTTCATTTTCATAAATATCGCCGTCTTTAATATGCATAAACAAGGTTACAAAGGGTGCTTGTCCATTTGAAGTCATTAGAGTATTTATTTGATATTGTATTGTTTGAATACCACTTTCCAAATCCTTTTGAGTCATTTTTTTTGCCATTTTTTCAGCCATATCTACATCGCCTAGGGTTTCTATAGCTGTACTTAAATTTTTATCAAAGGATCTTCTTAAATATTTCCCTAAACAAGAAATATCTATTGATTGACCGCCGTATTGATTTGATGCTATCTGTGCAATTATTTGTGTCATTACGTTGCAAGCTACTTGGAATGATTTTGGAGTTTCAATCATCTTTCCATTTACTACTGTTCCGTTATCAAGCATATCTTTCATATTTACCAAACAACAGTTAAAAATTGGTTGGATAATATAATCCATATCATGAATATGAATTGCTCCAGATTCGTGAGCTTCCACTAGATCTAGTGGTATCATTTTTCTTTTAGCTATATCTTTTGATACTTCTCCTGCTATTAAATCTCTTTGTGTAGATGCGATTATTGGATTTTTATTTGAATTTTCGTCCATTACATCAATGTTTGTTTCATTTAATAAGCCTAAAATTTCATTGTCTGTTGTATTTTGTTCCCTCTTATATTGTTGAACTGACTTGTAAGATTCGTAAGCTCTTGCTGTTGCAGGGTTATTATAATTTATGAGTTTATAATAAACTTCAGTTTCAATATCATAAATAGACATGGGAACTTCTTTTGTATTTGCATATTCTTCAATTTCTCTTGCGATTTTTTCTGCTTGGTCTTCTACAAAAACTCCTGTTGTAGAATTCATTGCTTTTTCTATTGCTATTGTGATTTTTTCTTTGTCAAATGGAACCTCGGTTCCATTTCTTTTTATTACCGTTAACATAATGCCCTCCCTTTTCAAATAATTATACAACATATTGTGTATAAAAGAAACATGAAAACTATATCTTGTAGAAATTTTACATTTCGTCATATTTTGAGGAAATATGCAAAAGAAAGGTTAAAATTGTTTAATTCTTATATTTTTTGGTATGCTATAATAAATATTAAATGAGGTGAAATATGAAACTATTAATTTTTTCAGATGTCTTAGACCCTTGGTCTTGGGGTTTAGAAGGAGTTTTAAGAGCTCTAACTTTTACATATAGGGATTTATCTTATGAATTTATTATGACAGGTCTTGTAGAAAATTATGAAGATTTTTTGCCTAAAAATTTCTCTCAGTTAAATTCTGTTGAATTAGGAAATAAAATTTTGTTCGATATGTATAGGGCTGCATCAACTATAACAAAATTTCCACATTTTAAGAAAATTCCAAATCTTTTTTCGGAAGAACATAAGTCATCTTATATTCTAGATAAATATTATAATGCTGTTAGACAGATTTCTTATGATAAGAGCAACTTATATATGAGAAGGTTAAAGGAGTGGGCAATTTTAAAAGAGGAAAACATATATGATATGCAAGTACAAAAGGAAATTTTAAAAGAACTAGATATTGATTTTAATGATTTTACAAGCGAGCTTGAATTTATTGATGAGATTTTTCTTGAAGATAGGATGCTTGCCTTTGACTACAGGGTCAAAAATCCGCCAGCTTTTTTAATTGAAGATAATAAAAGATTAATAAAGGGCTATAAATCTTATGAGGATTTGTGTAAGTTTATTGATGATGAAGTAGGTATTGAGAAAAGGGAAATAAATGATTCATTACTTGTTGAATTTGTTTCAACTTTTAGTCACGTCTTAAAGGAAGAGATAAATATTCTTTTTTCTGAACAAAGCCTCGATAATCTTTTAAAACAAGGTAAAATTTTAGAAAAAACTTTTGGCAACGGAAAAATTTATCAGCTAGCAAGTAAATAGTTATTTAAAAATTTTAAATATTTCGTCACTTTAAATTGATATTTACATAAGTAAAATATATAATAACAATTAATGATATTTTAAGAGAAAGGGTGATGGATATTAATAAGATTTTTAGAGATACGATTACAATTGGTTTTGCACTTTTTGCAATATTTTTTGGGGCTGGAAATTTAATTTTTCCTCCATATTTGGGAGTAATATCAGGGTCAAATTATATTAAGGCAATGATAGGTTTTTTACTAACAGACCCAGTTCTTCCAGTTTTAGGTGTAATAGTTACGGCAAATCTTGGGGGTCGTGCTGAAGATTTAGGTAAAAGAGTTTCACCGACTTTTGCGAAAGTTCTTGGAGCAATAGCAATTTTAACAATAGGACCATTTTTTTGCGTTCCAAGAACAGCAGCTACAACTTATGATATAGCTGTAAAGCAAATTTTTCCAAGTGTTCCTTTATGGATAACTTCAATTGTATTTTTTGCACTGACTATAGTTTTTGTTTTAAATGAGGGTGAAGTTATTTCCTATGTGGGAAATATTTTGACACCGGGACTTTTAATAGTGCTAACTATTATTATAGTTAAAAGTATATTTGATCCAATTGGACCTGTAAGACAAATTCCTGATGATAATTTCTTTTTGAGGGGTTTTACTGAAGGTTATCAGACAATGGATGCACTAGGCTCTGCTTTGATGGCTGGTATTGTTATGGGAGATATTAAAAGACGTGGGTATCTTAAAAAAGATGAACAGATGAAGATGATGTTGGGAGTGGGATTTGTATGCTTTTTACTTCTTGCTTTTGTTTATGGAGGTCTAACATATATGGGCTCTACAGCATCTTCAAGTTTTACAGCTCAAAGTGAAAGAGTCGATATTTTAATGGGATCAGTTCATGCACTTTTTGGAAATTTAGGAAGAGTTGTCATGGGTATTGGTGTATCTTTGGCTTGCCTTACAACATCTGTAGGTTTAACAGCTACCTGTGGTAATTATTTTGAATCTATTTCAAAAGGCAAATTAAAATACAAATATGTAGTTTTGGCATCAGCCACTGTTTCTGTTATTCTATCCCTATTAGGAGTAGAAGGACTTATAAATTTGGCTGTACCAGTTCTATCAACTATTTATCCTGTAATAATTGTTTTAATTGTTTTGAGTGCTGTTGATAAATTCATTAAATATAATGAAACTTATATTTCAGCAACTATTACTACTTTTATAATTTCTCTTGTTCAGTCTTTAAACATGGTTTTCGGTATTTTACAAGGACCAACAGATATTATAAAAAATTTGCCCTTAAAAAATTATGGTTTTGAATGGTTAATTCCTGTAGTTATTGTTGCTATTATTTGTACAATTATTGCAAGCATTTGTCACAAGAAAAGAGCTATATAAAATTAAAAAAATCTCAGATTCCTTAAAAAACTGACCTCATTTAGTTGGTTTGTTAGTCCAACTTTTGGGGGTCAGTTCATAAGGGAATTTGAGATTTTTTATTTTAGAAAATATAAAAGTATATATATTTCAAAAATTTTATAATATTAATTACTGATCAATTAAAAATATCCAATTTACTCAACCTGTCAAAGGCTTCATTTATTTTTTCTTCTTTTACAGTAACAGCAATTCTAATATGGTTCTCTCCACCAGGACCGAAAGCCTTGCCATTTATTACCCGTATATGAGCTTCTTTTAAAATTTTATCAACTATTTCTTCCATAGAATATTTATTTGAATTTATTTTTGGAAATAAATAGAATGCTCCTTTTGGCTCAATAACTTCAACATTTTTCAATTCTTTAAGCCTTTTGTAGGCGAGTTTCATTCTTTTTTTGTACTCATCTTTTAGAGGTGGGCAAATTTGTTTTCTGTTTTTTAGGGCATAAACTTGAGCTACTTGAGTTAAGGATGGGATACAATACAAAATATTTTCGTGTATATATTCAAAAACATCAATTAATTTTTCATTTGCAATTATTGCTCCAAGTCTTAAACCTGTCATTACAAAATCCTTAGAAAGAGAATTTATTGTTATTACATTTTCTAAATTCTTATCAAATTTAAGGCTAGGATAAAAATCATCATAATATGTGTAATTATCATAAATATCATCGCAAATGATGAGAATATTTTTTTCTAAACAAAAATTATATATTTCTTCTAAAAAATGTTTTGAATAAACTGCACCTGTAGGATTATTAGGTGTATTTATAAGAATAGCTTTTGTTCTATCGCTAACTAATTTTTCTAAATCAGGTATAGTAAATTCATATTCATTTTCAATATATGTTTCAAGAAATTTTGCCTTTCCACCGCAAATTTTGAGTTGGTCCGCATAGGGACTAAAAAATGGTGAGGGAATAATAACCTCATCACCTTCATCAATGATTCCTTTAAAAATAATATATAAAGCTTCTGTGCCTGACATTGTGGAAAGAACATTTTTTTCGTTGATATCTATATGGTATTCTTCTTTATAAAAATCAACATAGGCTTTTCTAAATTCTAAAGTACCTCTTGGGTCGGTGTAGTGAGTTTGACCGTTTAGACCTGCCCTATAAATACTTTCAATTATTCCTTTATCTGTTTCTATATCAGGATCGCCCACACCAAAATCAATTAAATCTCTGTATATTTTTGAATAGTCATCTGAAAATGGAGATGCAGGGATTTTTCTAAAATTTTTTCCAATAAAATTTTTCATTCTTTTTTCCTCCTTTTGTAATTTTAACATATTTTTTATATATGAATAAAGTGTAATTTATAGGGGGTATATATATGGTATAATTAAAACACTAACTAATTTGGAGGGGCAATGGAAAAGATTGTAGTCAGACCAAGCGGCCCATTAAAAGGGAAAATAAGAATAGGTGGGGCAAAAAATGCAGCACTTCCTATTTTGGCAGCTTGTCTTTTAGGAACAGAAGATATAGTTTTGGAAGATGTACCAAAATTAAAAGATGTAGAAATAATGATTGAAGTTCTAAGAGAACTTGGGGTTAAAGTAAAATACGATGGAGACCTAATTGTTATTAATTCAAAAAATCTAACAAGTTATCAGACAAATTATGAGCTTATGAGCAAAATGAGAGCATCATTCTTAGTTATGGGACCGCTACTTGCAAGAATGGGGCAAGCTGTTAATTCTTTACCCGGCGGATGTGCCATAGGTTCAAGACCAATAGATTTACACTTAAAAGGTTTTAAAGCTTTAGGAGCAAAAGTTGAAATGACTCATGGAAATATTTCCGCTAAAGCTGATAAATTACAAGCAAATAATATTTATTTAGATTTTCCCTCAGTAGGTGCAACAGAAAATATTATTATGACTGCCACTTTAGCTGAAGGAGAAACTTTGATAGAAAATTGTGCCAAGGAGCCTGAAATTGTCGATTTAGCAAGTTTTCTTAATAAGATGGGGGCTAAAATCACAGGTGCAGGAACTTCAACTATAAAAATAAAGGGAGTTCAAAAATTGAAAGGATGTTACCATCAAATAATTCCTGATAGAATTGTTGCTGGTACTTTTATGATAGCACCGGCAATTACTGGCGGAGATGTTCTTTTAGAAAATGTAATCACAAATCATATGAAACCAATTTTAGCAAAGCTTGAAGAAGCTGGGGCAGAAGTTATAGTAGATGATGATAAGGTAAGAGTTATAGGTAAGGAAAAAATTTATCCATTTGAAATAAAAACTCTTCCTCATCCAGGTTTTCCTACAGATATGCAAGCTCCTTTTATGGCTTTACTAACTCAGGCTGAAGGTCAATCATCAATCATTGAAACAGTTTTTGAAAATAGATTTATGCACGCTGAAGAATTAAAGAAAATGGGGGCAAAAATCAAGGTTGTTGATAGGGAAGCAATAATATTGGGCAAGTCTAAATTGTATGGCTCAAAAGTAAATGCAACTGATTTAAGAGCAGGTGCTGCTCTAATTTTAGCTGGCTTAGTAGCTGAAGGACAGACAGAAATCTCACAAATTTACCATATAGATAGGGGATACGAAAATATAGTTGAAAAATTCCAAGATTTAGGTGCTGACATTAGACGAATAGAAACAGATTGAGAGGATAATTGTATGAAAAAAATTATAGTATTAATGTTGGGAATCATGTTATTTTTTACAGGATGTGGAAAAAATACTTCTCAATCAAAAAATAATTCTGATACATTGAGAGTTTGTTTATCTGAAGATGCCAAAAATATTGATACTGCTCAAATTAACGATGATTATTCAGTTAATATTATAAATCAAGTTTATGATACTTTGGTAGAATTAAAACCTGATGGAAGCCTTGTAAATTCTCTGGCTGAAAAAATTGAAAATCCCGATCCACAAACTTTTATAATAACTTTAAAACCAGGGATTAAATTTTCAAATGGTGATGATTTAACTGTTGAAGATGTAATTTTTTCTTTAAAGAGAGCAGCATCTAGCGACCAATTCAAGACTTTTTACGGAAAAATAGATGAAAATTCTTATGAAAAAATAGATGATAGAACTTTGAAGTTTACTCTAAAAGAAATTGATGCTACTTTTCTAAAAGCACTTGGCCATCCTGCAGTTTCAATAGTTTCAAAGAAATTTGTAGAAAATGGTGGAGATTTAACTAAAGATTGTCTTGGTACTGGGGCTTATGTTCTTGACGAATGGGTACAAAATGACCATGCAAATTTTTCTTATAATAAATATTATTGGGACGCTGAACCTAAATATAAAAATATAGAAATGAAAGTCATTCCTGAATCGTCACAAAGGTTAATTGAAGTTGAATCAGGAGGTATGGATTTAGCTTTAAAAATTGACCCTAATGACATTAAAAGTATTGAAGAAAATGAAGATTTAAAACTTCTTAAAAAAATGGACAATTCAGTGCATTTCATAGGTTTTAATATGGCAAAAAAACCTTTTGATAATAAAATAGCAAGACAAGCTCTAGTTAATGCTATAGATATGGAATCAATTTTTAAAACTGTTTATATGAACAGTGGCACTTTAGCATCAAGTCCTGTTAATCCAAATTTTAAATATTCCCTAGCTGGTGAACTCAAACCCTATAATAAAAATATAGAAAAAGCCAAAGAATTATTTGCCAAGGCAAATATTAAAGATGATAGTGAACTGACTATTTATGTTTCTGATAACCAAACAAGAGTAAATGTTGCAACAATGATGCAAGACCAGCTTAAAGATTTTGGTATAAATTTAAAAGTTGTAAGACTTGAATGGGGAGCCTTTATGGATGCTTTAAAAAATGGAGACCATAATATGTTTATAATGTCTTGGAATCCATCTATTATTGATACTCACTACGAATTATACCAACCTTTCCATTCAAATAATAAAGGAATTGGTCCCAATTTTACTTTTTATGGTAATAAGGATTTAGATACTTTGATAGACCAAGGAACACAAACCTTTGATGACAACAAAAGAAAGGAAATATATGAAAAGGCACAAAGATTAATATATGAAGATATGCCTTGGATGTATATTTGTTATGGAGAAACTTTGATGGCAGCATCTAAGGATTTACCAGATTTTGACATGGAAGCAGGATATGCACAAAGATTTAAAAATATTAGATAAATTTTTCGGTTTGAAAAAATTTTTAAAAATTAATGGGGTGAAAAATGCCTAAATATATTTTGAAAAGAATTTTAATTTTAATTCCTACAATAATTGGGGTATCTTTTGTAGTATTTTCCCTACTATATTTGTCACCTGGAGATGCAGCATTAGCAAGTGCCGGCCCTAATGCTCCAAAAGAGACTGTTGAGATATTAAGAGATAAAATGGGTCTTAATGACCCATTTTTAATTCAATATGGACGATTTTTAAAAAACTTAATTTTTCATTTTGATTTAGGAACTTCATATCAGTCAAAAACTCCTGTCATAGAAAAGATTTTAAGAGTATTTCCTAATACTTTAAAGTTGGCAGGAGTTTCTCTAATTTTTGCCATAATTTCAGGAATAATATTAGGGATCATTGCAGGGATAAATAAAAATAATATTATAGATTCACTCATTTCTTTTGCAGGAATGATAGGACTTGCCATGCCAATATTTTGGTCAGGATTATTGTTAATTATTATATTTTCAAGCAAATTAAAACTACTTCCTGCAAGTGGTTTTTCTTCATGGAGGCATATGATACTTCCTGTTCTTGCTTTGGGTTTACAAACTTCATCTTCAATTATGAGAATGACAAGGTCTTCTATGATAGAAGTTTTAGATAAGGATTATATAAGAACGGCGAGGGCAAAGGGACTCAAAAAATCAAGAATTATCTTTATTCATGCTTTAAAAAATGCAATGATTCCAATTATAACAACTATTGGACTTCAAGCTGGTGGACTTTTAGGTGGAAGCATATTGACAGAAACAGTATTTTCAATTTCAGGTATTGGAAGGCTTGTGGTTGATAGCGTAAAGACCAGAGATTATCCTGTAATTTTAGGTGGTGTAATGTTTATAGCCCTTGTATATTCAATAATTTCTATAATTGTAGATATACTTTATGGATTTTTAAACCCTCAAATTAAGATGGAGTAACTTATGATTAAAAGATTTAGAAAATTTGCAAAATATTATATGCAAAATAAAGCAGCGAGGCTTTGTTTTGTTTTACTTTTAATATTAATTGTTCTATCAATATTTGCTGATTTTATTTCTCCATATGATTATACAAAACAAGACGTATCAAATACATTTTTAAGTCCAAGCCCAACTCATTTGATGGGTACAGATAATTTTGGCAGAGATGAATTCTCAAGAATTTTACATGGCGGACAGATGTCTTTATTAATAGGTATAAGCTCTACTTTTTTTTCAATAATAATTGGACTTATTATAGGATTATTTGCCGGATATTACGGTGGTAAATTTGATGTTTTTGCAATGAGAGTTATGGATATATTTTTATCAATTCCTCAACTTATTTTAGCTATTGCCTTGGCTGCAACTTTGGGAAATGGTGTTTTTAATTTAATTTTAGCCTTATCCTTATCTTCAACTCCTAAATATGCAAGGCTTATAAGAGCAAAGGTAATTGAGGAGAAAAATTTAGAGTATGTCACGGCTGCAAGAATATTAGGAGAAAATGATTTAAAAATTATTTTTTGTGAGATTTTGCCAAATTCATTAGGACCAATCATAGTTGAAGCAACTATTGGTGTGGGCGTAAATATTTTATCAAGTGCATCCCTATCATTTATAGGAATGGGAATAGAGCCTCCACAAGCAGAATGGGGACAGATGTTAAGTGAAGGCAGAACTTTCATAAGAGATTATCCATTTCTTACAGTATTTCCAGGGCTTGCAATTTGTATAAGTATTTTATTATTTAATTTAGTGGGGGATGGTTTAAGAGATGCCTTTGATCCTAAGAAAAGAGGATAGTATGAAAGAAATTTTAAATATTAAAAATTTAAAAATTTATTTTGCTAGTTCCAAAGGACCAATAAAGTCACTCAATGGAGTTGATTTGACTTTAAAAGAAGGTCAGACCCTAGGGCTAGTAGGTGAAAGTGGTTGTGGAAAATCTTTAACATCTCTTGCAATTATGGGATTATTAGATAAAAAATCTCTTGATTCTTTAGACGGTGAAATTATATTTTCGGGAGAAAATCTCTTGGAGAAAAGTGAAAAGCAGATTGAAAAAATACGTGGTAAGGATATAAGTATGATTTTTCAAGAACCAATGACATCACTTAATCCTGTTTTAAAAATCGGCTATCAGGTATCTGAAATTTATAGGGCACATTCAAATATATCAAGAAAAGAAGCTAAGGAAAAATCTATAGAGATGCTTGAAAAAGTTGAGCTAAATAATGCTAAATTGATATATGACTCTTATCCCCACGAACTTTCAGGAGGCATGAGGCAAAGGGTTATGATTGCTATGGCACTTGCTCCAAATCCTAAGATTTTAATAGCAGATGAACCGACAACAGCTCTTGATGTAACCATTCAAAAAGAAATTTTAGAATTGATGAAAAAACTAAAGAAATATTATAAAACAAGCCTAATATTCATATCTCATGATTTGTCATTAGTTGCTGAAATTGCTGATGTGGTAAATGTGATGTACCAGGGACTAATTGTAGAAGAAGCTCCTGTTAAAGAAATTTTTAAAAACCCCCTACATCCTTATACTAAGGGTCTTATGAAAGCTAGACCTCTTATTAGTGATACAAGAAAAAGATTATTTTCAATAAAAGGAAGTTTACAAGACCCTAGAAATTTAAACGAAAACTGTTATTTTTGCAACAGATGTCAATATGTTATGGATATTTGTAAAAGAAAAATACCTATACAAAAAGATTTTAATGGTCATAAAGTGAGGTGCTTCCTCTATGAATGAAATTTTGCAAATTAAAAATTTGATGAAAAGTTTCAAGATAAAAAATAAAACTGTTAATGCCTTAAATGATATTTCTTTTGATATTAATAAGGGAGAGTGCCTTGGTATTGTGGGAGAAAGTGGGTCTGGTAAATCAACTCTTGCAAGGTGCTTAATGGGACTTTATAAAGATGCAAAAGGGCAAATAATTTATCAAAATAAAAATATTCTTGAATTTAACAAGAAAGAGTATGTAAATTATTGGGTAAATGTTCAGATGATATTTCAAGACCCCTATTCATCTTTAAATCCAAGAAAAACCTGTTTTCAAATAATTTCTGAGGGATTAAAAAATCTAGAAAAAGTTAATGACAAAAAAGAGCTTGAAAAGAGAGTATTAAAAACTATGGAAATCTGTGGTCTTTCAAAATTTTTCAGGGATAGGTATCCCTATGAATTTTCCGGTGGTCAAAGGCAAAGAATTTCTATAGCAAGGGCAATAGCCGTAAATCCAAAGATAATAATAGCTGATGAGCCAACCTCAGCCCTTGATGTTTCAATTCAGGCACAGATAATAAATCTTTTAAGTGATTTAAAAAGTCAGTATGGTTTAACTCTTGTATTTATTTCTCATGATTTAGCTTTGGTAAAGCACATAGCTGATCAAGTATTAGTTATGCAAAAGGGAAGTTTGAAAGAAAAAAATACTGTAGATGAAATTTTTGAAAATCCTAAGGATGACTATACAAAAAAATTATTATCTTCACTTCTAAAAGAAGACCCAATGAATGATAAATTTTAAATTGGGTAAAATTCATTTACAGGAGGGAATCAAAGAGATGCTTTCTTTTACTTTTGATAAAGAAAAAAATCACTTATTTGCTTATGATGGCAAGGATGAGATAGGATACATCAGTTTTAGTCAAGCTAAAGATGTATGGATAATAGAAGAAGTATACCTTGATGCAGAATATAATATAAAAATATTTATTTTACAAATTATAGATAAATTTGTGGATATTGCTAGAGAAAATAAGAAAAAAATAATTGCACTTGATTCTTTAGCCAAGAGTGTTTTTTCTAAAAATACAAAATATATAGATGTTATTAGCTAATACAAAATATTATCCCTTTTAAAAATCAAATATTTTTAAAAGATTATAGAAAAAATAAAATAAAAAAATTATACAAAAGTAAATAAAAAGAAAATTAGAAGATTGTTAATGAATTTTATAATTTTATTTTTATTAATATTTTTCTAACAAAAAAGGCTATAAGTTTTCTTATAGTCTTTTTTCGGCTTATTTTTTTTAAGCCAATTTATATTATTAAGAGGTTAAATTATTTTTGATTTTATTTAATTAATTCAATAGCTTTTTGTGGTAGGTAAACTTTATTACTTGTGTTTATTGCAAGTCCACCAATAGTAACTTTTTTACCATTTAACTTAGCGTAGTTTTTGTTCATGGGTATAATTAAAACATTGTTGTCTTTTGTAACTTTAAGTTCATAGTTATCTTCAGAAGCTTTGCTATATTCTACTTTTGCACCTTTTTTAATAAAAGCTTCTCTTGCACAAACGTATAATTCATTAGTTAATTTGTTAAGGTCTATGTCTAAAACATCTGCCATATATAAACCAATTTGATTATTAAATATAGTTCCTTCGAGAGTTTTTAAATTATCTCCATTAGTTAAGCAGTGTAGGGCAATATCACCACCAACATGACCTCTTGTTGTCCAGCCTATATATGACCTATCGGAAACAACTTTTCCAACAGCAGTTTGTAAATCTTTTTTATCAGCAGTTTTAATTAAATTTTCTTCTTCAGCTGTTAAATCATTAATTGCGTAAGCTTCTTTCATAATATCTTTTATATTTGTTCTGTTATCATCAAGTTTTTCAGCAACTTTTTGACCAGTCATTTTTGCATTAGCAACCAAGTTTGTGAATTTATCAAGCTCTGTTTTATCATATCCACTATTAATTCCTGTTGAGCCAAAAGTCATCCCACCTGTTCCGTGGTCTGCAGCAACTATTAGAACGGAATTAGGGGTTTTCTTAACAAATTCTTTTGCAACAGCTACAGCTTTATCAAAAGCTATGGCATCTGTAATTGTTGCAACTGGATCATTTGCGTGAGCGCCCCAGTCAATTTCTGAACCTTCAACCATTAAGAAAAATCCTTTATCATTTTTTGATAGAGTATTTATTGCTTTTGTAGTCATTTCAGCTAATGAAGGTTCTACAGATGGATCTCTATCAATATCATACTTCATTGATTTTTCAGCGAACATTCCCCAAATTTTATTTGAAGTTGTCTTATCCATTTCAGCTTTTGTTGTGAAATAATCGTAACCTAAAGATTTAATTTCATTTATTAAATCTTCCTTATCTTTTCTCTTGCTTGCATCTAAATATTGACTGCCAGCTCCCAAAACCACATCCATATCTTGGTAAACTTGTTGCTCACCTAAAATTTCATATTCATTTCTGTTTGGATAGTGAGAGCAAAATGCAGCTGGAGTTGCGTGTTGGATGTTAGAAGTTGAAACAATTCCTGTTGACCTTCCTGATCTTTTAGCACCTTCAAGAACTGTTGCAAGTGGCATTTTTGCTTTGTTTTTGTCAAAATCATAAAATCCAGGCATTCCATCTTTTGTAGGATAGCAAGAAATAAATGGCGTTTCTGTTTTTGAACCTGTTGCCATTGCTGTTGCAGCTGGAGCTGAGTCAGCAATTGGTGTATTTGAATTGTTGACTCTAACAAGTCCTTTAACCATATCATCTAATACTAATTTCTTTTCAGCTGTTGTCCATCTTGTAGCTGTTTCAATTTCAATTGAATAGCCATCAGGAATCATCATAATAACATTTTTTGCACTGCCGTATTCATTATTATTTTCTGCAAAGATAAATGAAGGCAATAAAGTTGATACAGCAAAGATTGTTGCACAGATTTTTTTAAAATTTCTCATGTAGTTTCTCCTTCTCTAAATAATATCTTTGATTCAATATAAGATATAAATGTAAAATCTTTATTTAAAGTATGTAAATAATTAAAAATTTTAAAAAATTAATGTTATTTGTCCTATTTTACTATAAAATATATTTAGAGGTGATATTATGGAACAATCTAATAAGAAAGATAAATTAATACCTAAGATTGAAACAAATTTAAGGAAAAGACAAGTTTTAATTCCTGAAGTCATTTACAGAGCTAGTGGCATAAATTTTATGGGCAAAAGGATAAAATCTCTTTTATTTTCTAATGATTTACCAATTATTTGTAATACCAATGCTCAAGCAATAATGGCTGTTTATCCTTTTACACCTGAGCTTAAAATTATTAATGCTATTTGTGAGGTTGCATCTGTACCTGTTTTTGTTGGTATAGGTGGGGCTGTTACAAATGGATATCGTTCTTTAAATATTGGTATGCAAGCAGAACTTTTGGGAGCAAAAGGAGTTGTAGTTAATGCCCCAATGGCTAATGAAACTATAAAGAGAATAAGTGAAGTTTTAGATGTGCCTGTTATAGCAACAGTATTATCTTTAAAAGATGATATTGAAGGAAAGGTAAAAGCAGGAGCTAGAGTATTAAATGTTGCTGGAGGAAAAAGAACACCAGAACTTATTGAACTATGTAGAAAAATTGTTGGAGAAGAATATCCTATTATTGCTACTGGCGGTCATACTGATGAACATATTTTAGAAACTATTGAGGCTGGTGCTAATGCTATAACATATACACCACAATCTTCTTCAGAAATTTTTTCTGAAGTTATGAATGGATATAGAGAAAAAATGAGAGAGAAAAATTAAAGTTTTAATTATATATTTTTTGGGTAATATCTTAATGTAAAAAAATTTAAATGGGTAATTGAAGGGGGAGTAAAATGGCATTTAAATTAGAAGATTTAAAATATGATTATAATGCACTTGAAGAAACAATTGATGAAGAAACTATGAGAATTCATCACGACAGACACCATAAAACTTATGTTGACAATTTAAATAAGGCTGTTAATGGAACAAATCTTGATAAAGAATCTTTAGATGATCTTGAAGAAATCTTGAGAAATCTTGATGAAATTCCTGAAAATATCAAAACTGCTGTTATTAACAACGGTGGAGGACATTATAATCATAGTCTATTTTGGGAAACAATGACACCAGGAGGCTCAAAAGAACCTGTTGGAAATTTAAAAAAAGCAATAGAAGAAGCTTACGGTTCATTTGAAAAATTTAAAGAAGAATTTGAAGCTAAGGGAGCTGGAAGATTTGGTTCAGGTTGGGTAAATTTAGTAGCTAAAAATGGAAAAGTTGAAATTATGACAAACCCTAACCAAGATTCACCAGTATCTTTTGGATACAGCGTCATTATCGGTAATGATGTTTGGGAACATGCTTATTATTTGAGATATCAAAATAAGAGAGCCGATTATCTAAAAGCTTGGTGGAATGTTGTTAACTGGGATATTGCAGAAGAAAGATTTAACAAAGCTAAATAATTTATAAAATTTTTGGGAGCTTAGGCTCCCTTTTTTATATGTAGATTTAAGGGGCATAATTAACAAAATAGTTGAAATATTTTGTTAATTACACTACAATAGTATTTATTACAAAGGAGAATAAAGATGAATTACGGAATTTTAACTATTTTACCACCAATTATTGCTATTATTTTAGCACTACTTACTAAAGAAGTAATTACTTCATTGTTATTGGGTATATTAGCCGGTGGTCTAATTTTTACGGGCGGTAATTTTATTGCTGCTATTGAAGAAGTATTTACCCTTATGTCACAAAAATTAGGAGATAATTCTCTTATGATTATGTTTCTTGCTCTTTTAGGGTCTTTAGTCATGGTTATGAACATGGCTGGCGGTTCTTTTGCCTATGGCAAGTGGGCAAGCAAGAAAATAAAAAGTAAAACTTCTGCAAAACTTGCTTCAGTTATTTTGGGGATTTTAATTTTTATTGATGACTATTTCAACTGTTTAACAGTGGGTGCTGTTATGAAACCAATTATTGATGAAAATAAAGTTTCCAGAGCAAAATTAGCACAAATAATAGATTCTACAGCAGCCCCTATTTGTATTATGGCACCTATATCATCATGGGCGGCTTCTGTTGTTGCAATTATTGGAGAAGCTGGTATTGAAAATCCTATGAAAGTTTTTTTGAGTACAATTCCTTTAAATGCTTATGCGATTTTAACAATTTTTTCTATTATATATTTTTGCTTTTCTAAAAATGAAATTGGTGTCATGCAAAAGTATGAAATAAAAGATACATCTAAAATAATTGAGAAGGAAGATGTAGGCTATGTACATTCAAAAGATGGCAAGGTTTATGATTTGGTTTTGCCAATTTTGTGTCTTATTTCTATTACTTTAATTATGATGCTAAAAACTGGTGGATTTTTTCAAGGTAAATCAGCACCTGCTGCTTTTGGAAATGCTAATGTAAATTTATCTTTGGTGGTAGGGTCTGTTAGTGGATTATTTCTCGCGTTTATAATGTATATTCCGAGAAAACTTCTAAGCTTTAATCAATTTATGTCAGGCATTGTAGAAGGTATGAAGTCTATGATTTCAGCTATTGTTATTTTAACATTAGCATGGACAATTGGAGGAATTACTTCAAGTGACTATCTAAATACAGGTGGTTTTATAGCTTCTAAAATTTCTGATTCACAAATGCCCATGTGGATACTTCCTGCTATAATTTTTATAGTGGCAGCATTCTTATCTTTCTCCACAGGCACAGCTTGGGGTACTTTTGGTATTTTGGTTCCTATAATTGTACCTATTTTGATTGAAACTGATGCTATGGATTATTTAGTAATAATTTTGGCTGCAATTTTTTCAGGTTCAGTTTTTGGTGACCACTGCTCACCGATTTCTGATACCACTATTCTTTCATCGGCTGGAGCTGGGTGCGATCATATAGCCCATGTTTCTTCGCAACTACCTTATGCTATAATATGCGGAATTTCGTCTATCTTTGGATTTTTAGTTGCTGGAATTACAGACATAGGTTATACTGCTGTTCCTGCAGGAATTGTCATGTTATTGATAATAGTATTTTTCTACAAGAAAAAGACAATAAAAAAATATGGACAAATTGAAGGCTAATCAAAAATATTAAGATGACTTTTTCATCTTAATATTTTTTTGCATAAAATTAAAGAAAAAGATATACTTTTATTGAAGAAAAAAATATTCTAAAAGGCTCATCTATGTGAGATTAGATTGAGGGAGTTTTTATCAAATAAATTTACAAGGAGGAGCTTATGTCTTTAAATATAAAATTAGAAAATTTAGTAAAGATGGATGTTGATGCAATAGTTAATGCTGCAAATAAAGAGCTTTTGCCAGGTGGCGGTGTATGTGGTGCAATATTTCAAGGTGCTAAATCTAAAAGTCTTGAAATGGATTGTAAGAAACTAGGACCCATTAAAACTGGACAAGCTGTAATAACAAGTGCATATAATCTTCCCAGTAAGTATATAATTCATGCAGTGGGTCCTATTTACAGAGATGGATTGAGTGGTGAAGAAGAACTTTTAAGAAATGCCTATCTTAATTCTTTGATACTTGCAAAAAAACATTCTATAAAATCTATAGCTTTCCCCTTGATTTCAGCAGGTATTTACGCTTACCCTCTTAAAGAAGCTTGCAAAATTGCTGTTGATACTATAAGAGAATTTTTAAAAAATGAAGATATGGATGTAACAATAGCAGTTTTAGATCCTAATATTTATGATATTTTAACAAAGCTATGAATATAAAAAAAAGTAATTTTCAAATAATTCTGCCTATAGTTGGTAGAGATGATGCTGAGATTTTAAAAGATTGTCAAAATCTCAGCAAATTAAAGGTAAATACAATAGAGTGGCGTGCAGATTGTTATAATAATTATAAGGATATCAATAGAACCATTGAAATATCCAAAAGAATTAAAGAAATTTTATCAGATAAGGATTTAATTTTCACATTAAGGTCTAAGGGTCAAGGGGGAAATGGAATTTTCAAGCAAAGTTTTCAAGAAACTCTTATAAAAAATCTACTAGATAACGACATTTTTTCTATTTATGATATTGAATTTAATAATAGTAAAGACTTCTTAAAAGATATGAATAATTTAATTAGAGATTACAATAAGTTAAGCCTTCTTTCTTTACATAATTTTGAAAATACTCCAGATTTTATGAATATTATAAATACTTTAGAAGATATGGATAAGCTAAATTTTAATATTATAAAATATATATCTTGGTCTAATTCCTATGAGGATTCGCTGAGATTATTAAATGCGACTAATGAATTTAGTAAGAAAACGGATAAGAGATTAATAATTATGGCAATGGGAGATTTTGGAAAGATGACAAGAATTTTATCACCACTTTTTGGATCTTTTTATACCTTTTCTTATTATTCTAAAAATTCAGCAGAAGGACAAATTTCTTATGAAAATATGCTAAAAATTTATGAGGAAATTCTATGAAGGTTAAAATAAAACCAGGAAAACTTGAGGGAGATATTGATGCAATATCTTCAAAGAGCCTAGGACATAGGGATTTAATTCTTGGAGCTTTAAGTGAGGAAAAGACAGAAATTTTTTTAAATAATTTTTCTGATGATATATTAGTAACGGTAAAAGCTTTGGAAAATCTTGGCTTTGTTATAGAAAGAAAAGAAAATTCATTTTTAATTAAAGATAGGGTCGATGTTAAAAATTCTCAAATAGATTTTAAGGATTCTGGATCATCATTAAGGTTTTTATTGGCAATAGGAAATTTTTATGGAGAAAATGTAAAGTATGTAGGTTCAGAAAGTCTTTCTAAAAGACCCCTTAAAGAACTAATTGAAGAGCTTGAAAAGAATAATTTTTCATTCAGTCAAAATCATCTTCCTCTAGAAGCAAGAGGATATTTTAAGGGTGGGGAATTTACCTTCAGAGGAGATATTTCCAGCCAATATATATCAGGAATTTTACTTGCTGCAAGTAAATCTCCCTTTGAAAGTCAAATTATTTTAAAATCAAATTTAGAGTCTAAAGCTTATGTTGATTTAACTATAAATGAATTAAAAAAATTTTGTGTAGATGTGAAAAAAATGGAAAACTCTTACAAAATAAGGGGAGGAAATCTCAAATCTCCTGGTAAATTATATGTAGAAGGAGATTGGTCTAATGCGTCAGTTTTTATTGGAGCAAATCTACTTGGCTCAAAGGTAAAGATTAGGGGCTTAAATATTGATAGTCTTCAAGGTGACAAGGAAATTTTGAATATAGCAAAAAAGTTCGGCTCAAAAATTTTTACAGAAGATAATATTTTGAAAAATTCAAAAGCTGATATAAGGTCAATGGAAATTGATATAAAAAATATACCTGATTTAGCACCGGTTCTGTGCGTAATACTTGCAGCAAGCACTGAGAAATCAAGACTAATAAATGCAAAGAGGTTGAGATTTAAAGAAAGCGACAGACTTTTTTCCCTTTGTAAGATGATTAATGATTTAGGTGCTGATGGGAAAATAGTCGGAGATTCATTAGAAATTACAGGAAAAATTAAAGGTGGTCATGTAAATTCCTTTAACGACCACAGGATTGTTATGGCAGCTTGTCTAGCATCTACTTTTGCTAAGGAAGAAATTATAATAGATGGGGCGCAAGCTGTTGAAAAATCTTATAAGAATTTTTTTGAAGATTTTAAAAAATTAGGAGGTAATTTTGTCTGTTATAGGTAAAAATCTCAAATTCACCATTTTTGGCGAAAGTCATGGAAACTGTATCGGTGGAGTTTTAGATAATATTAAGCCTGGACTTCTAATAAACCTAGAAGATTTGGAAAGCTTTATGGATAGGAGAAGGGCCAAGGGAGAATTTAAAAGTAAAAGGCACGAATCAGACAAGGTTATATTTCTGTCTGGATTTTCTGAAAATAAAACTATGGGCACACCTCTTGCTTTTATTATAGAAAATAAAAATCAAAACTCTTCAGATTATGATAATTTAATAAATACTCCAAGACCTTCTCATGCAGATTTTGTGGCAAATATTAAATATAAAGGACATGCAGATTTAAGGGGTGGGGGTCATTTTTCAGGTAGACTAACAGCTCCTATTTGTGTTGGTGGATTTTTTTCATTACAAGAATTAAAAGAAGATTATGGTGTGGAAATTTATTCACATTTATCAAGTGTTGGAAATATTTGTGATATATCTTATATAGATATTTCTACTTGTGATTTTAAAAATTTAATGAAAAAAGATATTCCTATGGCTGATGATAAAAAAATTGAACAAGTAAAAATTTTCTTGCAAAGATTAATGAGTCAAGAAGATTCAATAGGATCCACAGTTACTTGTGTAGTTAAGGGACTTAAAGCTGGATATGGTTCAAATCTTTTTGATAACGCAAGAGCTAAAATAAGTTCTTATATTTTTTCTATCCCAGGAACTTGCGGCATAGAATTTGGCAGTGGTTTTGATGCAAGTATCAGTAAGGGATCTGAAAACAATGATAGTTTTTATTATGATGACGGGCAAATAAAGACAAAAACCAATAATTGCGGTGGTATTCAAGGCGGAATCACAAATGGTATGGATATTGTTTTTAAAATACATTTTAAAGCACCGGCAAGTATAGGAAAGAAGCAAAAAACTGTTAATTTAATCAGTAAAAAAAATGAAGAGATAGTTATACAGGGAAGGCACGATCCATGTATTGGATTGAGGGCTTTGCCAGTTGTTGAGTCCATGGCTGGACTTTGTGTATTGGATTTGATAAAAAGTGAAAGAATTTAGAGAAAAAATAGATTTAATAGATGAAAAAATCTTAGATCTTTTAATAGAAAGATTTGATTTGTCAATAAAAATTGGCTCATATAAAAAAATTAATAAGTTAGAAATTGAAAATTTAAAAAGAGAAGATGAGATAGCAAAATCTTTTCCCGATTTATATAAAAAAAATATTGAAAATATTTATAAGGAAATATTTAAAAATTCTAAGTATATGCAAGAAGAACTTTTTGCTTATTTGGATAAAAATATAGTCTTGATAGGGATGCCAGGTTGTGGCAAAACAACTCTAGGAGAAATTTTATCAAAAAAATTAAAAAGAGATTTTTTTGACACTGACAAGGAATTTGAAAACTTATATGGAAGTCCTGAAGAATTTATAATAAGAGAAGGTCTTAGTAAATTTAGGGATATTGAAAGCGAAATTTTAAGAAAATTTTCAAAAAATAAATATGGAGTAATTTCTACAGGTGGAGGTATAGTTGAAAGAAAGGAAAATCTAGAAATTCTAAAAGATGATTCTGTTGTTTATTATATAGATAGGGATACAGATAAGCTAACTTTAAGTGGAATTCAGCCATCCTATAAAAAAGACTTATATAAGCTCAGAGAAAAAAGAGAGAATTTATATAGGGAGTTTTCTGATGAAATTATAAAAAATAACACTGATCCTCAAGAAGCTGTTGGAAAACTTATAGAAAGTTTTAATAATGATATACTTGTAAAGGCAAGAGCAGGGGTGTTATGATAGTAAAGGTGAACTTATGAAAAAATTTATTATATTAATTATATTTATTTTATTATTTACTTCTTGCTCTAAAAAAGATTTGGCACCCTCACAAGAAAAAGAGGCGGCTAGTATTGAAAAGTATGAGTTAACTTTTTATGATACTTTTGATACTGTAATAAGTGCAGTTATTTATTCTGATGATGAAAAAAAAGCAAATGAAGATTTGAATTATCTAGCTAAGAGATTTAGGGAATTAAATGCTCTTTTTGACAGATACAAATCTTATGATGGGGTAATTAATGTAAAAACTATAAATGATAATGCTGGCAAAAAACCAGTTAAGGTAGATGATACTCTATTTAATCTTATTAAAACATCAAAAGAAGATTACATTAAAATTTCTTCAAAAAATAATATTGCCATGGGTCCAATTATTGATGTATGGAAAGCTTATAGCGATAAATATATAGAAGGAAAAACCAAGGAAGAAGTTAAAAAATTGATGGGTAATTATCTTCCAGACCAAAAATATTTGGAAACTTTAAGAAAATATACCGATATTAATAAAATTATATTAGATGAAAATAACAATACGGTTTATCTTGAAGATCCCCATATGTCCCTTGATTTAGGCTCAGTAGCCAAAGGATATGCTACAGAAATTGTTGGGGAAGAATTGAGAACAAGAGGGGTAAAATCTGCCCTTATATCAGCTGGCGGAAATGTAAAGTTAATAGGAAAACCACTTGACGGAAGAGATAAATTTTCTATAGGCATTCAAAATCCTGATCTAAATGATGAAAATCAAGTGTTTGCTGCCCTTGAAGCTACTGATATTTCAATTGTAACTAGCGGTGATTACCAAAGATTTTTTGATTTAGATGGCAAGAGGTACCCACACATAATAGACCCTGTAACTTTAAGACCAAGCGATAATTTAAAATCTACTACAGTTATTTTAAAAGATTCCGGCTTGTGCGATTTTATATCAACTGCAGCATTTTTATCTGATGAAAAAGATATTAGTAAACTTGCAGAAAAAACAGACAGTAAAATTATATGGATTGATAATCAGATGAATATTAAATATACACCTGGTGCAGAAAAATATATAGTTAAAGGTGATTAAATGAGAAATAATACTAGAGGGCTTATTATTCATATTTTTGTAGGTATAATAATATTTTTTATAGCCTATATAATTAACTTATCAAAAATTGTCAGCTCAATAGTATATGGCAACATAATTTTTAGACTAATAATTTGCCTTATACCAATTATTTTGTATTATAATTTTTCCAAGATTATGACCAAAAAAAGAACACCAAAACTTGACTACCTAAATGGTAATTTAATAATTTTATTAGCAATAATTTTATTCCTACCTGCATTTTTAGCAAGTGGCTTTGATATTTTCAAGGAAAGTGTTGCCTCAAATGCTTTTAAATTTCCTTTTGAAATATTTTTAACACCGCAAATATATGTGATTAAAGTTTTAAATATACCTTATAATTTATTAACTGTAGCCATAGCTACTCTTGCTCCCACATTTATTTATGGGTTAAGCATAAGAATTTCTAGGGAAAAGATAAGTAAAAGACAAAGATATATGAGAAATACGAGAAAAAGGTATGAAAGATAAATTAAAATATATCTTTTTAACAATTTTTATTTTACTTTTTCTATATTTTTATAAGAGCACAAGTTCAAGCTTTGATAAGGTCTATGTTAATAAGGTCATTGATGGTGACACTATAAGAGCTACAAGTTCAGATGATTCGAATTTTAAAGTAAGATTAATAGGCATAAATGCACCTGAAAAGGGCAAAGAAAAGTATTGGAAAGAATCTAAATCATATGCACAAAAACTTATGGAAAATAAATACTGCTATTTGGAGAAAGACACTTCCGATAAGGATAAATATGGCAGATATTTGAGATACGTTTGGCTAAAGAAACCTAAAAAGAAAAACTTTAAAAATATAGAGGAACTTAATGTGTCGGCAATAATGTTAAAAAAAGGTTTGGCAAGAACTTATACTTTTGAACCAGACACATTGTATTTAAAGGAATTTAAAAAAATTGAGAAGAAGGCAAAAAAATTTAAAAGAGGTTTTTGGATATACAAAAAGCCTGTAACAAGAGGAAATAAGAGGTGAAATATGTATAAATATAATATGGAAGAATTATTTGAAATGTCTGTAAAAAAATTAGAAGAAATTGGAGTTAGTTTAGATGATATTGCAGAAATTGTTTTAATGCTACAAAAGGAGTATCTGCCTAGCTTGACACATGAATACGCTCTTGAAAATCTTAAAATGGTTTTGCACAAAAGAGAAGTTATTCATGCAGTTTTAACAGGTCTTGCAATAGATAAAATGGCAACAGAAAAATTACTGCCAGAACCAATTCAATCAATAATTTCTGTAGATGAAGGACTTTATGGAATTGATGAAGTGTTGCCACTTGGCATTGTAAATTGTTACGGATCAATTGGCTTTACTAATTTTGGATATTTAGATAAGAAAAAAATTGGCATAATAAAATATCTTGATGAAATGAAATCTAAGGACATAGTAACCACCTTTGCAGATGATATTGTAGCTGCACTTGCGGCAGCTACAGCTTCAAGAATTGCACATAAAAATATTTACGATGGCAAATAAATAATAAAAAAATTAATTTTTTATGTCAATAAGATGAAGGTAATTTTGTTCTACTATTAATATTTTGCCATATATTTTAACTTGATAAATTTTCTTAATCTAATAGGCAGGACTTCTAAGTTTTGATTTATTGGGATTTGAGAAAATTTTTTTCTTTTTATAAAAAATATTAAAAATATTATTATTTATAATAATAAATTTTATATGGAAAAATTTTAAAAGAAAATTTTAAAATCTATATATTTTAAGGTTAAAATATGTTATCCTATCAATAAGAAAGGAGATTGTCATGAAAGTAACAATATGTATGTGTTCTAAATGCACACTAATGGGTGCAAACGCAATATTTGATGCAGTCGAGTACTTACACGAAAGTTTATGTGCACCGGGTTCTGAATTTTGTAATGCTCAAAACTTAGAATTTGAAGCTTCCGATTCTCTTGGAATATGCAAAGAAAATACTGATTCTGAAATTTCGCCTGTTGTAGCCATAGATGATACCATATACACCAATGCGACTGCCCAAGAAATAAGCGAGATTATTGTAAATAAATTAAAAATTTAACTTGAGGGGGGAAAAAAGACAATGAAAGAGATTTACGGTCCAATAGTGGATATACGTAGGAGGGTATATGCTGAGGTCGCAAGAATTGCCTTTGGTGATTATGATATGTCTGAACTCGAAGATTCTTCTTACAGAATTGTTCCAGGTGAAGTAGGAAGAGATAGGGGAGATATATTTAGAGAAAGAGCTATAGCAGAAGAAATGGTTAGACTGGCCATGGGTATGGATATCCGTCAAATTGGGGAATATAAAAAAGTAACTGATGGATTTGACCAAGTTGATATTGATACAAATGCTTATACAAAACCTTTAATAAATGTAATCAAATTTGCTTGCGAAGCTTGTCCTACTAAATCATATTTTGTAACTAACAATTGTAGAAAATGTATTGCACATCCATGTATTAATGTATGCCCTGTAAATGCAATATCAATGGGTAAGGATTCTACAATTATTGATAAAGAAAAATGTATAAGATGTGGAAGATGTCATGAAGCTTGTCCATATAATGCTATAGTCATGTATGATAGACCTTGTGCCGCTGTTTGTGGAGTTAAGGCTATAGGTTCTGATGATTTTGATAGAGCAGATATAGACCAAGATAAGTGTGTTGCTTGTGGAAGATGTATTGCAACTTGTCCTTTTGGAGCAATATCTGACAAGACACAAATTTTCCAATTAATTAAGGCTATTAAATCAGGCAAAAGAATTTATGGAGCAATAGCACCGTCATATATAGGACAATTTGGTCCAAAGGCTAAGCCTATGCAAATTCTTGAAGGGATAAAACAACTTGGTTTTAAAGATGTAATTGAAGTTGCATTAGGTGCTGATATTACAACACTTCATGAAGCAAAAGAATATTTGGAAAGAGTTCCTGATAAAATTCCATTTATGGGAACATCGTGCTGTTATTCGTGGTCATTGATGATTAAAAAGAATTTCCCGGAAATTTATGAACAAGTTTCCGACTCAGGCTCACCAATGAGATATACTGCAAATTATATCAAGAAAATTGACCCAGAAGCAGTAGTTGTATTTATTGGTCCTTGTACTTCTAAAAAACTTGAAGCTCTAGATACAAAAGTTAAGAGTGATGTTGATTTTGTTGTAACATTTGAAGAAGTTATGGGAATGCTAGCAGCAAAAGATATTGATATTTCTTCTATTGAATTTGAAAATGAAGAAGAAGAATCATCTGCACTAGGTCGTGGATATCCTATAGCAGGTGGTGTAGCCCAATCTGTTAAAGTTACTGCTGAAATTTTGGAACCAGAAAAGGAAATCAATATACAAGGGGCAAATAGTCTTGATGAATGTATAAAGATGCTTAAAATTGCCAAAGCAGGAAAATTAAACGGCTATCTTTTGGAAGGAATGGCTTGTCCTGGAGGATGTATTGCCGGAGTTGGTACTATTGCAGCCTTAGGAAAAGTTAAAAGATCTGTTGAAAAATATATGAAGGAAGCTCAGTTTAAGACTCCTCTTGAAAATACAAAAATCGAAAGCGAAAAAACAAAAATAATTGAAGAAAAATAAATTTTATAAATTTTATTACAGAAATTTATTTTTCTATATAAAATAAAAACTAAATAAATTAATTTTTAAATAGCACTTATATGTTATTTTAATCCTGTGGTTTAGAAATAACATATAGTGCTATTTTTTGTATATAATAATTCTCTTAAAAAGCTTTTAAATGTGAGATTTGCGTTTTTTTATAAATAATATGTCAAAAGATTACAAATAAAATGTAATTATTGATAACGATTATTAATTATGATAAAATGATAAAGATTTTGCTAAATAAAGGAGGTATTCATGAAAAAATTAAATAAAATATTAGCAATTATTCTATTTACTGCTATTCTATTTACGGATTTTATTCCAGTTCTTGCAATTAGCAAAAGTTCTGAGGATATAAGTAAAAAGCTAAGCGAAAATTTAATAAGATCAAAAAATGATGAATTTTTTGATGTAATAGTTAAATTAAAGAAGGAAGTAAATTCCCAAAGAATTAAAAATGATGTTAAAAATGCGAATGCAGAAAAATCTAAAGAGGAGTTACAAAAAGAAATCAGAAAAGAAATTGTAAATGAATCTAAAGAACTTGCAAAAAGCACTCAAGCATCTATTTTAGAGATTTTAAAAAATGAAAAGAACAAGGGAAATGTAAAGTCTTATGAATCATTTTTTATAATTAATTGTGTAAATCTTGTAGCGAGAAAATCTGTAATAGTGGAGCTTGCAAAAAGAGATGATGTAGAAAAAATTATTGAAAATAAGGTCATTAAAGTAGAAAAGCCGGAAAAAAATGAAATTATAAGAATGTCAAGATCTGTATATGATATGCATATTCCATGGAATTTAAAGGCTATTAATGCATATAAAGCTCAAAGATATACCAAAGATTGTAATAACGAAGTTGTTGTAGGAATTATTGATTCAGGAGTTGACTCTACTCACAGTGCAATAAGTAAAAATTACAGGGGAAATGATTCTTCTCTTGCAGCGTATTCATGGTATAACACTATTAATGGTAAGGATGGTTCACAAGAAAAACCCTATGATGACAGAGGACATGGAACTCATGTTTGCGGTACTATTTTAGGCTCAAAGGAAAATGCTTTGTTAGGGGTTGCACCAAAAGCAAAGTGGATTGGTGTAAAAGTTTTTGATCAAGACGGCGAAACAGATAATGTAAAACTATTAAAGGCTGGAGAATGGATTATGGCACCAAATGGTGATCCAACAAAGGCACCAAAAGTTGTAAATAATTCTTGGGGCGGAAATTCAAATGATGGATTTTTCCAAGAAATTGTTAAAAAATGGAGAGAGGCAGGAATCTTTCCTGTGTTTTCAGCTGGAAATGTTGGACCCTTTAATGATGGTGGAGATGATTCAATTGGAACTCCAGGGGCCTATCCTGAAAGTTATGCAGTTGGAGCAATAAGAAAAGATGAACATATTGCAAAGTTTTCTTTAAGAGGTAAGTCAAGTTATACAAATAAAATTAAGCCTGATATTGTTGCACCTGGAGTTAATATTTTATCTTGTATTCCTGGACAAAAATATACAATTTATACTGGAACTTCTATGGCAGCTCCACACGTAACAGGTGTTATTGCTCTTATGCTTCAAGTTAATCCAAATTTAACTGTAGACCAAATTGAAAATATATTAAATGAAACTGCCCTTCCATTAAAAGATGAATATTACACAACAACACCAAACAATGGTTATGGTTATGGAAAAGTTAATGCTGTTAGTGCTGTTCAACTTGCAATGGGTCAAGAAAAAGGAAAAGACATTAAAAAGGATAATATAGCAATATTATCAGGTAGACTTCTTGCTCATGGGCAAGACACACAAGCACCTGTAATTTCACACAATCCAATCAATAAAATTTTTACAACTTATAAAACAACATTTGATGTTGATGCCAAAGACAATACGGGAGTTAAATCTGTAAAACTTTTATTAGACTTAGGAAATGGTTATAAATCATACGATTTAGAACTAAAAAGAGGAAATAAAGTTGACGGCTATTATTCAACAAATATTCCTGTTGAAACTTTCAAAGGCATATCTGCTGGAAAATATTACATTGAAGTTAGTGACATTAATGATAAAGTCACAAAAACTCCTGTCTATCCTTTTGAAGTTCAAAAAGGAATAGGGATTGGATATGTGAATGATTTTGAATCATATATTTCTGGTTTTGATTTTGGCGGAGAGGCAAAACTTTTTAAATGGGGAAAGATTAAAAGCGACGAAGCGAATAATAAAGTTATTGGAATAGAACCTTACGATAAGATTAGGGGAAACTCAATTGCTGTTATGCCGCCAATTGATTTGACAGGTGAAAATAGAAAGGCCGCTTTAACTTTTAAACATTGGTATGATTTAGGAAATTCTGAAAATGCATTTTTTGATACTGCAGAGATTTGGATTGCACAAGCAAAAGAAGATAGCGACCCAGATACTTTGCAATGGAAATTAAAAAGAACTTATAAATATTCTTCAAAAGGATGGACTAATGAATATATTGACTTATCAGAATATTCTGGCAAAAAAATTTGCATTATGTTCGGCTTTAGACCAAATGGTGAATGGAAAAGCGAAGGTAAAGGCTGGTATATTGATGACTTAAAAGTTGAAGAAGTATCAAAAGAAGTTCCTGAAAAGCCTAGCAAGTCTTTAAATTTACGTAATAAAAAAGATGGTAGAATAGTTTATTCATTTTCGCCTATAAAAAATGATAAAGTTACAGCATATGAACTTTATAGGTCAAAATCAGAAAATTCAGGTTTTGAATGTATAAAAACTGTTTTAAAGGGTGATAAAAATAATGGTTTCGGAAAATATTCTATAGATTTATCGGATACACCCAAGCCCCAAAAAGGAACTTACTACTATTATGCAGTTGCCAAAATTGGGGACAATAAAAGTGAACCATCAGAAATAAAATCAGTTACTTTCACAGAAGGCAAAGAATTTAAGAGTTTTGATTTTGAAAATGGAGAAGAAGGCTGGACAAGTTCAATAAATGGCGATGAAAAAAGTCAATGGGAATTTGGAAACTTAAAATATGGAGATCAATATAGTACACAATACAAAAAACCTATCGAAAAACAATCTTTAGGCAAAAATGACGGTATGAATATGTGGGCAACTAATATGAATGATTATAGGAGCCCTAAAACAAAATATGCACTTGTTTCTCCAAGTATGGACCTTTCAAGTTTATCAGATGGAACTCTTTATTATCAAAACTGGTTTGGTTCTAGTGGAAAAAGATATAGCGATGATTATGATACCTATAACCAAGATATAGGAGAGATTTATTTTTCAAAAGATTCCGGCAAAACTTGGGAAAAATTTTACACACTTGATGAAAAAAATCTTGAAAAAGTTGGAATAAAAAATTCTTGGTTTACTAATAAAGTTGAAATTCCAAAAGATTATCTTGTGAAAGATTTTAAAGTTAAATTTTTACTTGACACAGGTAGTGATATCGGTTCATCAGCTCCGGAACAATCAGGCGGATGGTATATTGATGATGTTACTATTAACTCAAAAAATTTAGAGGATAAAAATATAGTTATTGATAAAAATCCAGCTCCTTTTAAACTTACAAATCTTGAGAGACCAGCTAGTGAAAATAAATCAGTTTTACCACTTTCTGGAAAGATTATTATTGCAGAACAGATTTCACTAGAAAAAGTTATAGCAACTGTTCAAACAGAACCAGGGACAGGTGCATTTTCTATTAAACTTCCAGTTGGTGATTATCTTATCGTAGGAAGTGCTGATGGATACAAAAATAGTGAGCATGATTATATAACATTAAAAAAAGATGGACTAAATAAGGATATATACCTTGAAAAAGCAGGAGGGGCTTCTGTTACTGTTAATCTTGAAGGTGAAAATTTTGAAAAATTTAAGGGATTAGGAAAAGTTACTCTTTATAAAAAAGGTGAAATTGCACCTATTGCTGAAAAAGAGGGTGTAAATGTTACATTTGAAAATTTATATCCAGGAGAGTATAAATTTATTGTAAATAGTGATGGATATAAAAAAATAGAACAAGATTTCACATTAGATGACCATAGTAGACCTTTTAATGCAAGACTTCATGAAAAGATCTTTCCACAAAAAGAATCAAGTGTTGGTTATACAGATGTAACTCCTTTAGAACTTGCCGGAATGGATTTAAAAAACAGGGCTTTTGCTAATAAAATTACAAATGACAAGATTGCACAGATAAAGGAAATTTCATACTTCATCACCAAAACAAAAGATGTTGATTTAAAAGGAAGTAAATACAGAATTTCTATTTATGACAAAAATGATGATGATGAACTTCCAGGTAAAATTCTGTTCTCAAAAGATTTAACTTTTGAAAAAGAGGGATGGAATAAAATTGATGTTTCTAATGTTCAAGTTTGGGGAGATTATTATATAGCTTTTACAAAGCTTGATGGTAATCTTGCTCTTGGAATAGATAATAATAAAGAAAATACAATGTCCTATCAAATGTTTAATGATGCTTGGGATGTGCCAGATACAAAGGGAACTTATATGATTGGTGCAAAAGTAGAAGAGTGTAGCGACAAGGAAAATAAGGAAAAATGCACTATATCATTTGATAAAGGTGATGGAAATGGCAACATGGCAGATGTTAAGGTAGAAAAAGGAAAAGAATATACTTTACCGAAATGCACATTCACAGCTCCAGAAGGCAAAGAATTTGAAGCTTGGGAAATTGAAGGCACAAAAAAACTAGCAAAAGAATCTATTGTTGTAGATAAAGACACAAAGATAAAGGCTCTATGGAAAGATAAATTGCCAGAAAATAAAGAAAAACTTGAACCAGTAATGCCATATCCTTTGATGGGTCAAACCAATGTAACAAATTTTGAACATTTTATCACTTATAAAAATGAAACTGAGTCTGATGAATATTTAAAATCTATTGAAAAAGTTATTGTAAAACATAAGGGAAAAACACAAGAAATTACAGGTGCAAAAGGAATTGATTCAACAGATTTTATGGGGAATGCAAATAAAAAATTAGCTTTCCCATTTAACTCAAAGCTTGATAAAGATGACACGATTACAATTATTTCTAGCAAGTATAAAAATGTTCTTATAAAAATATTAAATGTTGCAGACGTTGGCAATGACATTTATTATACACTTAGTGCAAATGTTGAAGGGCAAAAAATAGTGTGTATAATTCATTTTGATGCCAATGGTGGAACCAACAATATGAAAGATGTTGAGGTTGAAAATGGAACTATTTATTCATTGCCAGAATGCACAATAACTCCTCCAATAGGATATGAATTTAAGGCTTGGGAGTATTTGGGAGATGAAAGTGAAGTCGGTCATAAATATCAAATCAATAACGATGTGACTATTAAAGCTATATGGAAAAAAATAGCAACAAATAATATTACTATACACTATGATTCAAATGCCGGACAAGGTGAAATGCCAGATGAAAGTAAGCTTGAAAATGAAAAGTTTATTATTCCTGAAAGCAAATTTACACCACCACAAGGCAAGGAATTTGATGCATGGGAAATAAATGGTCAAAGAAAATATCCTGGAGAAGAATTAGTTTTGAGTGAAAATATTACACTTAAAGCACTTTGGACACAAAAGCTTGAAAAAACAAAAGACCCCGTAGAACCAATCTTAACAGAAGTTAAGTCAGATGACCCCTCATATACAAAAGAAAATTGTAAACATTTTATTGGATACAAAAAAGAGGATAGGGCATATATTGATGCGATTAATCTTATAACAATAAAGCACGATGGTAAAATCATAAAAAAATATCTCCTTACAAAAGAGGATGGAAAATATGAAGTCCTAGATGGAATAGGAAAAACCAAAAAAGATATGACAAGTATTGTATTTAATTCTAACTTCTTCTTTAATAGGGATGATGAAATAATTATTTGTGCAAGAGGATATAAGGATTTAAGACTTCATATAGCATTAGCAGATGATAATTTCATGAATGCAATATACACGACAGAAATTATTTCAAGAGTAAAATTTGAAACATTTGATGGAAGTAAAGTAGATGATCAAGTAATAAAAGTTACTCCAATTTGGGCTGAAAATGTAAAAAAACCGAAGACAGATCCAACAAAAGATGGATATATTTTTAAGGGTTGGTATAAAGATAGTGCTTGCAAAGAAAATTTTGATTTTAATTCAAAAATTATAAGCGATACAAGTATTTATGCAAAATGGGAAAAAGAAATTAAAAAATTTACAATTTCATTTATAGGAAATGGTGGAACTGGCGAAATGAATACAATTGAAAAAGATAAAGACCAAAAGTATATTTTGCCTATATCTACTTTTATTCCTGCAGAGGGAAAAGAATTTGATGCATGGGAAATAAATGGTCAAAGAAAATCACCTGGGGAAGAAATTATAATTAATTCAGATACGCAGATAAAAGCTATTTGGAAGGATAAAATTCCAACTCCTGGACCAAAAGTGGAACCTGAGATTGAATTAAAACCAAGTCCAGAAATAAAACCTGAAAATAATGATGGTGGAAACAACAATAAAAATCATTATTTACCTTGGTCAAATGAATCTAAAGTTCAAAAAGACACTTCTAAAGTTAATAGTATTGTAAATAGCAGTGAAGAAAATAATAAATTTAGTGAAAATACTAAGACTGCCTATACTATACCAAAGGATGCTCAAAAGCATTGGGCAAAAGAAGCAATTGAATATTGTTTGTCTAAGGGCTATTTTAAAGATATAGTAAAAGACCAAAAATTCGAGCCTGAAAAACAAATAACAAGGGGAGAATTTATAACAGTTCTAGCTAGATTTGCAGGAGCAAAAGAATCAAATGCAAAAACATCTTTCACAGATATAGATAAAAATATGTATTATGCACCTTTTGTTGCTTGGGCTAAGGAAAATAATATTACAGCGGGTACGGGAAATGGAAAATTTTCACCTGATAAACCTATATCAAGAGCAGAGATGACGACTATGTTATATAGATTCTTAAAATCTATAAAAATAGATTTAAAGAGTTTGGATAAGAATATTGATTTTAAAGACAAAGATAAAATTCCGTCATGGGCTAAAGATGCCATTAAGGAAATGGTAGACTTTGGAATTTTAAATGGAAACGATGATGGAACATTTAACCCAATGGGAAAATTTAAACGTTGCCAAATGGCACAAATAACCTACAATTTGAGTAAATAAGATTATTTTAAATGAAATGAAGCTGTTAAGAAATTATTTTTATCAGCTTCATTTTTATTTGTTAAAAATTTTTTATAAATTTATATTATAAAATCAAACTTTTATGTAGATAAATCTTGACAAAATGCAGAAATTACCTTAAAATGTTCTAAGTGTTTAAAAAGCCCCGGAATATTTTTTAAATACTTTAGGAGGAAATACTTTGAAAAGCTACATGGCGAAAGCTAATGAAGTTGAAAGAAAATGGTATATTATTGATGCTGAGGATAAGGTATTGGGTAGACTTGCTACTGAAGTTGCAAGTATCTTAAAAGGAAAGAAAAAACCAATTTACACACCTCACGTTGATACTGGAGACTTTGTAATAATTATTAATGCAGAAAAAATAAAATTAACTGGAAACAAGTGGGACCAAAAGCTTCATATTTATCATACTGGATATCCAGGAGGAAGACGTGAAGTTAGTTACCAACAATTAAGGGAAAAAAGACCAGAAAAAATCATCGAACTTGCTGTTAAAGGCATGCTTCCAAAATCAAGACTTGGAAGAAAGATGTTTAAGAAATTAAAGGTATATAGCGGAGCACAACATCCACATGCTGCTCAAATGCCTGAAGTTTATGAAATTTAATTGGAGGTAATATATGCAAACACAATACAGAGCAACTGGAAGACGTAAAACATCTATTGCCCAAGTTAGATTGTTAGCAGGCAGTGGTAATTTTACTATCAACGGTAGAGATATTAATGATTATTTTGATTACGAAACACTAAGAGAAGTTAGTAAATCACCTCTTGAATTAACAGATACTCTTGCATCTTTTGATGTAATTGTAAAAGTTAAGGGTGGTGGATTTACTGGACAAGCTGGCGCAGTTAGACATGGTGTTGCCAGAGCACTTCTAGAAGTTGATCCAGAATATAGGTCAGTTTTAAAAAAGGCTGGTTTCTTAACAAGAGATCCTCGTATGAAGGAAAGAAAGAAATACGGTCTTAAAAAAGCAAGACGTGCACCACAATTCTCAAAGAGATAATTTCAAAAAACACAAGAACAAAGCCTTGGAAAGCACCAACATTCCGAGGTTTTTTTATTTATGATAAGTTTTGGATTTTGACCTTAAATTTATTTAGTCAGTTTTAAGAAATTAATCTTATCGCTTCATCTATTTATTTCTTGCGAAAAAGTAAATTAAAAAAATTTGTGTCTTTTCATTGGTGTACCATTTGATAAAATATGTATTTTTATAAATTTGATTTAACTATATAGAAATTTTTTCTGTATAGTTTTTTTGTGTCTAGAATAATGTAACTAATTTTAAAGAATATGTTATAATAATTATAAATATTTTTGTAGAATTTATAATTTTGTTGTATAATTGATTTCAAAATATAATGGAGGGTAGAAGATGAAAAAATTTAAAAGAGTCATGGTTGCCAACCGTGGTGAAATTGCAATTCGTGTTTTTCGTGCTTTGAGAGAACTTGGCATAAGAAGTGTTGCAATTTATTCAAAAGAAGATCAGCTATCTTTATTTAGAACTAAGGCTGATGAATCCTACTTAATAGGAAAAGATAAATCACCATTAGGTGCATACTTAGATATAGATGAAATTATTAAGCTTGCCAAGGCTAAGGCGGTTGATGCTATCCATCCAGGTTATGGATTTTTAGCTGAAAATGCTGAATTCGCAGCTAAATGTGAAAAAGAAGGAATAACATTTATCGGACCAAGCTCTAGTGCTATGGAAGCTTTAGGAGATAAAATAAAATCAAAAATTGTTGCAAATAATGCCAAAGTGCCAACGATTCCCGGTATTCAAAAACCAATTGAAAATGATGAACAAGCTAAGGATTTTGCAAAAGAAGCTGGATACCCTGTTATTATTAAAGCCTCTTTCGGTGGCGGTGGTCGTGGAATGAGAGTTGTCAATAATGAAAAAGAATTGATTGAAAAACTTCATTCTGCTAAAAGTGAAGCTAAACAAGCTTTTGGAAATGATGCAATTTTTATAGAAAAATATTTGGAAAAGCCAAAACATATTGAAGTTCAAATTTTAGGAGATAAATTTGGTAATATTGTTCATCTTTTTGAAAGAGATTGTTCTATTCAAAGACGTCATCAAAAAGTTATAGAATTTACTCCTGCCTTTTCTTTACCTAAAAATGTAAGGGAAAGCATATGTCAAGATGCTCTAAAAATTGCAAATTCTATAGGATATACAAATGCTGGAACTGTAGAATTTTTAGTCGACAAAAATCTCAACCATTATTTCATAGAAGTTAATCCAAGAATTCAAGTTGAACATACGGTTACGGAAATGTGTACAGATATTGATCTTGTTCAATCACAAATTTTAGTTGCACAAGGTTATCCATTAAATTCAAAAGAAATTGGTATAGAATCTCAAGAATCCATAAAACATAGAGGATTTGCCATCCAATGTCGTGTTACAACTGAAGACCCTCTTAATAACTTTATGCCTGATACTGGTCACATTAGTTTATATAGATCATCTTCAGGATATGGAGTAAGACTTGATGGTGGTAATGGATTTACAGGAGCAGTAATTTCACCATATTATGATTCTCTACTTGTAAAAGTAATAACTCATGCCAGAACTTGGTCAGATACAATTAGAAAGGCTGTAAGGTCTTTATCTGAACTCAAAGTTGGTGGAGTTAAAACTAATATAGGATTTTTATTAAATGTTTTAAATACAGATGAATTTTTAAAGGGGACTTGTGATACAGGATTTATAGAAGAACACCCTGAACTTTTCCAAATTAAGACTAAAAAAGATAAGGAACTGCAATTAATGAAACTTATTGGTAATATTGTAGTAAATGATCCCAATAAAATACAAAAACATTTTGATGTTCCGCAAGTTCCAAAATTTGAAAGAAAATCCTTCAGAGGAACAAAACAAATTTTAGATGAAGAAGGTCCAGATGGTCTAGTTAAATGGATTAAATCTCAAAAGAAACTTCTTCTGACAGATACAACTATGCGTGATGCTCATCAATCACTTATGGCAACAAGGGTTAGAACAATTGACCTTGTAAAGATTGCTGAAGCTACAAACTATAATATGCCTGATTTATTTTCTATAGAAATGTGGGGCGGAGCTACTTTTGATGTAGCTTACAGATTTTTGCACGAAGATCCATGGCAAAGACTTGAAATCTTAAGAGAAAAGATGCCTAATATGCTTTTACAAATGTTAGTGCGTGGCAATAATACAGTAGGTTATAAAAATTATCCAGATAATGTTGTAAAATCTTTTATTAAGGAATCAGCTAAAGCAGGTATTGATGTTTTTAGAATTTTTGATGCTCTAAATTGGTTGCCGGGTATGCAACTCTCCATTGAAGAAACTTTAAAAAATGGAAAGATTGCAGAAGCTACAATGTGTTATACTGGCGATATTTTAGATGAAACTAAGGATAAATATAATTTAGCTTATTATGTAAATTTAGCCAAAGAACTAGAAAAAACCGGAGCTCAAATTTTAGGAATAAAAGATATGTCAGGACTTTTAAAACCTTATGCAGCAAAAAAATTAATTAAGGCATTAAAAAATGAAATTGGAATTCCTGTTCATCTTCACACTCATGACACAACAGGTAATGGTGTTGCAACAATTCTTATGGCAGCTGAAGCAGGAGTTGATATAGCTGATACGGCAGTTGATTCAATGAGCGGTTTGACATCTCAAGCAGCTTTAAATTCTGTGGTAGCAGCTCTTGAAAATACTGATAGAGATACTGGCATGAATATTGAAAAAGTTGAAGAAATTTCTAAATATTGGGAAGCAGTAAGACCTGTTTATGCTAATTTTGAATCAGATTTAAAATCTGGAACAACTGAAATTTACAGGTATGAAATTCCTGGTGGTCAATATTCAAACCTAAAGCCACAAGTAGAAAGCTTTGGTCTTGGACATAAGTTTAAAGAAGTAAAAGAAATGTATAAGGAAGTTAACCAAATGGTAGGAGATATCATAAAAGTAACTCCATCTTCAAAAATGGTTGGCGACATGGCAATCTTCATGGTACAAAATGGACTAACTAAGGACAATATTTATGAAAAAGGAAAAAATCTTGACTATCCTGATTCAGTAAGAACTTATTTTAAGGGTATGATGGGTCAACCTTATGGTGAATTTCCTAAAGAATTGCAAAAATTAGTGTTAAAAGGAGAAGAACCTATCAAAGTAAGACCGGGTGAATTATTGGCTGATGAAGATTTCCAAGCTGTTAAGAAACATCTAGATGAAAAAGGTATGGAAGCAAGTGATAGAAATGCAGTATCTTATACACTTTATCCTAAGGTTATTGATGATTATATTGATTATGTAAAAGAAAATGGCGATGTTTCAGGAATAGGTTCAGATGTATTTTTCCATGGTTTGATGGAAGGAGAAACTGCTGAAATTTCTATTGATGAGGGTAAAAATTTAATTGTTACTCTTATTGAAGTAGGCAAATTACTAGATGATGGAACTAGAAATCTTACTTTTGAAATCAACGGAAACAGAAGAACAATAAATCTTGAAGATAAAACTGCTACTGTAACATCAAAAGCTAGAAGTCAAACTTTATTTGCTGATAAGAACAATGAAAAAGAAGTTGGTTCTTCAATTCCAGGACAAATTGTTAAAATAAATGTTAAAGTTGGAGATAAAGTTAAAGCAGGAGATACCTTATTTATAGCTGAGGCTATGAAGATGGAAGCAAATGTTGTTGCAAACATTGATGGAACTGTTAAGGAAATTTTTGTTGAAGTTAATGATTCTGTAGAAAATGGTCAACTTTTATTGACTTTTGAATAAAATTATAATGAGTTTAAAAATTTAATTTTATTATTCAATAGTTGGGTATAAATCTTAGGTAAATTTTAATATTAAGTTTAGAAAAAGTTAATAAATATAATTTATTGTATAAATAAAAGATGGGGGTGTAAGATGAGAAAATTATATAGGTCAAGGGATAATAAAGTTCTTGCTGGAATTTGTGGAGGCTTAGCTGAATATTTTGAAGTAGATGCATCTTTTGTAAGGCTTGTAACTTTAGCCTTAGTTTTACTAGGTGGTGTAAGTATATGGATATATATTATAGCGATTTTTCTTATACCTTTAGAACCTGAAAATTATCATAAAGGTTACTATGATGAAAATAATAATGACAAAGATTTTTATTAAAAGATTCCTCAGATTTATTCTGAGGATTTTTTTATTGCCTAAATTTAAGAGTTTATACGAATATATTAATAGGTGAGAAAATGAATGAAAAAGAAATAATAATAGGATTAAAGAGGAAGGATGAGCGAATTTTATCAGCTTTTATTGAAGAATATGCCGGATTAATGAAAAATGTTATAAGTGACAGGCTGAAAGTTTTTCCAAATATAAGGGAAGAAGTTTTAAATGATTCTATATTTGCGGTATGGGAAAATATAAATTCTTATAATGAAAAAAAGTCTTCTTTTAAAAATTGGTGTGCAAGTATTGCCAGATATAAGGCTATAGATGCACTGAGAAAAGAATTAAGGCACAAATCTTGTGAGCTTGATGACAATCTTCATATAAAAGATGATAGGATTTTAAATCTTTTACTGATTGAAGAAATTTTTAATTATTTATCATCAGAAGATAAGATGATTTTTGAAAAAATTTTTTTGGAGGGAAGAACTTATGATGAATTATCAAATGAGCTTTCTGTAAGCAAGGATGTCCTTTATTCGAGAGTAAAAAGAGCAAGGAAGAATTTAAAAGATGAATTTGAAAGGTGATTATATGAATAAAAAAGAAATTTATGGGCTTTTAAATGAAGTGAATACCGTGTATAAAGAACAAAAATTAACTGATGAAGAAAACATAAAACTTGAAAGAAAAATTAAGGAAAAAATTCACTCAAATAAAAAATTTAATTTTAGAAAAGTTGGAGCAATAGCAGCAGGTATATTTATTTTTGGGTCTTTTGTTTTTGCATCTAATGAAAAAATTAATGCCTATGTTGAAGAATTTTTTACAGATAAAAAAATTAGTCTTTCTGATGCCGGTGATTTGTCTAAAGATATAGAAGCAAATGTGGTTGAGCTTCATAAACCTATTAATTTTAAAAAAGCGTCTTTTATGATCGAAAATATTTTAACTGATGGCAGATTTATATACTTAAATCTAATTTATCCTCAAAAATACGAAAATGAAATTTATATACCAAGCTCTTTAAAAATAAACGGGGTTGAATATTGCCCTGAATCTACATCTGTTAAACCAGATAAAATTGAAAACAATTTGATCAGTGCCTATTCAGAAATTCTTTTGGATAAAGAAATACCTTATAATGTAGATTTAGATATAATTCTAGGATATGATAAATTTGATGATTCAAGTGACAGAAATTATATTGAAGTAAAAGTTCCTAAGGAAAAATCTCAGATAAACCAAAGGGTTTTCTTGGAAAATTACTATATTGATAAGGACAAGAAATATAGAATTTTAAAGGCTAAAATAAATAAAGTTAAGGCGATTATCGAAATAGACCAACCGATCATTAAAATTTGGGGTAATAAAAAGACGGTAGATTATTATGTGAAAGGAAAAAATTCTAAGGGTCAAACTTTAATATTTGATGTGAACCAAGGAAAATCAGTAGATGGTTTATATAAGTGCATATATGAATTTATTGATAAAAATTGTAAGGGTACACCTTATAAAAGCGATATAAGTTTGGCTGATCTTTATAATTCTAAAGATATTTTCAAAATGAATTTAATAAGAGTTGAAGGCAAAAGAGAAAAAGGAAAAATAATTAATAAGAAAGAAAAAATTATAGGAAAAACTTTTGACTTAGATTTATCGAAATAAGAAAAACGGGTAGATTGTTGTGTCTACTCGTTTTTTATAGGAATTTATCTTTTAATTTCTCCCAATAAGAATTTTCAGAAAATAACAATTTCGTAATGCACTTATCAGACAAACTAAAATTAACCCTTTGTAGGTTAGCATAAAAATTTTCGACTCCATCAATTAATAAGAGATTAGCATTAGCATATCTTTTCTCAACAACTAGAGATAGGCTGTGAGATCCTGGTACAATAATTGATGAAGCTAAAGATCTATATGCAGCTGAATTTACTGGTGAAATAGGGGTCATCTGTAAAACATCAAGCGAAGGATGAACTATAGAACCACCACTTGAAAAATTGTAAGCAGTTGAACCGGAAGGAGTGGAAATTAAAAGCCCATCACCGGAAAATTTTTCTAAGTGATTTCTATCTATAAAAACATTCATGTGTATCAGCTTAGAATGACTTGCCTTCAAAACCATTTCATTTATTCCATATTGAACATAGGTCTTATTTTTTGTAAAAATTTCCGCCTTTAAAAGTTTAATTGTAGTTTCTTTATAATTTTTTTCTTCATAAGCATCTAAAAAACTGTCAATGTCTTCGGGAAGAATTTCTTGGTAAAAACCTAGATGACCCGTATTAATTCCTACAAAAGCAATCTTAGGAAAATTATTCCTATGAACAGCTTTTAGAAAAGAACCATCACCACCAACACAAACACATAAGGATGCATCGTTTCTGAAACCATAAAAAGGTTTAAAACCTCTAATGGAAAGAGAATTATAAAGTTTTTGTGCAATTCTTTTTGAATGATAATTTGCGTTAGTAATAATACTTATAATGCCTTCTGTCATATTTTAACCTCACTTGAAATTCTTTTTACTATTTATTATTATAAACTAAGATTAATTGTAAAACTAGAAAAAGAGGAAAAAATGGAAAAATTAAATCCATACGAATTTTTAGAATTCATAGTTACAGACGAAAAAATAAAATCAAGAAAATTTTTGGAAAAAATGGATATATCCTCAAGGCATATCAGAAGAGCTTGTAGAGAAAATAGCATATATGTCAATGGCAAAAGAACTTTTGAGAATGTAGAAGTAAAAAAAGGAGATTCTGTTGCAATCAAGTTTCCTGATGAAAGTTTAAATGCCCTTTGTCAATATAAGGATATAGACATATGTTATGAAGATTATGATTTATTGATAGTAAATAAAGAATATAACTGTGTTACTCATACAGCAAAGGATGATTCCCAAGATACTCTTCTAAACTATCTAGCCGCTTATTTTGAGAAAAATAATATTAAAAGAAAAGTTAGATTTGTAAATAGGCTTGATAGAGATACATCAGGTCTTATTATAGTTGCAAAAAATTCTTATGCCCATGCAAAAATAATGGATGAATTTTCAAATAATCAAGTAGACAAAATATATTTGGCGATTTGTAGAGGAGATTTTAAAGAAAAACAAGGAGAAATTGTAAAGAAAATTTCACTTTGCCAAGATGGGATAAGAAGAGAAGTAGATGATAATGGTAAATATGCAAAAACAAAATACCAAGTATTAAAAGATAATAAAAAATTAGCATTAGTTAAACTCAAACTATTTACAGGAAGGACTCATCAGATAAGAGTGCATCTAAAAAGTATAGGGCATCCAATAATTGGCGATAAACTATATAATGACAGTAATGAGGAACAAAATTTATTAGATAGGCAAGCTTTACACAGTTATAGTTTAAGTTTTAAGTTGCCAAGAACAGGTGAGTTAAAAACTTTTACTGCAAAACTTTCCGATGATATGGATATGCTAAATCACGAAATTTCTTGAAATTTTAGCCTAATTATTGTATAATCTATTAAAAGATATCTGCGGTGTACGCGTTAGTTCCAGTTAATTCAACCGACAAATCAGACACGGGAAACTGTGTTTAAGGTCCTATGGCAAGCCTCCTTAGAGTGGAAGTCAGAATACCTTAATAAGTTACCCACCTTATTTTTAGGGCGGGTCTGAATTAATGGGCAAGCGGCATTGCGGATTTTTTTTAAAAATATTGCATTAATTGATTATTACCTATATAAAAAGGGTAAATACATATCAATTACAGACAAAGGAGATAATTTATGGGATTATTTGATTATTTAGAAGAAAAAAAACGCCAAGCAGTAAGAAGAAGACAATTAAAGGAAGCATCAAAAATACTTACAGGTGCAGCACTTGGAATTTTAGGCGGAATTTTATTTGCTCCACAAGAAGGTAAAAAGACAAGAGAAGATATTGCTAATAAATCAAAAGATTTAGCTGATTCTGCAGTTAATGTTGCTAAAGATACGGCTGATACAATACAATTTAAAGCATATCAAGCAACTGATCAAGTTAAAAAAACATACGCTGATTTAAAAGATAATATATCTATTAAAAAAGACCAACTAGATGATAATGTTGAAGTTGCAAAAGCAAAAGCAAAAGCTATTGGTGAAATTGTAAAATCTGGAGCAAGTGAACTCAAAGAAGATGTAAAAAATACAACCAAAGAAGTTAAAAAAACTGCTGAAGATGTAAAAGAAGATGTCGAAGAAGGAGCAAAAAATATAAAAGAAGAAGCAGAAAAGTCTAAAGATAAGGCAAAAGAAACAGTTAAGGAAACAAAAGATAAGGTGGAAAAAGAAGCAAACAAGAAGTGAGGTTTTTAGATGAATCAAGCATTTACTCTTAGTGATTTATTAACTTTTTTTCTTTCTGTAGCCGGAATTTTAGTCTTAGTTGCACTATTTTTAACATTGCTTAAAGTTTTTAAAATTTTAAAAAGTGTAAGTGAAGTTTTGGAAAAAAATCGTGAAGAAATTGACACCACCATAAGTTCACTACCAGAAGTGATGGAAAATGTAAATGGAATCACAAAAAATGTCAATAAAATTACTGATGATGCTACAGAACTTGTGGACAATTCAAAACCTGAAATTGCTAAGGTAATGGGTGCAGTCGGTAATGTATCAGATACTGTAAACGGAATTGCAAGAAAAGTAGATACCACAAGCCTTAAGGTTACAAATACAGTAAATAATGTATCAGATGTAGTTTCAGATACAGCAAAGACAGTTTCTTTAAATGTAGATAATGTAATTGACTACTTTTACATTTTTAAAGAAATTGTTGCAACATTAAAAGATGTATTATTGAAATGATTATTGTAAATATTTAATTAATAAATAGGGGAAGACGATTTGTCTTCTCTATTTATTTGAAATTAAACTTATTAATTAATCTTTTACTTAAGCCTTTAATATAGTATAATACACTTAAATATTGGAGGGAATTATGAAAAAAATAAAAATAATTGCCAATCCCAATGCAGGTAGGGAATCAGCTTTAACAAAAGTATTACAATTAGTGAAGTTACTTAGTAAAGACAAGTGTCAAATAATTCTTCAATTTACCCATGAAGAAAAAGACTCTACAAAATTTGCCATGAATGATGATGGTGAAGATTTAGTAGTTTGTTGTGGAGGAGATGGGACTGTCAACGGTGTTGTAAATGGATTATACAGATCGGAAAGGAGAAAACCTCTAGCTATACTTCAATGTGGTACAGTAAACGATTTCGCAAATTCAATCAAATTACCAACAAACATAAATGATTTTTATAAAATGATAAAAAATGGAAAGACTTTAGATGTTGACTTAGGACAGGCAAATGACAGAGTCTTTGTTAATGTTGCAGCAGGAGGTCTTTTAACTGAAATCGCTTATACAACAAGTGAGGACAAAAAACAAGTCTTAGGTTCAATGGCATATTATATAGATGGAGCCAAAGAGCTTTTAAAAGGTGAAATGTTTAAACCTGAAAATTTATTAAATATAAAAATAAAATCAGAAGGCCTAGAAAAAGAAGAAAAAGTTTCAGTTTTTATAATAGCAAATTCTCCTTCTGTCGGCGGATTTAAAAGAATGGCACCGGCTGCTGAAGTAAGCGATGGATATTTAGATGTTATATTTATAAAAGGGATGGAATTCTTTGATATACCAGAATTTGTAAGAGCTTTATTAAATGGTAATCATGTTGACCATAATAAGGTTATATATTTAAAGACAAAAGATATTGAAATTACAAGCGATAAAGATGTAGTCGTAGATTTAGATGGAGAAAGAGCCGGAAGGCTACCGATGAGATTCAAAATTTTAGAAAAGGCACTAACAGTTTTGATAGTTTAATAAGAGGAGGAAATATGACATCAACAATAAAAGACGTGGCAAAAATGGCTGATGTTTCAATTTCAACAGTTTCAAGGGTTATAAATGACTCGAAACCAGTAAGCCCTGAAGCCAGAAGAAGAGTGCTTCACGCTATAGATGTTTTAGACTATAAGCCAAATGAAGTTGCTCGAAGCCTAGTAACCAAAAAGTCAAACCTAATAGGAGTCATCGTAGAAGATATAGGATTAAATTTTATAAGTAGAATTTTACAAGGCTTAGAAGAAGTAGGGAAAATGTATAATTATGATATATTATTATCATCTTCCTATAAAGATCTAAAAACAGAAGTAAAATTTGCAAATCTATTATTACAAAAGCAAGTAGAAGGAATAATAGTAGTATCAAATATGCAAAATCCTAAGTTGGAGTATAAATTAGAAGAAGCAAAAATACCACATGTCCTAATAAATAATTTCTACCAAGTGGAAAAATTTCAAGCATCAATTGATTTTGAAAAAGCATCAAAAAACATGGTCGAACTTCTAATGAAAAAAGGTCATAAGAAAATAGCTTCATTAGCTGTAAAAAAAGATATAGATAGAACTTTAGAGAGATTTAAAGTTAAGGGCTATGAAAAAGCTATGGAAGAACATAATCTTAAAAAAGTACAATTATTTGTTGATGGATGGCAATCAGAAAACATTGAAAAAGAAAAAGAAAAAATCATAAAGACAATAAAAGAAGAAAATATTACAGCAATATTTACAACATATGATACTCTAGCTATAAATCTTATAAATGTCCTATATGATAACGGCATAAAAGTTCCAGAAGATGTATCTGTTACAGGATTTGGAGGAGGATATCTATCAAGTATCTATAGACCAAGACTTACAACAGTAAAAATGCCCTACTATGACATAGGGGCAATCTCCATAAGACAAATTTTAAAAACAATCTCCAACAAAGAAAAAGAAATCAAGGGAGAGGGAGTACTATTACCAATAAGGATACTTGAAAGAGAAAGCGTAAAAGAAATAAAATGAAAAAGGCCATAATTCTCAATATAAAAAAAGATATATTTAGAAAAGGTCTTACCAAAATATTAGAAGATAAATATATAGTAAAAACTAAAAATGAAGAAAAAGCTGATCTGATAATAAGCTCAGGTAAAATAAATGATAAAAGCTTAAGTAAAGTTATATATGTTAGAGAAAAAGAAGACACAATAATAAGTAAATCCTATTCGCAAATAACATATGACATCACAGAAGATGAACTATTAAAATGCATAGATGAAAATATGCAAGGCTCAATATATATAGAGAAAAGTTTAGAATCAAAAATAAATAGAGAATTAGAAATTGAAATATTATATAGAGAATTAAGCTCAAGAGATAAAACACTAATAGAAAAAATAGTTGAAGAAAAAACAAACATAGAAATAGGCAGAGAGTTATACCTGAGTGAAAAGACAGTAAAGAACTGTCTAACAGTTTTATACAGAAGATTAGAATTAAAAAATAGAGATGAAATTAAAAAAACTTTTAAAAATTTATTGACAAGAGATTTAAATGATGTTAATATATACAAGTCGCAAGAGTGAATGTCTTGTAACAGTAAAAACCTCATATAGTTACTGTAAAATAATTTCAAAAAACTTGAAAAAATACTTGACAGAAACGCAAGAGGGATATATAATAAAAAAGCTACTTCAAAAGTAGCCAAGAAACATGATAATTAAATAGTGTAAGAATAAATCACAAAGCAGTTCGAAAGAACA
>QWCH01002224.1_pt1 | contig 60708 bp, 52 predicted proteins | sample 1972671 | NCBI WGS metagenome assembly QWCH01 (sample SAMN09866713, study PRJNA288562) | Human gut metagenome isolate term3_stool, whole genome shotgun sequencing... | isolation source: gut | host: Homo sapiens | place: USA: California
GGAGGAATCAAATCATAAGTCCGAAGAATTTTTTATTTCCTAGGTAGCAAATCAAAAATATCTACGGAGGAATTTGGGCAATTCCTAGGTAGGAAATGAAATGGACTCATCTTCATAAGACTGTTGCAAAAGCCAACAGTCTCTTTTATAATGCGTCAGCTCTGAAGCCCGTCCGACAGTCCGATCGCTCCGACGTCTCGGGGTACAACGAGCGAGGGGGCGCTGCCTGCAAACATGCAGGCGGCGCCCCCTCGGGTCGTTTGTCGGTCACGGCGTGCCCGCGATTAGCGGGCGGTGCCGTGACGGGTGTGCGGTTAGCGATAAGCGCTGACTGAGTGATAGAAGCCCTCCTCGGTGTACTTCTTGTAGTCAGTCTCACGCTCATTCTCTATCGAACGCACGGGGAGTGCAGTAGAGCGAGCATTTGGATGGGTAGCAGCCGTATTAAACGTCTCCTCCCAAGAGGAATTAGATCCATTCCACTTCAAGCCAATCACACCATTGTTAAAGATATCATTATTTCCCTTGCTACCAATATCTGGTGTGGCGGTGTGGAGGTACACGACGTTGTCTGGTTGATATGTAAAATAGGTTGAGCCTGTTTCAGGACCGTACCCAGCTTGAATAATTCCATTGTTGGTGAGATACTTACTAGGTATGTTGAGGAGTTTTCTTATCTCCAAGACTCCTGCCGAGGGGACCTTCCATCCATAAGGTGAGGGATCAAAGGGAGTCTTCTTAGTACGTGCCTCTAGTAGAGTCCTAGCTCTCTGATCATGGCGAGTATAGAGTGCCGTTCCCTGCCATAAGACCGTACCATTGAAGAAGAACCTATTAGGACCTCCACACTCTAGGATATACTCGCTATTTCTATCTCTCGTAGCTATCTGATAAGGGTAACGTATGAGGTCTCGCATCGTATAGTATCTTGTATTAGCACCCCAGCCATAACACATATCCATCTGTTTCATCTTGTAGGCTGGGTCTCCCATAATAAAGCCCTCTGGACGTATCCAGCCAGAGTTATTTTTCGCCGATTTAACATAAGCATCTAGATAGAATGGATCCTTTCGGCCGAACTGATAGACGAGTCCTACGTAGTTAAGGTTTGTCTTCCCATTTTGCAGTCCACCTCCGGACTCCAAAGCACCAAGATTTCTATTCATAAAGGGCTTGGCAGACTCCCTGCCATCGGGGGTCCAGGGATACTCCTTGACGACCCAAATATGCCAGCTCCAGAGGAACTTCTTGTTATCACCTTTGTAATGCACGCCGACGACGGCATTGCCTTGATCACGTTCGTATTTGCCTGCTAGTGAGATCATCAAGTAGCTCTTACCATCTACCACGATAACCTTGGGCTCTGGTGAGAAGCCAGTCTCACTAGTAGGATTCACTCTGTTGGGTCCACATATCGTACTCCAGATGACAGATGCCTCTATATTGGGGTCTCCCTCTGTAAAGGTGGGTAGCTTAAAGCCTCCGTTATCTTCGAACCTCTTATACTCAGCATTAGAGAGTCCGAGCTCGTTGGATCCTCCAATCTTTCGTCTCGCGGCTACGACCTGGTTGCACTCTTCTTCGTACTGTGCATACCAGTCAGCGGCAGTATTGATGCGAGAGAGAGGGATAAGGATGGGAACCTTTTGCTGGGCTTTCATTATGTAGCAGTTTGCCTCAGGCTGGATTATACCAGCAGCAAGGTCGATCGTGAAAGTCTTCTGCTTGAAGGGTCGCTCGGTATCTGTCGAGACAAGCAGGAACGTGACAGAGGCTGAGAAAAGGTTGCCAGGTGTAGCTTTCTTGTTGTCGTAAGTCTCTCCGTGTACCCAGTCAAAGGGCTGGAAGGTAATCTGATCTCCACTCATACGACCAGACTCAGACTCCTTGACTAGCGTGCCCTCAGTCCAGTCATGAACAACCTTGGCTGTGTTGGTCTCTACGGAACCCCTACTAAGCGTAATAGACTTAACGGTTAGTCTGTAAGGTGCATTTGCCTTGATGTAGAAGTTGCCTGGGACATTGATGAGTACGTACTTACCATTTTCCCGCGTCATATTAATCGTAAGCTTACTATCACTATATGGGATAGCATCGTAGCGCGTGAAGTTGATCGCGAGGTTGGCTTGGGCCTCAGCACCCTGCTTAGTCACTCTAAAGCGTGACATCTCCGTAATATTGAAGTCGTCTGGTAGTGCCGTGCCAGATGCCATCTCAACTCGATAAAGAGCCTTGCCTGGCTCGTTGCGACCATCTATTCTAACCCATCTGTACTTCTCAGGAGTGGCCAGAGGTATGCGCTCTAGATCAGCACCCGGAGTATATCGTACAGCTACGAGCTTAGACGTTTCTACGCCCTCTGTCAGCTGCAAACTGTTGATGGGTTCGTCAGAGAGCTTACCCGTCTTCTCATCCTGCTCGTAGAGCTTGATGTCGAGCTCGATCTTGTTGCTCTGGGTGACCTGGAGAGGCCACTTGATACGACCGGCCTGGACGAAGAGCTGCTGCTGATCTTTCTTATTCATCTGCTCTGGAGCAGGGATAGAGCGGTCGGCGCCACTCTTGTTCTCGAGGACATTGACCGTGCTGATCATGTCCTTGTCGATCTCTTTCTGACTACCCGTAGCGGTGAAGTATGCCCAAGGGCCTTGCGTACCAGCCGCTGGGGCAGCCTTAGGCCACTCGTTGCCGTCCTTGTCGACGATCTGATAGCCGCCAGGCCAGTTGGTGCGGATCTTAAAGTTCTCACTGGTGGCATCCTTGCCAAAGTGGAACTTATCCTTGGAGACGATGAGGTAGTACTGTCCGTCGTACTTGATTTCGTCAATCTTACCCTCGTCCCATACGATGACGTCGCAGGTGATGTTGACCGGCTCGGTCTTGAGTGCATCCCCGGGGTCGAGGGTACCAGGACCTTTTACATCGGTGATGTTGAAGCGGTAGCGGTGGTTACGCAGTACGTCTAGCTGCTCGGTAATCTTATCCTTTGGTTTAGCTTTCTCACGTTGGATAAAGTCGACACGGTAGTAGGTCTCTGTCTTGCTACCGTCGTAGTATCCACCGATGACGAGGCAGGTGCGATGGTCATTGTCCTTGGTCTTGTTAGCGATCTCAGGAACATAGATGTTGCGTACGTAGCTATCGACACCAGCGTCTGCCTTAAACTCGAGATGCTTAGTGTCATCCGCAGCGGTCATCGTAGCTGGCGTGTGAGGTAGTGGCTCACGACCGTTAGGCGTCTGATTGAAGGTGGTCGCCTGCGTACCGGTGACGTACATGGACTGTGCGTAGCGGTAGACACGTACGGACTTGATCTTGAAGTCTGGGATACCCTTGGTCTTCTTGTCGTCGGCGGGCTCGGTCTCGTCAAAGTTGAGACCTACGTCGATACGTGCTAGGGCACGGACGAGGTGGATGACGCCATTAGCGTTGCTGGCTGTGCAATCGTTGAACTTAGTGGCGCGGCTGACTTGCTGCGCATCGCTCTCACCCCACATAGGGATGGGTTGCGTGCCGTCGGTCTTCCAGCCAGCTGTCGTGAACTGATTGACCATGCGTGTATCCTCAAGGATGGCTTGCTTAGTCGCCCCCTCGACGAGGTCTGAAGTTTCGAACTTATGATTGGCAATACAGACGACGCGCATAGGCTTAGAGGAAGCCTTGAGCGCACAGCGCAGTAGTATGTTGTTGCCTTGCGGCGTCTTGCTCTTGACCTCAGCCTTGTAGGCGAAGGTCTCGGCCGACTCGGGAAGAGTTTGACCACTACCGTCTTGTGTGTTGAAGACGAGGACCGTGATATTATCAACCTGCTTCTCCTGAGCTTCGCTAAGTTGGCGCAGGGAGGTCTCGAGAGCTGGTACCTGGAGGGCGAACTCGAGCTCGACGTCCTCACCCTCGGTGATGCAGTCGCTCACGTTGCGGTCGGCGACGCACCCTGCGGTGAGCAGAGCGAGCAGCAAGCCGCTGATGAGCTGAATGGTGTATTTAGTCAGACGTGTCATATAGTTATTGTGTTTTTTTTTCTTGGCTGTTGGCGATTAGCTGTTGGCTTTTGGCTGTGTAACCCTTTGTAGGGACGCTCGGTCGAGCGTCCGTTGTAGAACGAAAGTTACAGCATCATTTTGCTGTTCCGGGGACGGACGCACGACCGTGCGTCCCTACATATCGTTACTCGTTTCTCTAATTTCTCTACTTATATTTGTCAGGCTTGATGTTGATGCTGCCCCATACAAATGGTTTGATGGTGATCTTCAACGGAGCCGTGAAGGTAATCAGTAACGGGAGGTTGGCCTCGTGGAGCTTGTCGAAGGAGAGGTTGTGGCTCTTGAGGTAGTCGGTGATGTTGATCTTTGCCATCTCCTTGCCAGACTTGCTGTCGATGAGTCGCAGCACGGGCGCCTGGGCATCGGTGAAGCGGAAGAGGTCGAAGCGTGCGCGATACATGTCGTCACGCTCGGAGTGTCCCAGGTTGGAGACGAAGGTCTTGTAAGCATCGGGCAAAGGTATGCCGGCGGGATGCTCGACGAAGTTGTAGTGCGTACCGCCCGATAGGATCTCTATGCGTGGCTCACCCGCACCGGGGTGGAATGTGTTATAACCCTTGACGACGACATCGAGCCCGATATGAGCTGATGAGAAGGGTACGGTGTACTCGCCCTGCGGATCTTCGCATAGGTCTAGCTTAGCCTCGGCACGGTATAGTGAGTCGGTGCCTCGGTAGATGCCTTTGTCGTCGGGCTGTGCTGTGATGTCAGCCTTGGCGAGCTGGTCCGAGTTAGCTATCTGTGAGCGGTCCGTGACGTTGCCCCAGACGACAACACGATAGGGGTCGAGTGTCAAGACGGGTAGCTTAATCCCCTCAGCTAAGTCTCGACGTGTGAGTCGCTGCGTATAGCGTACCGCACCAGACTCATCGTATAGATATAAGTACCCATCCTGGATATAGTTGGGCAAGACGTTGTCGCTACCGTCTGCGTTGTAGACGAAGCGTAGTCGTGGCTCGGAACACTTACTCAAGTCCTCATAAACGCATGAGGAGAGTAGCGCCATGAGTAGCACTGTGAGGGGTAATAGTAGTACTTTCTTTGCCATTGGAGGTAGCGGAGTTAAGTAATTAGAAGTTAGAGATTAGAGGTTAGAGATTAGAGGTTAGAGGTTAGAGATTAGATATTAGAGGTTAGATATTAGAGGTTAGAGGTTAGGGTTCTCTAAGGAGTCTCGTCTCTTGTGCGCTCTAGTGGGTCTCGTCTCTTGTGCGCTCTAGTGGGCCTCGTCTTTTGGGATCTCTAGTGCTTCTAGTGAATCTAGTGGGACTAGTGAATCTAGTGTGGTTAGTCGCTAGTGTGTGGGATAGTCAGTGACTGTGTGGGGAAAGTTAGTGTCGCTAGCGTGGCTCCGCTCGCCGTGGAGCGAGAGCCACGCCGCGAAACTAGATTGTAGACGTACGCATCTGTACGTCAGACGTGATTACTTCTTGTAACCGTTGTTGTTTACGTCAGGCTTGATGTTGACAGCCGTCCAGGTGTAAGGCTCAATCTTGACATTGAGGAGTCGCTTAGCATTTGGCTCTGGATCTGGAGTGTCAGGGTTGTTAGGATCGGGTGTGCCATCAGCACCAGTCTTGAAGTCATCGCTGATATCCTTGAGGTTGAGCTTGTAGATGTGACCAAACTCAAAGTGATCAATAGCGGTAGCTGCTGTTGCGTCAACGAACTTAACCATCGTGACGAAGCGCTCAGTCATGTTCTTAAGCTCAGGCTTAGCTACGATAGCCTCGTCGGTGTACTCGATCTTGATCTTTAGAATGATGTGATCGTAGAACTCGGTGCCAGCAGTCTCACCAGCCTTCATTGGGAAGATCTGGAAGCCTGCAACCTTCGTACCAGCCACAAATTCTGTTAGATCGTTGGCTGTGACTGCAGTGTTCATCTCAGCCTCAAGAGCAGGATCATTTGCAAAGCCATTCTTACCGTTGGTTACGCAGAGGTGACGCTTTGCAGCTGCACGGGTAGGAAGGTAGTTGTTGATATATACCTGCTCTACCGTGATAGACTTGAAGGCGTTCTTGCCATCTTTGTTAGCCTTAGGCTCGATCTTACCGAAGACTTCTAGACGAGCTACGTCAGGAACTGGCTTTAGAGTTACAGAGTAGACAGTCTGACCATTGGCTGTGGTTGTTGCTACAGCAGTAGCTGGAGCTGCTAGAGGGATCTCAGTCTTGAGCTCCTTGCCCTGGAGAGTTGTGATGTTCGTGTTGTCATCTACGATGCCATTAGCTGTCAGAGCGACAGTGTTGACAGCGAAGTTGACTGGCTTCTCACAGCCCTTGTTTAGGTCCTTTGCGTCAGTTAGGTCCTGACCCTCGAGCTTAATCGTCGCACCATTGTCTAGTGTTAGGACGACCTTTGTCATGCAGGTAGTCTGATCACCCTGCTTGTACGCATCACTTAGAGCGCGTAGCTCAGCGTCGTTGATGCAGATGCGGAGAACGGCGTTCTCAGCTTTCTTTGGCTCGTCGTTCTTCTTGCAGGAGAACAGAGCGAGTGCCATCATGGCGATGGCGGCCATCTTCATGTACTTCATAAAGTTTGATTAGTTGATTAAAGTGAATATATTCTGTTTGGTTATTGTCTGGTTTGGGGGGCGAGTAACGATCTGTGGGGATGCTCGATTAGTGTCGAGTCGGAGGGCGTCCGTTGTAGAACGAAAGTTACAGCATCGTTTCGGCTGGTTCGCCGACGGACGCACGACCGTGCGTCCCTACATTTCGTTATTCGTTGGGTTATTCGTTCTTCGTTTGGGTCTTTGTGTTTAGTCTAGCTCGGTGTTGATGTTGATGTGTGTCCAGTCGACGACGGATACGAGGATCGTATTGGACGTTTCCTCGGGACGCTCGTCGGTGCCCTCGGGACGTGGCGTCACCTCGGTGATGTCTTTCGTACTATTGATACCTGGGTTGGTATTCATTGAGAAGAGCGGTTTGAGATAGCTTAGGTCGATGCGGTATATCTTGCCTGGGTCAAAGGAGAAGAGCGACTTCCCAGTATCGGTGACGAGGAACTTACGTATGGTGATGAAGCGCGTCTTCGTCTGCACGCCTCGATCCTCTACACCAGTGCAGGCGTAGACATCTTTATCCTTGTTGTATACCTTATAATTAAAGTGTCCCACCTGGGTGTGCACTTTGTACTTGACCTTTACGATGATGTGGTCTAGTGCCTCGGGGTCTTCTGCAGAGCCAGGGTAGATCTGATAAGCGTCTACCTTGCCAGCTTTCATAGCATCGGCATAGCTTGCTCCCTCAAAGAGGGTGTGCATTGCGGCATTGTGCTCTGACCACTGGTTAACTGTCCAGATTGAGTCGGTCAGGCAGATGCGAGCCTTGATATCGCTGGGTGTCTCCTTATAGTTATTGACATAGATGCCTCGTATGGTGACATCCGAGATGGCGCGCAGCGTGACATCTTGCGGGGTTGGTAGCCAAGAGTACTCAGTCTGAGTCTGCGAGTAGCTCTTCATCTTGTTTTCGATGATCCACTGGACAGTGCTCTCCTCAGACTCTAGGGGGATGGTTATATTGCCAGAGATCTCTAGTCGTGCCACGTTGGGGACGGGCTGGAGGGTGACGATGAGTCGCTCAGCATTGGCTGGGTCTTGCTGAACTGGCGTCTTGGGCGCTACGTAGGGTACCTTATATAGGAAGCCACCTTTCTGAGCTTCGGCACCACTGAGGTTCTGCAGCTTGTCGATGGTTATGCTCTCCAGGTCGGCAGGCTTAGCGACTCCGCTACGTCCTGCGACGGCAGAGACTTTGCGGACAGCCTGGCGCACCTTCATCTCGTAGCCATCGGCGCCCATAGCTTTCTTAATATCCTCATCGCTCGAGAGCTCGACACGGTACGGCTCGGTGGGGTTGCCGTCCTCGTCGTAGAAGAAGAGTGTGATGGGCTGGAAGTTGCCTACCGTGTATGAGTTCTGCTGAGCACCATCCTCGATGGCGCGAAAAGGGTGTGTAGGCGAAAACCTGATGAGGAGCGTCAGCTCCTCATCACTCCCCTGAGGGGAGCGGCTACAGCTCGTCGTGGCTGCTACGGTGAGTAGCATGCTAGCGAGCAGTAGTAATATGTTCTGAATGCGTGCGCGCATAGGAGTAAATGTTTCTTTTGGTATCTCTTCGCTGCAAAGATAGGTGTTTTTTTTTGAAACGGCACTTTTCAATGTCGATAAAAGATTTGACATATTCGGTATTTTTTCTGGGAGAGTGGGGGGGGGAGAGATTAGAGGTTAGAGGTTAGAGGTTAGAGGGGAGAGGGGACGAGTAACGGCTGTAGGGACGCACGGTCGTGCGTCCGTTGTATCAAGAGTTACAGTGTCAGGGCTTTGACGGGGACGGACGCCCTCCGGCTCGATACTTCCGTGCGTCCCCACAACCGTTACTCGTCTCGATTGGACACAACGGACGCACGACCGTGCGTCCCTACAAAGGGCTACACGTCTCGTTTAACGGGGACGGACGCACGACCGTGCGTCCCTACAACCGTTACCCGTCTCTTCTAATCTCTAACTTCTAATCTCTAACCTCTAACCTCTGACCTCTAACTTCTAATCTCTAACCTCTACTCTCTCGTCTCCTCGATAAACTTGAGGTAGCTGCTGAGCGTGCGCTCGGCTTGACCCACGTCCTGTGGGTCGTAAAACTGTGCGTCGCTGAGTTCGTCGGGCAGGTACTGTTGCTCGGTATAGTGCTTGGGGAAGTCGTGCGGGTAGCGGTAGTCGACGCCGTAGCCGAGGTCGGCCATGAGCTTCGTGGGAGCATTGCGCAAGTGTAGCGGGACTGGTAGATTGCCCGTCTCACGCACTTTAGCGAGAGCCGCATCGATGGCGAGGTAAGCTGAGTTGCTCTTTGGCGAACCAGCCAGGTAGACGACCGCCTCGGCGAGCGGTATGCGACCCTCGGGCCATCCGATGAAGTCGACGGCATCAGCAGCGGCCTGCGCCACGACCAGCGCCTGCGGGTTGGCCAAGCCTATATCCTCGGCAGCTGAGATGACCACACGACGCGCTATGAAGCGGGGCTCCTCTCCTCCCTCGATGAGGCGAGCCATCCAGTAAAGCGCAGCATCGGGATCGCTGCCACGTATGCTCTTGATGAATGCAGAAGCTATGTCGTAGTGCAGCTCGCCCTCCCGATCGAAGGCTGCAGGTTGTTGACGCGCCACACTAGCGATTGATTCGCCGGTCAACTGTACGGTCGTGTCGTCGGGGTGGTGCTCGAGAGCCATCGAGAGGGACATCTCGAGGAGGTTGAGCAGTTTGCGAGCATCGCCACCGGCTAGATGAATGAGCATCTCACGGTCGGCACCCTCTAAGGAAACGGTGTAGCGAGAGAAGAGCGGGTCGGTGGCGAAGACACGGTCTATGAGTTGGGAGAGGTCGCTATGCTCCAGGGGCTTGAGGACGAAGACTTGACAGCGTGAGAGTAGCGGGCGGATGACTTGAAAGGAAGGGTTCTCAGTGGTGGCGCCGATGAGTGTCACGACGCCCTGCTCGACGGCCGCCAGCAGGGAGTCCTGCTGGGACTTGGAGAATCGGTGTATCTCGTCAATGAATAGTATGGGACGTCTCTGCTGCTGTGAGAAGAGTCCTGTCTGCGCTTCCTTGGCCTCCTGCAGTGTCTTGCGCACATCGGCTACGCCAGAGCCGACGGCCGAGAGGCTGTAGCAGCGGCACTGCATCATCTGCGAGAGAAGCCGTGCGAGGGTTGTCTTGCCGACGCCAGGCGGTCCCCAAAGGATCATCGAGGGTATGTGTCCCCGCTCGAGCATGACACGCAGCGGGGCATTCGCACCGACGAGGTGAGACTGTCCGACATACTCTTCGAGCGTCTTAGGACGCATCCGCTCCGCTAGCGGTATCTGCTCTACTGACATACAGTGCAAAGATACGAAGATTAGGGGTTAGAGATTAGAGATTAGAGGTTAGAGGTTAGAGATTAGAGGGATCGGAGCTATCGGAGCGATCAGAGCGATCGGAGCGATCAGATTCCTTTCGCACTCTCTAATCTCTAACCTCTAACTTCTAACCTCTAACTTCTAATCTCTAATCTCTAACCTCTAACCTCTATCTCTCCCCTTCCAGCAGGTCGGGGCGGAGCGCTTGCGTACGGGCGACTGCCTGCTCGTGCTCCCACTGCGCTATGCGTGCTTCGTGGCCACTCAGCAGGATCTCCGGCACGCGCCATCCTTTGTACTCAGCGGGACGGGTGTACATAGGCGGCGTGAGCAGGCCATCCTGAAAAGAGTCGCTCAGCGCACTATCCGCATCGCCTAGGACGCCTGGTATGAGCCGTATGGTCGCATCAGCAATGATGGCCGCTGCCAGCTCGCCTCCCGTCAGGACGTAGTCGCCGATGGATATCTCCCGTGTGATGAGATGCTCACGGATACGATGATCGATCCCCTTGTAGTGCCCGCAGAGGATGATGATGTTCTCCATGAGGCTCAGTTCATTGGCGACCGCTTGCGTGAGCACTGGCGCATCGGGTGCCGTGAAGATAACCTCGTCATAAGGACGCTGGCTACGTAGCTCGGTGATGATGCGGTCGATCGGTTCGATGGACATGAGCATCCCCGCGGCGCCACCGTAGGGGTAGTCGTCGATGCGTCCCCAGCGATTGGTTGCGTAGTCGCGGAGTTGATGTATATGTACCTCGGCAAAGCCCTCACGCTGTGCCCGCCCCACGATAGAGGTCGAGACAAAGGGCTCGATCATCTCAGGCAGTACGGTGATAATGTCTATGCGCATAGGAGGGATTAGAGGTTAGAGATTAGAGGTTAGAGGTTAGAGAGGAGTGATCGGAGCGATCGGAACTATCGGAGCCATCGGAGCGATCAGAGTCATCGGAGCGATCAGAACCATCGGAGCTATCAAAACTGATACTAGTCGTAGAGCTTAGAGACGTCCTATGGCTCTGATCGCTCCGATCGCTCCGATGGCTCTGATCGCTCCGATAGCTCTGATGGCTCCGATCCTTTCGACCTCGCTTATGCGAAGGTTAGCTCCTGGATCAGGCGGGGGCACTTAGCCCACTTGTCGATCATGAAGAGGACGTAGCGGATATCTACCGAGATCGTGCGCTGTAGGTCAGGCTCAAACTCGATGTCACCACTCATAGCCTCCCAGTTGCCATCGAAAGCAAGACCGATGAGGTTACCGTTCTTGTCGAAGACAGGGCTACCTGAGTTACCACCCGTGATATCGTTGTCCGAGAGGAAGCAGGTGAAGAGGTGATCGCCCACACCGTAGGGTGCGAAGTTGGCAGGATTGCTCAGTAGCTTGAGGATCTCAGGCTGTACGGCGAACTCGCTGCTGTTGGGGTTCTGCTTCTGGAAGACACCACGCTCCGTCGTGAAGTAGTAGTACCAGGCGCCGTCCCCAGGCTCGTAGCCAAGGATACGACCGTAGCTCATACGCATCGTGAAGTTAGCGTCTGATGGACGCAGTGCGTTAGGCTGGAACTCGCTCATAGCGGCAAAGAGCTCACGCTTGCCCTTCTCGATCGCATGGTTGTACTCTAGGTACTTATCCAGCAGATCGGAGTAGTACATCAGTATGCTCTGTACGAGCTCCTGTACAGGGTCATTAGCTAGGGTCTCCTTGACCTTGTTCTGATCCATAGCCAGTACGGCCATCATCTTATCCTCGTAAGGTATGACACTATTGGCAAAAAGCTCCTCAGCATAAGCCTTGTAGTCACCGCCGAAGCGCTCATCGATGATCTGATAGATGAAGGGGAGGTTGTCCGCAGGTAGCTTCGTGCGTAGTAGGGAGAGCATAGCGGGGAGTACCTCACGGTCTAGGTTGGGAAGGTAGTCCTTGTATAGGCCCTCCAGCTCCTTCTTGTCGCCAGACTTAGCGGCACCCATAGCCTGATAGCCGAGCCATACGATCTCGCTACCGCTCAGCATCGTTTCAATGATATAGTTGAGCTGACGATTGTAAGGAGCAATCTCCTCGTAAGCACGCTTCAGGTCGGGTAGGATATTGCCGTAGGGCTTACCTGTCTGAGCGACCCACTTAGTGAATGCCTCCTCCTCGGCACGCTTGCGGTCTACGACGTGTAGCTTCTCGAGGCCACGATTCATACCGATTGAGTTCTTCCAGTAGTTAGAGCTCTGAGCATACTTGCTAGCGTACTTGATGCGGGTCGCTTGATCAGCGTCCATAGCGCGCTTCCAGATCTCCTGCTTGACACCACGAGCCTCGATGCGGGGAGCGTTCTCATTCTCGATACGATCGATGACACCGTAAGAGGTGAGGTAACGATCGGTAGAGCCTGGGAAGCCAATGGTCATCGCGTAGTCCTGCTCCTGGTAACCCTTTAGAGAGACCTTTGTGTAGTAGACAGGACGGTAAGGTTTATTGCTAGCTGAGTACTCAGCAGGCTTATTGTTAGCATCAGCATAGACGCGGAAGACGCTAAAGTCGCCCGTGTGGCGAGGCCACATCCAGTTGTCCGTATCACCGCCAAACTTACCGACGCTACTCGGAGGGGTCATGACGAGACGAACATCCTTGAACTCGTCATAGATGACGACATAGTACTTATTACCAGCGTAGAAGGGGGTTACCTCGACAGCGTCAAAGGGAGACTTCGTGTACTCCTTGACGATCTCCTCAGAGACCTTGTCGATCGTCTCCTGACGCTGAGCCTCGTCGGTGATACCAGCGACAGCCTGCTCGATGCGAGCCGTCACGTCGATCTGCGCACGGAGGTACTTGACAGAGAGACCGGGGATCGGTAGCTCCTCACGCATAGACTGTGAGGCGAAGCCGTCACGTAGGTAGTCATGCTCTACGGTACTCTGGCTCTGGATGGCATCGTAACCGCAGTGGTGGTTGGTAAAGAGTAGTCCCTGGTTAGAGACTGTGATGCCCGTGCAGCCAGCCCCGAAGATGACCACGCCACGAGCTATGGAAGGCTGGTCTAGATTGTAGAGCTGGTCTAGGGATAGGTTAAAGCCCAGCTCACGCATGCGAGCTTCGTTTTGCTCGTTGAGCTCACTGAGTACCCACATGCCCTTGTCGGCACGTGCTGTGGCACTGCACACGAGGAGTGCACAGAGGGTCAGGAGCAAGGTCTGTAGTTTATTCATAAGACGCTTATCTATTAAAGTTAGTATTCTATTCTGCTTAGTTGGTTAGGATCAGCTCGAGATCATCTGCTTTGGTACGCTTCTGCAACCACTGTTCGAGCTTGCTACGCTCGGCCGGGGAGATGCGATGCGATGGTGTCGTCACGAGGATATGAAGGACGGAGTCTTGCCCTTGGATAAACTCCATCGAGGGCATGAGTCGTACCTGACTAATGTCGGTAAAGACGGCTCTCGCCTCATCGCTCACATCGTGCGTGAGCGACTTGTAGTAGTCGTAGCGCAGGAGCGTACGACGCAGCGAGTCAATCTCGGCACGCTGCTCAGAGGCGGTGCGCTCAGACCGCTCGTAGAGGTCGCGCAGCAGGACGCCGCCCAGCTGCTCGTAGTCCGTAGGAGTATCGTTGTCGATCCCTTGGTGCACCTGCAGGTCGAAGTTAGAGAGCCCATAGCTAGGCAGTAAGGCAGCGATGCTGTCGATCGTCTGAGTCGAGAGCGGCGTGCCGATCAGGACTACGTCTATGTAGGGTCTCTTGTCCCCATCAGCTCGCACGAAAGACTGACGGATCACCTGATGAGTAGGCGGCGCAAAGTGGTCTGCGATAAACTGCTTGGCACGCTGCTCCTGATAGGAGTCACGCACCAGGCGAATGCTCAGGTAGATGCTCGGTATGAGCGTGCAGACCGCTATGACGGTGATCCAGCGATAGCTTCGCTTGCGCGTATCCCCCGAGGCTACCGACTTCATCGGGAAGCGCATGATGCGCACCATCACAAAGGTGGCAAAGGCGATAAAGACCGAGTTAATGAGATAAAGGTAGATGGCACCAAAGAAGAAAGCCCAGTTGCCTGTAGCCAGCCCAAAGCCCGCTGTACAGAGCGGAGGCATGAGTGCCGTAGCGATGGCGACGCCTGGGAGCACCTGTCCCTTGCTCTTGCTACTGCCAGCGATCAGTCCCGCAGCACCACCAAAGAATGCGATCAGCACATCATACAGTGACGGCTCCGTACGTCCCAGGAGCTCGCTCCCTGGCTGATCAAGCGGGGTTAAGAGGAAATAGATGGTAGCGGTCAGGATACTGAAGAGCGTCGTCAGCGCGAGGTTGCGCAGCGACTTGCGCACCAAGTCTAGGTCGGCAATGCCGAAGCCTAGTCCGAAGCCGATGATTGGTCCCATCAGCGGAGAAATAAGCATCGCACCGATGATGACCGCCGTCGAATTGACATTGAGCCCTATCGAAGCAACGAGGATAGCGCAGATGAGGATCCAGAGCTTGGTGCCACGAAACTCCACATCCCCCTTGAGCGACTCGATGGTCGCCACGTCGCCCGCCTTGTCTTCGCGAAAGTCGAGCAACTTGCGTAACCAGTTCCAAGCTTTCAACCACCAAATGTTTTCCTCAGGCTGTTGGCTGTTAGCTTTTGGCTGTTGGCTGTTAGCCGTTGGCCGTTGGCTGCTAGCTTTTGGCTGTTGGCTGCTAGCTTTTGGCTGTTGGCTGTTAGCTGTTGGCCGTTGGCTGTTAGTAGCTTTGCTAGGGGCAGGCTGATCCGTCGTGACCGCCACCTTACTTTGGCTAGGCGCTGTGGCAGCTTTGATAGGGGCAGGCTGATCCGTCGTGACCGCCACCTTACTCTGGCTAGGCGCTGTGGCAGCTTTGATAGGAGAGGTTTGGTCTGATGAGCTCGACACCTTATTAATATATAGGTGTCGGTCGGCAGCTGGTTCATGAGCTACCTTATTATATATAGGAGTCATCGGGCAACTGGTCAGCTCGTCAGCCATCGGCTCGTGATGCTGATGGCGTGCAGACTTGTGCTGAGCGACCAGACGCTTCAGGACGTCAATCGTAGGAGAGGAGTTTTCGGAGGAAGGCATACGGTGAATTCGACCAAGTACACATAAGCGACTGCTAAGGTACTCATTTTCTAGCACACAGCTACCTCGTCAAAAGTCCCGTATCAGGGCTGATGCATGGAGACTTTTGACTTTTGCAACAGTCTCATGATGATTCTAACCTCTAATTTCTAACCTCTAATCGCTAATTTTCGATTCCTACCTAGGAATTGCCCAAATTCCTCCGTAGATATTTTTGATTTGCTACCTAGGAAATGGAAAATTCTTCGGACTTATTTTTTGATTCCTCCGAAGTTTCATTTGATTTTCGCCTTTATGCAACAGTCTCTCTTCGGGGGGGAGGGGTAATCAGAGAGGTCGCGTAGCCACTGCGTAGTGCTGCTCGAAGCGTATCCCCCTGCGTAGGGAGGCGGAGAGGGGACAAAGAAAAAGCCCCCCGCTCGATGCGAGAGGCTTCTCTCATTGAACTATGATTAAACGTGACCTCGGAGGGGCTCGAACCCTCGACCCACTGATTAAGAGTCAGTTGCTCTACCAACTGAGCTACGAAGTCAAGCTTCATTCGGGAGAGTCACAAGGGCTTCCTTCCTGAACTGTGATGCAAAGGTACAACTTTTTCTGAATACTGCAAGCGCTTGGGGCAACTTTTTTCGCAATCCGCAGATTTCTTCCTTTAGGAGGTTTGCGGGTAGCGTGGGGATACGAGCGATATCTCACATAGATAGAGCGTATTGCGATGGAAACCGTAGGGACACACGAGACGAGTAACCCTTTGTAGGGACGCACGGCCGTGCGTCCGTTGTAGTACAGCGAGACGTGTAACGGTTGTAGGGACGCACGGTCGTGCGTCCGTTGTGTCAAAGGCTACGGCGTCCGTTGTATCAAAGGTCCCAGCGTTCGTGATTTAACGGGGACGGACGCTCGACCGAGCGTCCCTACAGCCGTTACTTGTCCCGTACGTCCCTACAACGATTACTCGTCCTGTGCATCTTTACGGAGAGCAAACGACCGCTTGCGGTCGGACGCATCGTAGCCCCCAGTCGGAGGGGCAAAGCCCCGAACGACTGCGGGGTCAGAGGAGCCACACGAGTCAAGCGACCTCCCCGGTGTGGGAGGTCGGACTGGGACTGTAGCCGTCGTCTAGTCCGACCCGCAAGGGGTCGATCTCCTACCACGTCCGCCTATCCATCGGTCGTTCGGGGCTGTGCCCCTCCGACCGACGGCTACGATGCGTCGGACCTCTTGCGAGGTCCTTTTTGATCAGCGAGAAATTAGAGGTTAGAAGTTAGAGGTTAGAAATTAGAGGGAAGATCGGAGCTATCGGAGGTGTCGGAGCCATCAGAGCTATCGGACGGGTAACGACTTGTCGGGACGCACGGGGCTCTCGTTGCACAGCGGTTGCAGGAGCACTCGGTCCTCTTACGCTCCAAGGGATCTGCTGGCGTCTCTTGATGGCAGGGCCCCCTGGGGGCGTGTCGTACCTTTGCATCGTCTCCTCAGAGATACGGCCACGCGCTCCTCGTAAGCGGATCTGCAGGTAGAGAAAAATAAGCTCTACAAGCTCCTAACTGTAGATGGTCCCTGAGAGCAATCGCCGGCATGCTCCATGACACCTATTATATATAGGAGATCCTCAGACGTAGCAACGGCAGCATCACAGTGTGGGAGACGAACTAAATTTATCAACTCTAAAAAATCAATTTACTATGGCAATCAAGTATGCAATCCAGCAAATCAATCGAAAAGGCGCAACTCCAGACAGTAAGATTACTCGCTACTACGCACAAGCTAAGTACGATGGTGTTACCTCACAAGAAGACATCGCTCAGATGGTCTCACAGATCTCCGCTATATCTGTTGGGGACGTGCTCAGTGTCATGAATACGGTCTCTATGCTGCTCTCCATAGAGCTGGCTAATGGACGTATCGTGGAGCTAGGCGATCTAGGTCGCTTTAGAGCGACTTTGCGTAGCAAGTCTTGCGAGAAGCCTGAGGAGTTTAAGCGGGAGATGATCCATGGCAACAGGGTCATATTTGTCCCAGGGTCACAAATACGCCAGAAGATGACAAGCGCTAGCTACCTCAAGTATAACCCCACCAGCCTATCGTCAGAGTCGGGTGAGAAGCCCAATGCGACACCAGGTAATGGTACGCCGGGCGAGTCAGGGTCTCAGACACCCTCCACAGGCAACGAAACGGGTGGAAGCACCAATCCAAATAGTGGTCAGACAGGTATGTAATCTGAGTCTATCCAAGTAACCGGAGGGGATCGGAGTAATCTGATCCCCTCTAACCTCTAAAGTCTAATCTCTAACCTCTAACCTCTAATTTCTAAAGTCTAATCTCTATAATCATGAAGCCAGACGACATCAAATATATCGTAATCCACTGTAGCGCCACGCGTAGTAATATGACCTATAGCGCATGGCAGCTGGATCAAGACCATCGAGCCAGAGGCTTTGCCATGGCTGGTTACCACTTTTACATCACACGTGCCGGCGTCATCGAGTCTCTGCGTCCGCTCACCATGCCCGGAGCACACGCTATCGGATACAATCGCTGTAGCCTAGGCGTATGCTACGAGGGGGGACTGAGGCCCGACGGGACTCCGTGGGATACCCGTACGCCCGAGCAGCGAGACGCTATGCGCCAGCTACTCAAGACGCTTGTAGCTACCTACCCTAAGGCACGGATCGTGGGGCATAGAGACTTGAGCCCCGACTTAAACCACAACGGCATCATAGAGCCTCACGAGTGGATGAAGGCGTGCCCCTGTTTTGATGCATTCAAAGAGTATCTATCGCTATGGCACAAACGATAAGACCCCAGGGAGGGAAGCAACTCTGCCTAGCGGTGCTCCTGAGCATCTCTGGCATAGGACTCCTGGCAGCGGGCTTTACCGCACCTCCGCTCGGGGTCATAGACAGCTCCGTGCTCGTAGCATACGGTGAGGTGATGACCTTCGTCGGAGCCCTCCTCGGGCTAGACTATAAGTACAAGTACCATGCAGACCTATAAGAGGAGACTGTTGCATAAAGGCGAATCGCTGTGTTGCTTTCGGGATTCGGCTTCGGTCACATACGGAGGTATGCTCCCTTCAGACCTCACCCTCAGCGCCGCGGATGCGTCGCAGCAGCGTAGCGAGCTGGCGGTGAGCCAGACTGAGCAACATCTCCGTGACACCACCCTAGAGGAGTGGGAGCTGCTCCTCTTAGACAGCATTCCGCCCAGTCAGAAGGGGTTAGAATTACTGTCGGGCTTAGAGCCTCTAGTAGGAGACTCGCTACCTGCAGGGTATAGCTTGCAGACACCCCATGTGCGCTATATACGCGCTAGGCGAGCGGTCGTCAAGAAGCAAGATAGCATAGTACAACAAGGTGCAGCGCTACGGCAAGGGGACTTTCAGCAAGAAGAGGTGACGGAGCGCCAGACAGCAAGTCGTCGTCCCAGTCTGCTCACTAGGCTACTAGTCTGGGTAGTAGGAGGGGGGCTCCTCGTGATCTGCGTCACTACGTTCGTATGGAGCGTAGTGCGACGATTGCAGCCCATCATCGGCAAATATAAGTAGCTACTCGCTAGGGCTGCAAAATCTAGGTGAGGGGCAGAGTTAGCTGGCGGGTATGTGCTATTTTGTATCTTTGCACGCAGATAACTGTCGAAGAGCATCGCCACCCCGTGTGGTGCCCTCTCGATGGGTCTCATACTTCGTAATACACATCTAATGAAATACAAGTTTCCCAGTAAGGATGAACTTCGTGCCCGCCTCGCAGCTCTGCCTGCTCAGGCTACCGAGCTACTCTCTAGTCGTAAGTTTTGGTACGAATTGGTCTTGATGACCGTTGCCATGTTTATCGGCGCTATGGCGGTACACTACTTCCTGGCACCTAGTGGTCTGATCGTTGGATCGGTAACGGGACTGGGCATCGTGCTGGAGCGGTTGCTCCCGGTGATGTCGCTGGGCTCCTATATGTTTCTCATCAATGCGATCTTGCTACTTCTCTCGTTCATCCTGATCGGCAACGAGTTTGGTGCTAAGACTTGCTACACGGCACTGATCTTAGGCCCGTTTGTGGACCTGATGGGGTGGATCGATCCAGTCAGCGGGTCGATGTTTGCTCAGGAGGTTCATGGTGTGATGGTGACTAACCCGGGGTTTGACTTGGTCTGCTTCATCTTGGTGATGAGTGCAGCGCAGGCGATCCTCTTTAGCATCAACGCCTCAACGGGCGGGCTAGATATCTTGGCAAAGATCTTCAATAAGTTCCTCCATGTACCACTAGGCGTGTCGGTTACGATCGCTGGAGGCTTGATCTGCTGCTCCGCCTTCCTGACCAGTCCTACGGGGCTTGTGATCATGGGTCTCGTGGGTACTTGGCTCAATGGCTTGATCCTCGACTACTTTATGACCCGCATGAGCTCGCGGACACGTGTCTACGTCATTTCCAAGGATTGGGAGCATATCCGTAACTATGTGATCCACACGCTGAATCGTGGGGTGACGATCCATCCCGTGACGGGTGGTTACTCAGGCGAGGAGCACAAGCAGCTGGAGTGTATCTTGACGAGAGATGAGTTTGGCAAGCTGCTAGACCATCTGCGTGCTGAGCGTATGGATCCCTTTATCACCTCAGACCCGGTCAGCGAGGTGTACGGGCTGTGGCGCAAGAAGGGCCAGCGTGAGGAGCTGCCGGTCGAGACGGACACGCCTGACGAAAGCACCTTTTAAGTATCAACTTATTGACTCTCTAGACCATGTCACATCTTACGAAGTATCTCTCGGCTCTCATACTCCTACTGACACTTGCTCTCGGCTCACTGATGGCTCAGGAGCCTGTGCCCGATGCTGAGCTAGAGGCTCCTCATGACAAGAAGGTCTCTCTCTCGCTGGAGGCGCGCGGTGACTACCAGCGTATCTATCTAGGGAGCCACACCGATGAGGCGGGCTCAGGCTTTAAGGGAAACATTGCTAACATCGTACTCAGTGGCACGCTCTCGCCAAAGTTTAGCTACCTCTATCGACAGCGACTTAGCTCGATCAATCTAGATCGCTCCTTCTTTGAGTCGATCGACTTCCTCTACCTGCAGTACAACCCGATCGAGCAGCTGAGTGTACGACTCGGCAAGTGGATCGTCTTCGTCGGTGGGTGGGAGTTTGAGCCAGCGCCGATAGATGTCTTCCAGGTGGGCGAGTTTTGCTACCATATGCCAGCCTATCAGTGGGGTGCTACGGTGAGCTACACCTTGCCCAATGGACAGGACAACCTCCATATGCAGGTGATCCAGAGCCCTTATCGCAAAGCCTACGAAGAGAGAAGTGGCGAGCCTGCCGATATGTATGCCTACAACTTGGTCTGGACTGCGCACCACGACTGGTTTGTGCCGATGTGGAGTGTCAACTTTATGGAGTATGCCCCTAGGCGCTTTATGAACTATATTTCGCTGGGCAATCGCTTCCAGCTGACCCCTCGCACCTTCGTGGACCTAGACCTGATGCACCGTGCGCCACTAGACGGAGATGGCAAAAAGCTCTTCTCCGACTACTCTATCTATGGACAGCTAGCCTACCATCCGACTGAGCAAACGAAGCTTTACCTGAAGGGGAGCTACGATCATAATACGAGTGGCTTTCACGCAGACTACGGCGTCACCGATGGCACGCAGATCACCTGTCTCGGTGGCGGAGTCGAGTACTCACCGATCCCCGAGGTGCGCCTGCATGCACATGCTGACTACGCCTTTGGTACGAACACGAATCCGCAAGCTGTGCTACATAACCAGCGCACGCTGATCAATGTGGGAGTCACCTGGCGCATGAAAGTCCTCTAACACGTTATACTATATACTATGAGCCTTTACAAACAGCTTAGCGAGGCGATCGCCTCGACACTACATACACTATACGATCTCACCACGACCGCTGACGAGATCACGCTGACCGCCACACGACCTGAGTTTGAGGGGCATGTGACGCTCGTCGTCTTCCCCTACCTCAAGGCTTCGCGCAAGTCTCCTCAAGAGACCGCCGAGACGATCGGTGCCAAGCTCCAGGAGCAGACAGATCTCATAGCTTCCTATGGCGTGGTCAAGGGCTTTCTCAACCTCACGCTGACCGACTCAGCGTGGCTCGCAGCACTGCGAGAGATTGCCGAGACCCCGCACTACGGGCACATCACACCGACAGAGCAGTCGCCCCTCGTGATGATCGAGTACTCCTCACCAAATACCAATAAGCCCCTGCACCTGGGACACGTTCGCAACAACCTACTCGGCTACAGCCTCGCTCAGATACTAGAGGCGAGCGGACATCGTGTGGTCAAGACGAATATCGTCAACGACCGTGGCGTGCACATCTGCAAGTCAATGCTGGCGTGGCTACGCTGGGGCAATGGCGAGACGCCTGAATCTTCGGGCAAGAAGGGCGACCACCTCATCGGCGACTACTACGTGCGCTTTGACAAGGAGTATCGTGCCGAGCTGGCGCAGATACGTGCTGCGCATCCCGACTGGAGCGACGAGGAGGTCGAGGCTAAGTCTCAGCTGATGGCTGACGCACGCCAGATGCTCCGTCAGTGGGAGCAGGGCGACCCAGAGGTGCGTGCACTATGGCGAAAGATGAATGAGTGGGTCTACAAAGGCTTTGACGAGACTTACCGCCGTATGGGGGTCTCCTTTGACAAGATCTACTACGAGAGCGACACCTACCTCGTGGGGCGTGAAGAGGTTTTGCGCGGTCTGAAGGAGGGGCTCTTCGAGCAGCACGAGGATGGCTCCGTCTGGGCCGATTTTGAGGCGGAGGGTCTAGACAAGAAGATCCTCCTCCGCAGTGACGGCACCTCGGTCTACATCACCCAAGACATTGGCACGGCCAAGCTTCGCTATCAGGACTTCCCGATAGACCAGATGATCTACGTCGTGGGCAACGAGCAGGAGTACCACTTCCAGGTGCTATCGCTACTCTTAGACCGCCTAGGATATAAGTGGGGCAAGAGCTTGACACACTTTAGCTACGGTATGGTGGAGCTACCTCACGGCAAGATGAAGAGTCGCGAGGGAACGGTCGTCGATGCGGACGATCTGATGGACGCTATGCGCGACACCGCTCTAGAGGTGGCACGGACAGCTCAGCAAGCTAAGGGCGTAGCGCTAGCCACCGAGCCAACAGCCGAAGAGCTACGCACCGCCGAGATGGTCGGGCTGGGTGCGCTCAAGTACTTCATCCTCAAGGTGGATCCGAGGAAGAATATGATGTTCAACCCCGAGGAGTCTATCGACTTCAACGGTAACACGGGCCCCTTCATCCAGTACACCTATGCGCGTATTTGCTCGCTCCTGCAGAAGGCTGACGAGATGGGCTACAAGCATCAGCTCCCCGAGGGCGGTGAGCTAGCACTCTCGTCCTATGAGACGGCACTCGTCCAGCAGCTACTCGACTATCCTAGCGTCGTGCAGGAGGCTGCCGAGAGCTATTCGCCAGCCCGCATTGCCAACTATACCTATGACTTGGTCAAGGGGTATAACCAGTTCTACCACGAGTGCTCCGTACTGCGTGAGGAGGACGAGGCGCTGCGTAGTATGCGCCTGCAGCTCAGCCAGACCGTTGCCGAGACGATACATAGTGCCATGGGGCTCCTCGGCATTGAGTTGCCCGAGCGCATGTAGTCCGCTCTGAGGGCTTGATACACAAGGTGTATGGAGACCACTCTCTACACAGCACTACCACGGGATAGTCGTATCGCACTGCTCGCTTCGGGCGGGGTGGATAGCAGTGTGGCGATGCACCTACTCGTCGAGGCGGGCTTTCGCCCAGACCTTTACTACATACGCATCGGCATGCAGGACGAGGAAGGCAGTTTCCTTGACTGTCCTGCCGAGGAGGACATCGAGCTGGTGACGCTCCTAGCTCGACGCTACGACCTGCACCTAGAGATCGTCGACCTGCACCAAGTCTATTGGGATCGGGTGGTCGCCTATACGATGGATGCGGTCAGGCGGGGGCTCACGCCCAATCCCGATGTGATGTGCAATAAGTTGATCAAGTTCGGAGCTTTTGAGGAAAGGTGCGGTGCCTCGTACGATTACATAGCCACGGGCCACTACGCTACGATACGACAGACGGAGGATGGCTTGACCTTCCTCGGCACTTCTCCTGACCCTGTGAAGGATCAGACCGACTTCTTGGCGCAGATCGGCTTTCGGCAGATGGAGCGTCTCCTCTTTCCCATCGGGCATTTGCCAAAAGAGGAGGTACGTCGCATCGCCCTCGAGGCGCATCTGGTCAATGCGCAGCGCAAAGACAGTCAGGGCATCTGCTTCTTAGGACAAATAAACTACAACGACTTCATCGAGCGCTACTTAGGCACCCAGACGGGCGACATCATCGACCATGAGACGGGCGAGAAGATCGGTGAGCATCGTGGTTACTGGTTTCACACCATCGGCCAGCGCAAAGGGCTCGGGCTCTCGGGCGGCCCGTGGTATGTGGTGGCAAAGGATGTGGAGCACAATATCCTCTACGCCTCACGAGGCTACGACCCCAAGACGCAGTACGGTACGGTCATCGAGACCGAGGAGATGCACTGGCTCACGACCGATCCGTGGCTCTGGACGAAGACTCCGTCAGACAGTCCGCTAGAGGTCACCTTCAAGATAAGGCACACACCCGACTTCACCGCCGGACGCCTCGAGCATCTCCCCTCAGGTGGCTATCAGTTGGTCAGCAGCGTGCCGATACAGGGCATTGCCGCCGGTCAGTTTGCCACCATCTACGATCCTCAGCGCCAGCTCTGCTGGGGTAGCGCCCCGATCCGCTCCGGCCGCTAGCCACTTTCTTACCACACCTCAAGAGATACGCTAGCTAAGACTTAAAGTCTAAGAGGTAGGAGAGGAGGGGCAAGGCTGTGCTATGCGGTCGGTTTTTTGTAAGTTTGCAGAAGTAATTGAATTCATCAACTATAGATACCTATGAATATATTCCTTCTACAGGCAGCACAGCCTGCTCAGGCAGCACCACAGGGAGCGCCTGCATGGACTTCGCTTATCTTCTTTGTTGTCATCATCTTGATCTTCTGGCTCTTCTTCATTCGCCCTCAGAGCAAGCGACAGAAAAAACTGCAGCAGGAGCGTGATGCCATCGCTGTGGGTGACTCTGTCATAACCGCTGGCGGTGTGCATGGCGTGGTCCGTAAGGTGCACGAGCAGACCTTCGAGGTGGAGATAGCAAGGGATGTCTGCATAGAGATCGCCAAGAGCTCCGTATATCCGAACGGCACGGATCCTAACGCACGCTAGTAGACTCCCCGAACTGCTAAGTCGAGAGCGGTGCGACTCAATCTGACCCCTAAGCTTCGCCCAGGTGGAGAACCTGTGGTGCGTAAGCAGCGTATCCCTGGCTTGAAACGACTGCTGGCGATCGCTGTGTGGGTGCTCCTAGCGACCGCACTATGGTTTATGCAGACGCTCTCTCGTGGGACGACCTCGATCGTCCACATCCCCATCGTATACGAGGAGATGCCGAAGGCGATCGGTCTAGAGGGCGAGCAGCCGACCATGCTGGACGTTAGCGTCTCGGCAAAAGGTTCGCAGCTGCTCTTTCGCTGGATGAAAGGGGTGACACCGATCAAGCTATCGATGCCTCAGCAGATACCCCAGGGAGGGCGCATCCTCGTTAGCAATGCGGCCTTGACACAGAAGGTTCGTGAGAGCCTCGGGAGCGCCGTGCAGATTCGTGAGATCTACCCCAATCAGATCTCGCTGCGAGCCTTTCCTCTCCAGAGAAAAGAGGTGCCAGTCATCAATCAGGTGTCGGCCTCAGCCAAGGATGGCTATATGGTACTCCCGCTCTCAATGACTCCGACTACGGTCGAGCTGTATGGTAGTCGTGAAGCGCTGGAGGGAATTAACGAAGTGCGTACTAAAGAGCATCTCTACAAGGACTTGTCGCAAGACAAGGTGCTGCGAGTGCCTCTCGAAGCGATCCCCAATGTCCATAGCTCTCCCGATAGTGTGCAGCTACAGATCTCTGTCGTCGAGCTCACGGAGAAACGCATCGAGCTGCCAGTCAAAGCTCTGAACACGCCGGCAGGCTTTGTCGCCAAGCTCCTTCCAGCTCGTGTCTCTCTAACCTTGACGATGCCGATCACGGACTACAACAAGCCTATCGGAGACAAGATCTCGGTGGTGGTGGATCTGAGTCAGATCTCAGAAGCGGTACAGAATGGTGAGAAGCACCCTGAGATGCTCCCCGTAAGAGTCGAGGGTCTACCCGACTGGGTGGCGCGTGCTACCCCCTCGCCCAAGGCGGTACAGTATATCCTAGAGGCTGCCGAGCAGTGAGCCCTGCAGGACTCCGCACTATGAGTGAAAAGCGTCTCACCACATCAACAAACCCTCGCATCTTAGGCCTGACAGGCGGGATCGGTGCGGGTAAGAGTTTCGTCGGGCAAATGCTTGTCCAGTCTGGGCTACCCCTTATGGACAGCGATGCGGTGGCTCGGGGGGCTTACACCGATAGTGAGCAGGTACGTCAGCAGGTGACGGCGCTACTAGGTGCGGATGTCTATGATCCTGAGGGAAAGCCTCGCTACGATGTGATCGCTCGCAAAGTTTTCGCACCGTCTAATGAAGGACGGTCCCTATTGCACGATCTAGAGCAGATCATTCACCCCTATGTGTCTGACCGGCTAGAGACTTGGGCTAAGGAGCAGCAAGCCCCCGAGGGGTGGGTCGTCCTAGAGAGTGCCATCTTATGGCAGTCAGGCTTCTATCGTCTTTGCGACGCGGTAGTCGTCGTGACAGCTCCTGATGCGGTACGTGTAGCTCGTGTTCAGGAGCGTGACGGAGCTTCGCTCGAGCAGGTGCAAGCACGGATCAATCGCCAGGCAAGCTACTCTTTTGCCGCCCTTCAGCAGGAGCATCCAGAGCTACCGCTCTATCAGATCCAGAATGATGGTGTGCAGGAACTGGAGGGGCAGGTAGCACAACTCCTCGCTTGTTTAGCCGCTCTGTAAGTCTTACGTGTATGGAGAGCTCGGTCGGGGTATGGACATTGACCCCTTTTGGGGTAGATCGGGGAGCTGAGGATATCATCTTACTGCTGCTCCTCTTGCTCCTCTTGCTCCCAGCACTCATGCAGATGTGGGTCGGCTCTCTTATGTCTCGCTCGGTAGATGCGCTACTATATAATAGAGGACATATCTTCTTTCGCAGCTTAGTACACCGAGTCTCTGTCGGCACCTACGCACTCTTAGGCGTGTTGCAACGGCATCTGCTGGTCGGCGTGACAGGTTATCTACTCTTGCGCTACTATGGTGGCTTCCCCACAGGCGATCTCTGGACGACCCTCTCGCAGGTCGGCGGTCTAGCCCTCGGTAGTCTGATGCTGAGCGGACTCTATCTAGGCGTCAACCGGTTGCTGGCGGGGATCTATCTTGACTCAGCTTTTTACCTACACTGGATACGTCACTACAGCATCTTAGAGTGGCTATGGCCACTACCCCTCTACATCAGCTGTTTGCTACTATTGTCGGGCGTCTGGCAGAGCGTCGCACTTTGGCTCACAGTCGCTGTAATTCTACTATGGCGCCTTGCGATCATCCTGCCCACAGCGCAATGGCTAGGGGAGGCTGGAGTGACTCCTTTGCTTATTTCTTTGTACCTTTGCAGTCAGGAAGTGGCTCCTCTAGCCTATCTCATAGGCTTTGGAATGCTGATCCTATAAAAGAATCTATCGTATACCATTAGCACCCTGCCTGTGAGTATGTCACGGATTAAAAAAATACTTATTTCTCAGCCCGCCCCACTGATGGCCAATCCATACACCGAAGTTGCTGAGAAGTATCAAGTGGAACTTGATTACAAGCAGTTCATTCGTGTCGAGACGGTTGCAGCGAAAGAGTTTCGTCAGCAGCGCATCAATCCGTTGGATTACACAGCCATCATCTTTACCTCTCGTACTGCTATCCTGCACTTCTTCACACTGATGAAGGAGATGCGCATCTCCATCCCAGATACGATGAAGTATTACTGCAGCTCCGAGATGTCCGCTCCATACTTGCAGAAGTTTGTCAACTACCGCAAGCGCAAAGTCTTCTTCTCACCGACTGGACGTACCGAGGATCTGGTCAAAGTCATTACCAAGCACAAGAGTGAGAAGTATCTCCTACCCGTCGCTGAGGAGCACAGCGACAAGCTCTCCGACCTGCTTACGGAGGCTGGCATAGACTATACCAAGTCGGTTATGTATCGCACCATACCTCGGGAGTTAGAGCTTGAGAAGCCACTGCCCTACGATATGATCATCTTCTTTAGCCCTGTCGGGATCACCTCACTCTTTGAGAATGTCCCCGACTTCAAGCAAGAGGATATGATCATCGCTACCGTCGGGCCCAAGACTGCGCAGAGGGCCGAGGAGCTAGGGCTCAGAGTGGATATCAAGTCTACGGGCAGTCGTCAGGATCCGCCGATGCCTGAGCTGCTGAGCAACTTCCTTACCGAGCAGGAAGGATGACTACGGAGGAAGGCACCCCTCGCTCCCTCCAGAACCGACGTCTACCCAAAGGTGAGCGACTCTATCTGCGTGAGGAGATAGAGCGACTACATGACCGAGGGCACTCATTTGTCTCTTATCCCATTCGCATCGTATGGCTCGCTGAGCCTATCGCCACGCACTCCCCTAGTGAGCAGGCGCAGGTGGCTGTCATGACTTCGGTCGCCAAGCGGCGCTTCAAGCATGCCGTCGATCGCAACCGGATCAAGCGCATGACCCGCTCGGCTTATCGTCTCCACAAGAATCCGCTCTGGCAAGCTGCCCTCCAGCATCACTGCACGGTGCGACTAGCGCTTCAGTCTGTTGCTAAGACAATGCCAACCTACCCTGAGCTAGCACAAGCGGTAGAGCAAGCTATAGCTCGTATCGTCAAGGAGATAGACAAGTCAAGCCCTACAGCCCCAGAGGCGAAAGCCTCGCTCGATCGTCCAGAGCAGACTGCGAAAGCCCCTTCTGTCCAAGCTGATGAGACTAATCAAGCTGACTCGCAACAGCTCTCACTGGCGGTCCGCTTGCTGAGCTACCCCGTCAAGTTTTATCGCGCTTGCATCTCGCCCTTGCTACCACCCAGCTGTCGCTTCACACCCACCTGCTCGCAGTACGCACTGGAGGCGCTACGAGTGCATGGCGCACTCAAGGGGACCTGGCTAACCATCTGGAGACTCTTACGATGTAACCCCTTCAATCGACATGTGGGTTACGACCCCGTGCCACCACGACGATGAGCCACGAGCCATACCACAACTCCCGAGGGCTTCTAGACTGTCACACACATAGCCACAAGGTGAACGGGCTAGCCATTCGCTCGCTCACCTACGAGGAGTGGAGCGGAGGCGTCACGATCCAGGAGGGACAACTCTATTCGATAGGCCTTCACCCTTGGTCTCTGCCCCTAGCGGATCGTCTGACAGATCTCATCGATCAGATGCGAAGCCTCCTAGCGTCTACCCATCAGATCGTCGCTGTCGGCGAGTGTGGCATCGACAAGGTGCGGAGCAACGCTTCTCTCGCAGGGCAACAAACCTGGCTAGAGGCGCAACTGCGCTTAGCCTGTCAGCTCCATCGCCCCATCCTCCTACACACGGTGCGTGCTTGGAGCGAAACGATTGAGATACGTAGAGAGCTGGCGCAAGAGTTTGACCAGCTCCCTCCGATGGTGTTACATGGCTTTCGGGCTAAGAGTGAGGTGGCTCAGATGATGCTGAGCCAGGGCTTCGCGCTCTCCTTCGGCCGTCACTACGACTCAGCTGCTTTGCGACTAGCCTACGAGGCGAATGCACTGCTTGTCGAGACCGACGAACTGCCCCAGGGGCTTACCCATCGGGAGGCTTTAGCGGAGACTTACACCCATCTAGCGGAGGCACTCGCTATCACCCCCGAGGCGCTGGCAGAGCGCGTGGCAGCGACACCTTTCTGGCAGCAAGTCTAGAAGCTAGGCTCTTTGCACTAAAAGCGTTACCTTAGTAGCGCTAACAGATTGAATGCGATGACAGACACGGACCAGCTAGCATGCTCCCCGGAGTATCAGATGCTGCGAGAGCAGTACGATATGCTCGTCGCAGCCTACACGACACTCGTATCCCAGTATCAGAATATGACGGATCACGAGGCGCCCCACCTATCAGCGCTCTACATGCACTACTTCGGCAAGCTGCTGTACACCCAGTTGCGTCTAGGCCTTTCCATAGCGGCACTACGCTTGCGGCGCTCGCTCCTACAGGCTTACATCAATCGTGACCAAGCGCCCGACCTCGTCGAGATAGACAAGCAGATGGCGCAGCAGCGGCTCGAGTATCGTAGGCTCTTGGAGCGAAAGCTGGACCAGCTCAAAGCGGCACAAGCTTATTGGGATGCCCCTCGTCTCACTCCCGAGGAAAGCAAAGAGCTCAAGGAAATCTACAAAACCCTCGTCAAGCGCCTCCACCCAGACCTCAACCCGCACTACACGGAGGGGGACAAGAAGTTCTTCCTCGCTGCGGTCAAGGCTTACAAAGCTTGCGACCTCCAGCAGCTACAAGCCATACTGGCACTAGTAAACAAAAATCAGCCAGCAGACATACCACTAGACTCGGAGTCGCTCTCAGTAGAGATCGAGAAGCTACAAAAGAAGCTGAGACTTATCGAAGCTAAGGTCATCAAGCGATCGGACAGCTTTCCCTTTGATCAGAAAGAGTTGCTAACCAATCCTGTGGCGATACAAGAAAAGCAAGCTGAGCTGCAAGCGGTCATCAAGGAGCTAGAGGATAGCGAAAAGGAGATGCAGACTATCATATCGCTAATGGAGGAGTACAAGTCACACGACCTATGAAACATGAGATCATACCTGTTAGCCCTGAGCTACTAGCGCTCATTGGCACAGAAGGAATCAACGCACTAGGACTGCCCAAGCGAGAGATCTTCCTGCTAGACATCGTAGTCGCTGGCACCACCTTCTGCCCTGTAGTACAGGAGCTCTACCCGACGCTACTGCCAGACACGGTGCTACGCATGGTACGCCAGCCACAAAACGGACACGACGAGCACGCCATCGCCATCTACTACGAGGAGCACCGCATAGGCTACGTGCCACAAGAGCTCAACCTAGTCATCTCTCGCTTGATGGACGCTGGCAAAGAGTTTTACGCTCGGGTCGTCCAGGTGAAGAAGATCAACGAGTGGGTACGTATATCGGCTCAGCTCTTTATGATCGAGTAGCGAAATGCCCACACCAGACGTGTAACTGCGGTAGGAACGCACGGTGAGTATCGAGCCGGAGGGCGTCCGTTCCGTTCTCTCAAAGGTTACAGCGTTTAGTTTCTATGATGCGGGCTATTCGTTCGATTCTCTCCGATCTCTTCTCCCCTCCTCTCTCTAATCTATAAACTTGTATCTTTGCGCTAAAGGGGTGATTCCTCGCGATGAACGATCTAGCTGGTAGACCTAGTGCTGAGTCTCCGGCCCGTTGTGTAGCATGTCAAACTCAAAAACATTATAGCGTCATGGCTTTAAAGAACTGTACCAAGTGCGGAGCCTCAGTCCCAGAAGGCTCTGCGACCTGCCCACAGTGTGGTAACCCTATGTGTCAAAACGAGAACAAACCGAAGCAGAAGATGTGGACTGCCATCATCGCGGCAGCCGTCGTTGTCGTGGGGGTGTGTTGCATCCTCCTCTTTATGCTGTCCAAGGGCTGCGCTAAGAAGGCGCCCTCAGTCAATTTGGATCCAACAAGCGGGCAAAGCGATACGACAGAAGTGGAGAGCGTAGACGAGAACTTAGTCCAGCTGACCCCTGAGTTCATTGAAGCCATCCAGAAGTATGACCAGCTCAGTCTCTTCAGCGAGGGATATGCGGCTGTCTGTAAGAATGGCAAGTGGGGCTACATCGACAAGGCGGGCCAGGAGGTGATCCCATGCAAGTATGATTGGGCCAATACCTTCCATGAGGGACTAGCCTCTGTGCGGTTTTCTTATGACTCAGGCTATGGCTTCATCGATACCACGGGGCGTGAGGTGATCCGACATCGTCGAGAGATAGCGGTGCCAGGCGATTTTTCTGAAGGGCTAGTAGTTGTCAAGAACGAGGGTAATGATCACTTTTTCGTCCTGGACAAGGAGGGACGTAAAGTTTTCCAAGGGAGTTATGGCAAAGGTTCCTATGCCCCCTATAGTAGCTTCGGAATGATGCCTTATGCCGCACCAATTTATATCGAGAAGTTCATTGATGGTAAGCTCTACATCCCCAAGGGGGAGTCAGGATACAACGTTTATGACACTAAGGGCAACAAGGTTAAAGAGGTGAGTGACAGCGAGATGGAGCAGATCACAAAGCGCGCCACCGCTGGCCAAGCTCAGACCTTCACACACACGCTCTACACAGATAAGATGTACGGCGGGATGGGTGAGATAGTACTCTGGGGCGTGAAAGATGCCAACGGCAAGATAATCGTTCCTGCAGAGTACGATAAGGCTAGTATCTATTTCGAACCGGAAAAAATAGACCTCACTAATGGCGTGATCCCTGTAGTCTTAATAGAGTATAGCGGGATTAGCTATATGGGTGAATGGCTGGGCATCTGCCCTGATGATGGCAGTGTAGAGCATTACGGCTATGTGGACCTAAAGGGACACGACACCTTCCCTAAGGGACTCAAGGAGCGGTGCAAGCAGTCTAGGCTGAGAGCCATAGAGCGCTACAAAGTTCAAGAAGCGAAAGAGGTGGCAGTAGCGGAAGATGCAATGAAAGCAGCAGAAGATGCAGCAAGGTGGGTAGATGAGGATTGATAACGTATAGTCTACACATAGAGCACTCCTCCAGATACGCAAGTAGCCCCCTCACTACGCTGTGCTAGTGAGGGGGCTACGGTTTTCGTCTCAAGGAGCAGGCGAGATATCGTCTACTACCCATTGGAAACTTTTGCAACAGTCTCCATTGAGATACTGTCACTGGGACAGCCTCATGAGATCAAGGTTTACTAGTCATCCTCATTGACGGTCTTGAGGAGCTTGTAGCACAGCTCGTCTTTCTTCTCATAGGACTTGTCGATATATGAGGCGACATACTCCTCTTCGGTCTCGTACTCGGAGTCAACAAGAGCTTTGATGACTGCATCCTTATTCTCCTGCGTAGAATCCTCTAAGTATCGCAACATTTCGGAGGGGATGTTTTGTACATCGGTCGATGTTATGAGCGAACCGTCTCGTAGCGTCACGCTTTTCACCTCATACTTGATCGTGTATCGATCATAGATGTCAGGCTCATAACTAGAGATGTAAGTCCAATAAGAAGAATTAGACCGTGTGCAATTCTTCAGTCTCTCTAGCTGCCAAGTGCCTGTGGATCCATAGTTCCACTGTTCATTCTCCTCATTCCATAGTCCGAAGTAGACCTCACAATCCTCTATAGCACCATTGGGATAGGCTATATCCACCCAAAAAGCTGGATGATACATGGTATAGTAAGAGTCGTCATCTCTTTGATACGTCGTATGGAAGGTGAGCTGGATGTAAGCACTCGGGTCATGCTTTTTGTAAAACTCAGTCCACTCCTGCGAGAGCGTCTCAAACTTTGCCTCGTAATCCTTACTATAGTCCGCGTATGCTGTTCGGGCTTCACCTTGGAGCTTTTGCTTCACCTCTTCGCTACTGGTGTAGTCTAGGTAGTCGATCATCTGCTCGTAGGTGATGGAGCGATAGGTATCCTCCTCTGGCGTGCCTACCACCTTATCGCGTATCTCATTGAAGAGGCGATTGTACTGAAGGAGCTGTGGACAGCTCTCCCGCTTTGCCTCTAGTTGCTGCTGCGTCAGTGGCTCCAAGATACTCTTCTTGAGGAGTCTCGCCTCAGACACAGTGTTCCACACGAAGATACCTATAACTAGAGCCGCAACCACAGAGCCACCGATGATAAGGCCTTTTCGTAGTCTCTTCTTAGCCTGTGGAGACATAGGCTTCTTCTGACGAGGTGCCTCGGATGGAGTGGGCTGAGACTGTGAGCTTGAAGCCGTCGGTAGCTTAACCTCAGCATTGCTACAGTAAGGGCAGGTCTTATAGCTCTTAGGGACGAGGTGCCCACAAGTAGGACACCTCCTCACATTTACTAAGTTTAGCCTAGTCATATCTACTCCTCGTTAGTGGTAGGGGTACTCTCTGCAGCTGATTCTGTGACAACAGAAGACACAGTCGGCATTTCTTGTTTGTTGGCACCACTAGCCAGTGACTCCTCAGTCTCTGGCATCACTGCTGCACGATGTATGTCGCCAAGGTCTGATACATTGTTAGCCACGATGGCTCTGATCAGCAGTCGCTCTGAGATAGCGTGAGCAGACAGTATGATCGGATAGCTAATGAGGAAGAGGACCAAGCACAATGGAGGGATCGCGAGTAGACCTCCGAAGAGGATAATCAAGAAACCCAGAAAGTCTCCTCCACCAGAAATGAGAGCAAGGACATAGAGGATCAGATAGGCTCCCATGATCGAGACAAAGAGGTATATGCCATTCCACTCCCCTAGGCATCTGACGATGTGAGCACATACGGGGATGGCTTTGATCTTGTCTCCAGGCCTAACTGTGGCATAGAGATCGCGCTGCCTATTGCGCCAATAGTAAAAGCCGAAGAAGCCCAGCGCCAAGAAGTAGACGATGAGGACCAGCACCCCAAGGTAACTCACGACAGTAGGCCATCCCCCCAGAGAGCTGATGAAGTCATTAACCTGGGGGATGAACAGGAGTGCGATAGGAAGGACCACAGGGAGGAAGGTAGAGACCCCGATTAAGATGTAAAACACCTTGATAGGACTCCGGAAGAATCGTCCACTGTCGATGTACTGCAAGAGACGATCCACATACTGCTTGATTAGTTTCATAGTTTATTGGTGTTTAAGTGATAGTCAGCCTATACGAACGTGTCACAAATTCTTTTATCCGAATGCTTAAGAATGGACCTCTTACACCACGGCCCTTTACAACACGTTTCGTTTAAGCGCAAAGATAAACCTTTGAAACTAGAAATGCAATAGTTCATTAATGGTCAGCCACTCCTAACTTAGCAGAGAAAAAAACGAAAGGAAATGATAGCACAGCTACCGCGAAAAGAGTATCTTTGCAGTAGTAGAGACTACGATCTCATAGACTCAATCAACATACTACGAAGATGACACAGATAGCAAAATGGTTTACAGCACTCACCCTGACGCTACTACTAGCCGGGTGTGGCGTCGTGCCGATCACGGGACGACAGCAACTCAACCTTGTGTCGGACGCTGAGATATCGGCGGCCAGCGCACAGCAATATAATCAGTTTATCCGCAAGGCGAATGTGGACAACAACTCGTCCCAAGGGCAGCAGACGCTCCGTGTGGCACGACGCATAGCGCAGGCCACGGACAACTATCTGCGCAACAATGGCTACGATCAGATAGCGCAGGCGACACAGTGGGAGTTTAACTTCGTCCGTGATCGTCAGGTCAACGCTTTCTGTATGCCTGGTGGCAAGATCGTCGTCTACAGTGGTTTGCTCCAGGCGACGCATCCTACCGATGACGAGCTGGCTGCGGTCATAGCACATGAGGTCTCTCACGCTGTGGCTAAGCATGCCAACGAGCGCATCAGCCGTGAGATGCTTACGCAGCTTGGCGGACAGGTCTTGACGGGGATGGTTGGCTCGAAGAGTGCGGCTCTCGGTGGGATCCTCCAGCAGGTTTATCCTATTGGTTCGCAGCTCTTGGTCTCCCTACCCTATGGTCGCAAGCAGGAGTACGAGGCGGACAAGATCGGTATGGTCTTCATGGCAATGGCGGGCTACGATCCAGCAGCCGCAGTGACGCTTTGGCAAAAGATGGCACAGCAAGGGCAGAAGTCGCCCGAGTTCCTCAGCACCCACCCGAGCGATCAGAACCGTATCCGTGCTATTCAGGAGTTCCTCCCCGAGGCACGACAGTACTACAGTGGTCCTGGGGTTATGTCGCAAGGGCCTAAGGTACAGCTCAAGTCGCTCCACAAGAAGGGTAGCAGTCAAGCGGCTAGCCAGCTGAGAGACAGTGGGAGCTCTTCGTCTGCTAAGCAGCAGGACGGCGGAGGCTTTCACTATGAGCCTGTCAGCCGCTAATGAGCATGTGGGAGCGAGGCTTTGTCCACTACTATTACGGTACGGGCAAGGGTAAAAGCACCGCAGCCATGGGGCTGGCGATACGCACGCTGGGGCACGGCGGGCGGGTCTACATCGGGCAGTTTATCAAGACGATGCGCTACGGTGATGTGCTCTTTCTGGAGCAACATACGAAGCGTGAGGAGTGTGCCATCGAGCTGTACGGATCGATGTACGGTGGCACGGGTTGTCTGATCGACCATGCGGCTAGTCCTCAGGACGTGCAGGCTGCCGAGCAGGGGCTGGCACGAGCCGTCGAGCAGATGTGCTCGGGACGGTACGACTTAGTCATTTGGGATGAGGTCTCAATGGCTGTCGGCTTGGGCTTGCTAAGGATCGAGGCGCTCATCGATGCTATAAAAAAGCGCCCCGATGAGTGCGAATTGGTACTCACGGGACGACACTACTGTGAGGAGTTACTGCCATATTGCCAGCTTGTCACTAACTTTGCAGAGGTCAAGCACTATTACCACGAGGGAGTCCTCTCTCGTACTGGGATCGAGCATTGACCCGCTTAGCTTTTAATTCATATGATACGTATCACACAATACATCTTACCGCTGCTCCTCGGACTCTCACTGCTCTCCTGCAATAAGGAGCAGCAGAGCCAGCAGACGGCTCAGGGAGAAGAGGAGACACCCCGCGTGGCTACCCCCTTTGAGGCGGATAGCGCTTACAACTTTGTCGCCAAGCAGGTCGCCTTCGGACCACGCATACCTGGCTCTGAGGGGCATACCGCTTGTCTCGCCTGGATGAAAGAGCGACTGACGCAGTATGGTGCTACGGTCGTGGAGCAAAGCTTCGAGGCGACGGCGCATGACGGGACAAAGCTTCCGCTGACCAATCTGATTGCTTCGTACAATCCCGAAGCCTCTCAGCGAATCCTCCTGATGGCGCACTGGGATACGCGTCCCTGGGCGGACAAAGATCCTAACCCCGCTAACCATACGCAGCCGATCCTCGGTGCTGACGATGGAGGTAGCGGTGTAGGCGTCCTGCTCGAAGTGGCTCGGCTACTGGGCAGTGTCGCAGCGCCTCAGACGATTGGAGTGGACATCGTGCTCTTTGACGGAGAGGACTACGGCACTTACTCCAACGAGGAGAGCTGGTGCCTAGGCTCTACTCACTGGAGCAAGAACCCGCACGTGACTGGCTACCAAGCGATGGGTGGCATCCTGCTAGACATGGTCGGAGGGCGCGATGCGACCTTCTACTGGGAGTACTTCTCCAAGAGCTATGCCCCGCAGCTTCTTACGAAGGTGTGGAGCAAAGCGGCCGAGCTAGGCTACGGATCGCTCTTTCACCAAGCTGACGGCGGGGGCTTGACCGACGACCATGTGCCAGTCATTCGCAATCTTGGCATCCCCAGCATTGACATTGTCAACTATAATCCTCAGAGCGAGGAGGGCTTTGCCCCCTATTGGCACACACTTCAAGACAACATGAGCAACATCTCGGCGGAGACGCTAGGTGCTGTCGGACATACCGTCATGGCAGTGCTCAAGGATCTAGATGCTCACTGATTAGCTTCCTAAACTTATGACTATAGACGAACGGCAAGAGGAACTTATCTCACAGTTTGAACTGGTAGACGACTGGATGGATCGCTACCAAATGATCATCGATCTGGGCGACCAGCTGGAGCCTGTCGAGGACTCGGAGCATACGACCGAAAACCTCATCGACGGCTGTCAGAGCCGTGTGTGGATCATCATATCACCACAGGAAGACGGCACGCTACACCTCAAGGCTGACAGCGATGCACTCATCACCAAGGGCATTGCCGCCATGCTCCTCTACTGCTACAATGACCAGCCTGCACAGGCTATCGTAGAGACACCGCTTTACTTCATTGACCGACTGGGACTCCAGTCACACCTCTCACCGACACGAAGCAACGGTCTTCAGTCGATGTACGAGACGATCAGACGACGTGCTCAGGAGTTTCTGAGCCACTAGGAGATAGATTATGACCCCTTTTAGACAGATTGATGTAGCCGACCGCTCCACAGTCTTTCCTTATATATATTATGGTGCAGAGCCGATCTGCGACATCTCCTTTGCCAATCTTTATGGCTGGGCGGTACAGTACGAGACCTCGTGGGCGATCGGTGGCACACAGACACTGGTGATCCGCTTTCGCTCACCACGCCGAGACCACCCCGTCTACCTCTGCCCCTTCTGTCGTGATGACAACTCCTGGACGACGACCATCAAGGAGCTCATGGAGATCTCCGAGCAGGAGGCTTATCCACTCGTCTTCATGGGCGTTACGCCAGGCTGCAAGGAGCGCTTGGAGAAGCTCTTTCCCGATGAGTTCGTCCATATTCAGGACGACGACTACATCGACTACGTCTATCTCAGGGAAAAGCTCGCACGGCTCAATGGCAAGAAGCTTCAGTCGAAGCGCAATCACATCAACCGCTTCGAAGCTTCCTATCCCGACTACCGCTACCTGCCCATCACCACGGACGACCTAGAGCGTGTGGCGCACTTTGCCGATGAGTGGCTAGCGCATGCCGAGGCGACGGGAGAGCCCGACCCTGGCCTGCATGTAGAGCGCAAGGTCATCCAGCGATTCCTCGACAACTATGAGGCGCTGGAGATGCGTGGCGGGATGATCGAGATCGGAGGCGAGATCGTTGCCTTTACGCTGGGGTCACCCATCACGGAGGACACCTTCGATGTGCATATCGAGAAGGCGCGCACCGACATCGATGGCGCCTATACGATTATCAACCGTGAGTTCGCCCGTAGCATCCCCGAGCAGTACACCTATATCAATCGGGAGGAAGACCTTGGCCTGCCTGGCTTGCGTCAGGCGAAAGAGTCTTATCGCCCTGAGATACGCCTCGTCAAGCACACCTGCGTGTGGCGTCGTCCCGACTGGGCTGGCGAACTGGAGTCCTAAGCATGAGACCGAAGGCTGAGACGCAGCGACTCTACGAAGAGATCTGGCGCACCACCTTTGGGGATAGTGATGACTTCATCGCGCTCTACAGTCGTACCACCTTTGACCCTCGTCGCACCCATCTGCTCACGACGCTAGACCAAAGCCGTGCGCTCAGTCATGTGCAGTACCTCCCCTACCTGATGCGCTACCGTGACCAGTTGTGGCATGCTGGCTACATCTCGGGCGCAGCCACCGCAAGCGACCAGCGAGGCAAAAGGCTCGTGCAGCATCTCATGCGAGCGAGCCACCTGCAAATGTGGCGAGAGGGATGTCTCTGTGCCTTCCTCATACCAGCCGAAGAGTGGCTCTATCACTTCTATCGCAAGATGGGCTACGCCACGCTCTATGGCAAGCGCCTTACTCCTACTCTAGAAGGGAAGCCCACCGACCGCTCCTCAGGCGAAGCTTGGCAACAATACCGAAGTTGGCAGGCTGCACTGGCCGAGCACTACCCCACTGTCACGCATAGCTACCATCAGTGGCGCACGCTCCTAGCGAGCTTAGCACTCGAGGACGGCGGCATCGGTACGATCGGAGAGACGACCTACTATTATTATAGAGATGCTGAGGGAAAGAGGCAAAGCGTCCTCGCCATTCCCCCTGCGAAGGAGCCTGCCGACAAACCTTTTGACCTAAAAGCTCCCTTCGGTATGCTACGCCCTCTGCGCATTGCTGAATTGCTCGGCTGGGCTATCAAGCTAAGCCTGCTGGAGGTGGATCAGCTCGCTTCCGCAGCGCTCTATATAGATCCAGAGCGCATCGTCTTTGACCTACTCGACGAACAGATTCCGACGAATAGCGGTCGCTACTGTCTCCTGCGCCAGCGTCGCCAGCTCCTCTTCGCGCCACGTCCTAGCAAGCGGCTCGTCAGTCCGCTTACACCCGACCAACTCCTCGCAGCACTACCCACCCTTCAGCATACGTTGGTCTACGCCATGATGGAGTGAGCCCCGCTCGTTGTCTAGAGAAGGAAGCTTAGCGAACGCTCGCTTGAGAGCGGCCTTGTAGCTGTCCCGCAGACTGCCGCGTGGGAGCACCACTGCCAGCGCCGAGTGGCTGCGTCTGAGATTTATCGTTTTGCTCTTTATCCTTGGGCGGAGCACCTATCTCCACCTCTTCGCCACGCGCTCGCGCCTCTCGCTCCTCGGCACGTGAGGGCAGCCCCATGATCTTACGCTCACGATCCGTCGGGTTCCACCGCTTGCCGTAGCGCTCCCGCATACGCTGCGCGTACTCGACGTTGAGGTCTCGCTTCTGATTAGTCTCATTAGCACGGTTGCCATCACCCTCCGCTGGCTTATCACCCTCCAGGTCCTTCGGACGCTGCTCTGCTAGAGGCGTACCATCGTATGCCCACTTCTGCTCTGTGGCAAAGCGCGCCTGCACATTTACCGACTGAGGTAGATAGCGCACAGGCTCAGGAGGCGTCGCTGGGTAGATGCCCCCATCCCAAGAGCCATTCTCATTCAGGTCTACATAAAGCTTGAGAAAGTAAGCTCCAGGAGCCAGCTCCGTAAAGGATACCAAGCCCGCGCTGTCAGGCTGAGCAGTCGCTAGAATCTCCTCCTTACTACTGAGTAGGTAGACGTAGAGCGGATGCTCCGTAGGGTGTCCCGTGAGCGTGATCGCTAGGGAGCCCAGCTCAGTGGCGGAGGCTATCTTGAGATCTTTTTGCGCAGGAGCACTGGTTCCCCCATAGAGTCCCGTGATGGCAGCCGTATCTACCGTGAGACGATACGTGGTGCCTGGCTCTTTGGCAAAGTCCACCAACCATCGGCAGCGTCGTATGCTGTCAGGTCGTAACTGGCAAGGGATCGGATGCGGCACCGAGTCGACCAACTTAGCGAGCTGCACCTGCGCCGTGTCAATGGCTAGAATCGGCACATCATAGCTAATCCATAGGGAGTCACGCGTCGTCTCCTTATGGATATCTTCTTGCGAAAGGATCGTGACAGCCCTGAGCTCACGCTGTGTCTCTGCCAGAGCGGTGGTGTCACTAGCATGGCTGAGGCCATCGGCAGCTGTCTCGGGGGCTTCTACCTTCGGTTGCTTCTTTGGCTTAGCTTTAGCCTTTGCCGCTTGCACTCTGGGGGCATGCAGCGTCATCGTATCAAGCTTATTGATCGGACTGCCTATTGAGTCAGTCGTAGGATAGGCGAATGCCACCACGACAGAGTCTCTCGCCAGTGAGTCGTGAGGAGAAAGCCAGTAGGTGAGACTCTTGCGATCGGTCGAGAGGTCAGGATAGTAGCTCGTAGGTGTCGTCAGGTAGTCTGGCGAGAGGATCTTGATCTGAGGTAGCGTGTCTATAGGCTCCGTAAAGGTCGCCATCAGGGACATCGAGTCACGTCGCACCAGTCGCTCGAGGCGGACAATGTGCGTCTTCGGACGGGTCAGCAGGAGGACAAGGTCGTTGGGCAGGTAAACGTAAGGCGAGATGCTGTCTGTGGCCGTGGCAGTCGTATCTGTAGCAGTCGTAGGAGTTTGTTCCTTAGCAATCAAGCTGTCTGCACGCACCCCAAGTGAGTCCGCCACATTGCCAAGCGAGTCTACCTTTGTCTCCTTTGTTTCCTTGGCGGGCATCAGAGCCGAGCGAGGTACCACCTCGGTACGGAAGCTGTCGAGCGTGATAGCAAAGCTCTCGTTCGGAGCGTTGTAACTATAGCTACGATCCATATCGACCAGTGCGATGGCATAGTAATCGCCGTCCCGTACATTCTGCAGAGTAAAGTGTCCCTTGTCGTCCGTATAGGTCATACGGGTCATCGGCCGGTCTAGTGAGTCCGTAGGAAGTGGCGTATTATAGACACCCGCTAGGATACGAGGCACTGGCTGTAGCGTATAGGCATCGAGCACCTGCCCCGAGACCTGCATCGTGTCTAGGTAGTCACCGGTACTGAAGGCGTAGACATACTGCTCTATGTAGTTGCCCTCGTTATAGTCCTTGATAGCACGATTGAAGTTGATCGTGTAGGTCGTGTTTGCGATGAGACTATCTTGGTAAGTGACAACCAGCTGCTTCTGATTGACCAAAGCCTTCGGCGGGATGCGCTGTGGCGGCGAATAGATTATCTTGTCCTCGCCTCGCTCCAGCTGTATGTACTCATCGAAGGTGATGCGCACACGATGCGTCGAGACATTTGTACTCCCCATCTCAGGCGTGCAGCGCACGACCCGAGGCGGGGTCATATCGTAGGGTCCACCCTCAGGCGAAGATTGCTTGGCACACCCCGCAGCGCCTAGGATTAGGAGCAGGAAGGTAACTAAGAGCGTGGAGAAGTGCTGGTGCGAATGAAGCATATGCGATGGCGACTGTGTCGTTAGAAAGTTCCCTCACGAAGAAGCTGCGGCTCCGCACCCGTACAGTCAATGATTGCGCCATGACCGCCTGGAGCCACACCACCGTCGATGATCAAATCTACCTGATGCCCGTAATACTCCTCGATGAGCTCTGGATCTGTCAGGTAGTTCGTGTCATACCCCTCAGGCAGATCAGGCAGTGAGCCCGTCAGGAGCGGAGCCTCCAGCTCCTCCAGTATGATCCGTGTCACGGGATGCTTACAGAGCTGCACACCCACCTCCTTGCGTTGGCGGAAGGGCGCTGGCAACGTCGTCGTCGGAGGCAGTATATAGGTCGCTGGCTCGTGCTCGCCCGACTTCATCAAGGCAAAAGTCTCATCCCCCAGCTTAGCATATTGCGCTACCTCGCCAAGGTCTTGGCACATAATCGCCAATGTGTGGCGCTTGCTGTCCACCCCTTTGATCTGGCACACTTGCTCCACGGCACGCTTCTTCAGTGCCGAGCAACCGAGCGCATAGCCTACACCCGTAGGATAGATGATGACTCCGCCACTCTCCAGGCATTGGACCACCTCACGCACTACAGCGTAGTCAGGTGTGTCAGCGTATATCTTCGTTAGCATATGATGTTAGAGCGCATAGAGGTAAGCGATCTCCTCAGCCCAGAGCTCAGGCACAGGCGTCTCTAGGACGATCGGGATATTGTCTAGGTGTGGGTCGTCCATCAGCATTTTGAATAGCTCCGTACCCATAAAGCCCTTGCCGATAGACTCGTGTCGATCCACACGCGTGCCCAAGTCCTTCTTGCTGTCATTCAGATGGATAGCGCAGAGCTTGTCGTAACCGATGATGTCGTCGAAAGCTTGCCACATAGCCGTGTAGCCATCAGCCGTACGTATCTCATAGCCAGCCGCCAACGTGTGCGCCGTGTCGATGCAGACGCCCACACGGCTAGCATCGTCAACGTGCGAGATGATGTAAGCGAGCTGCTCGAAGGTATAGCCCACGTTGGTTCCTTGACCCGCCACATTCTCCAGCACCAGCTTGACGCCCTCCGACTCAGCCAAGACGGCATTCATCTCAGCCGCGATGTACTCCATGCACTGCTCCTCGGATATCTCCTTGAGGTGGCTCCCAGGGTGGAAGTTGAGCAGACTCAGCCCCAGCTGCTCGCAGCGGTGCATCTCGTCGATCATTGCTTGGCGACTGCGCAGGCGCTTGGCAGCGTCCGCATTACCTATGTTATATAGGTAGCTCGCATGGGGTAGGATATGCTCCCGTCGGATGCCCACCTGGTCGCAATTTGCGATGAAAGCATCGATCTGCTCCTTGGTGTAAGGCTTAGCCTGCCACTGGCGCTGATTCTTGAGGAAGAACGCGAAGGCACGTGCGCCCAGTTCGCCAGCACGCAGCGGCGCTTCCTCCACGCCACCGGCAGCGCTCACGTGCGCTCCGATATATTTATTAGGATGTTTGGTGTAGCTCATGATGGGAAAAACGACTAGTGATATAACCCTAGCTCTCGCAAAGATACAAAATGAGCCCGAATGAAGCGCCCACTCCACCAGGGCTGATGCATTATAACCAGTCGTCTAGGAGCTGCACATGACGATAACCAGGAATACACGGTGCGACTAGCGATACAGAGTGGCTACAGAACCTCTCTGATTACGCCTTCCTCCCGAAGAATTAAATTCCTACCTAGGAATTTGCCCAATAAGTACCTAGGAATTTGCCCAATTCCTACCTAGGAAATAAAAAATTCTTCGGAGGAATCAAATGAAACTTCGGAGGAATCAAATCATAAGTCCGAAGAATTTTTTATTTCCTAGGTCACACTAAATAAGCACTCCAATGAAAGCAACTTATCTACACCTCTCTCTAGCTCTCTTGACGCTAGGACTCTTGACCTCTTGTGGTCCTGATGCAATCAAATCCCAACCTAAAGAAGTGACCTCTCTCATGCTCAACAAGACCTCGGCAACTTTGTATCTGGGAGAGACGTTAGAACTCTTAGCCACTGTCACGCCAGCTGATGCTGAGGTAACCTTCAAGACAGACAATGCTGCCGTAGCTACAGTCTGCAAGAAGGGTGTCGTCAAGGCTATCGCTCCAGGCACAGCCACTATCACTGCTCAGGCTGGAGGTAAGACAGCTACCTGCACCATCACGGTCACTGCAACTAAGACGCAAAATGTTGCCCTCTTCAATGCGCTCGATGGCAAGAAGTATCCCTCGGGAAGCACGATTGAGTATGTCGCCTCCATACCCAAAGACAAGGCGGATAAGTATAATATAGAGCTCTTCTTTAGCGTACTAAAGACAGCCCAGTACACTGCTATGCTAGCCTTTGAAACGCCTGTGACGGGGATGGTATGTCTACTAGGGAATTGCCATATACTTGAGAATGAAAAGTACTGTACTACCAATCAAGACAACCTAATAGCAGACAGTGAAGAGAGTCAATACCCTGAAAAGAAAAAGGATCAGCTCACATCTCTAGGCACTCACATTGATATACCCACGCCTGCGGGTGAAACCTACAAGAACCGCTTGACTATCCAGCTCAAGCCAGCTGATGGTGGCGAGAAGCTCTCCTGGACAGTCAACCTAGCCATAACGGTCAAGTAATCTACACTTACTGCGATTGCTTCAGAAGCAATAAATATAAGGAGAGGTATCCCTCAGGGGATGCCTCTCCTTTTATGATCTGTAAGATTTCCCCCCGTACAGGGGGGAGCTCTTTATTTATCTGATACCGCGTACAAGCTTTGCATATGGTCGGACAGCTCGCTTAGCTTTAGCCTGAGCCTCCAAGTCCTTCTTGAGCGTGATGGTCATGATACAGATGGGGGTATTCTCGTAAGTTCTAATAGCGACAGCGCACAGATCTCCCTGAGCGTTGTAGACATGTAGCTCTTTGTCTTGATCTTTGGTTATCTCATATCTCTGATCGAAGCCGTTTGCCTTGAGATAGTCCTTCATCTCCTGAGACTCCACATCATCCTGACTGCCTACGCAGAGTAGGCGACAACTAATGAATACAGGAGGCATAAGAGGAGGTGTCAGCAAGTAGCACACATACTCAATGTTGCTCTTAGCGATATTTGCCTCTGTGGTGTTGAAGTAGAGGCTGTTTTCATTAGACTTCTGACTATCCAAGATACGTAGTCCGAGGTTAGACTCAAAAGCCTTGATCTTATCCGCATTAAGCGTAGCAAAGTCTGTCAGAGAGGGGAAGTCCTTAGCATTGGGAATGATTGGGTGCTTCGTCTTGATAGGATCGGGTGGAAGCCTCTTGCCAAACTCTATATATAGTATGCTATTCAGTTCAGGCTTGGGGTCATTGTATAGGCGCACGTAGACATCTGGATCGTCCTCCTTGGTTGCTGAGAGTAGAGGTTCGTCACGATTGTCTATGCTTATGAGACCCTCCTTAAAGTCCTTAAAGCCTAACTTATTGAGCATTGCCTTCGTTCGGACACACTGGGAGAGACTCTCCTTACTGTAGGCAGCTATGATGTCTGCTGCCTTTGGGGCGCGCAGTCCATAGAGGACACCTGTGATGGTTGACAGTTCGGTATTGACAAAGCCTAAGAAGTTCTGGTGATTGGTGAAATCTATCCCCTTCTCCACACGACCGAGCTTCTTTTCGTAGGCAAGCACCTCTGGGTCTGTGACATGGAGAGCTTTATTAAACTTTGCGGAAAACTTCAAGAGAGGCAGCTCCTGAGTGATGCTTGCGGGGTCGTCCTCTACGATGACTTCGCAGGTTGCCTTCTTGTCACCAGCCGTAAGCGTGATGGTAGTTTGCCCCATAAGGAGAGCTGTCACCTCACCAGTCTCACTGACCGTAGCGACCTCGGGAGACGCAGACTCAAAGGTGACTTTCGTCTCCTTAGGAGTGACCGTGTAGCCGATAGTTGCTTTTTCGCCCTTTTTGATCTTGATCTCGGGCGTTGTAACCGTTAGAACAGTCTCTACGGGAGTCTCTTTGCTAACGACAGAGACAGGGCAGGTAGCTGTCTTGTCACCGACCTTGACGGTGATGGTCGTCTGGCCTTCCTTGACAGCCTGTACGATGCCTTGCTCTGTCACAGTGGCCACCTCTGTGGACTCGCTCTGATATGAGATCGGGAAGTTCAGCTCCTGGGGCTCATAAGAAACCTTTAGAGCCTGCTTGTCCCCTACATGCATTGTGATGGACTTGGGCTCTATTGAGATGTTGCTCGGAGAGACCTCTGGGCAGTCCGTCTTACAGCTACTGACCCCAACGAGGAGTGCTAGCGCTGCAATGAGATAGATAATCTGTTTCATAGGAGTGTATAATATAAGATTGGTAATTTGATATCGTACGTTATAGCTTACTTTATAACGAGTGAGCGGCAGACGACCCCTCCGTCCAGTGAGGTGATCTGTACTAGATAGCGCCCAATAGGAAGCTGTGAGAGGGCCATCGTGGTCTCCTCGCTAGTAGCTTGCCTCGTGGATAGCTTCGTACCGTCGGTGGCTAGGAGCTCAATGGTACTACCGACTGTCGTTCGAATGGTAACGTAGTCTGTTGCTGGGTTCGGGTAGAGGTTGGTCTGTACACTAAAGGTAGGAGTCTGTACATCTGTTGATCCACCCGTGGAGACCTGCAGCTGATCTACTAAGATAGCGCTAGAGCCTTTGATATCTGGAATGAGAGAGAGTAGTATCGTCTTACCCTTGTAGGCTGAGAGGTCTGCCGAGATCTGAGCCCAGCTGTCACCGACCTTCTGTACAAGGAGCTCTACTGACTTACCATTGAGCTCAGAGGCGCAGAGCTTAAGGCTATTCTCCTTGTCTTTATCATAAAGATATGCCTTAATGTAGCAAGAGAAGGTTGGCTTGACAGCATCTGCTGGGATCTCTAGAGGAGCAGACCGTAGCTCGTTGTTGGAAACGACGTTGTCCTCCCCTTTGAAATAAGGTCCCTCGGGTGTATCTTGAGCTAGCATTGGCAGGAATGTACCCCAGGATATGAGACAGTCTGCACTCTTCTCAGCGCCTTGCTCAGTATAGTCCTCAGGATCCAAGTCTAGACGACCTACTAGCCCCTTGCCCATAAAGGAGTCAAAGCCAAAGCCATCACCATCATGGTCAATGGATCGCCACCCTTTGTCAAGCTTGTCTTTGACATCCATACCACAGATGAATGGATATGTAGCAATAGGCTTGGAGACGGTGACGGGCACCTTGCTGGTTGTATTACCGTTTGCATTCGTGAGAGTAACCTCAATGTCGTATGAGCCAATCTTGGTTGCTGTCACTTTGTACTCGGTGTCGCTTACTTTCTCTAGAGTTACACCATCTGGTGCTGTCCACACGACCTCAGTGACAGGAGCTACAGTCGCATAGCTGAGTCGCATCGTATGGGTCTCGCCCACGTAGAGATCAGTCACCCCAGAGAAGCTCACAGCCTGAGGCTTGTCCTCCTTCTTCATAAAGAGATCGAGGAGAGAGCCAAATGCCTTGAAATCAGGATCCGTGGTCCGAACCTCGTCGCTACAGTCTATAGCCTTGTTACCCGCACCGACGAGGATGAGTATAGGGCAGGCCGTCTCATAAATGCCCAGCGAAGCACACATATGCTCGTCTGAGCAAATCGCGTAAGGGACGGGGTTGCCCTTACTATCCTTGGACCAGTCCTTGTTGGGAGTTTGGATCTCACTTTTACTAGCGCCCTTAGCTTCAACCCAGAAGACTTCGATCTGATCCGTCCCCTGGGGGCCATACTTGGCATAAAGCTTCTCCAGGGCACCACTTTCGTGTAGCTCCCAGCAAGCCTTGCACTCTAGGGTGGAGAAGTCAATTAAGATAATCTTGCCCGATGCGATGAGCTCATCCATTTTATACTCCTTACCGTCGATATCCTTGACAGTATAGTGCGTACTGCGAAGATTAAACAAGTCCTCTGCTCGATTTGATCGGAGCGCTGAGGTCTCTATTCGCTGCGGGTCTCTATTCTCAAGTCGCTGTGCCGTAGCTTTAGTTGCAGGCAGGCACAGGCTTCCTACGAGCGAGAGACTGATAGTTAAGCAGGTAATTAGTTTGCTCATTGGTTATATAACTTGATTTGTGAAGTACGTGATGGGAAGGAGCGCTAGTGTAGTGCTGTGAAAGAGCCAAGAACTACAACGCGAATGTACACAATATCTATCTACGAAACAAACACTTCTGACCCCTCTCAGTTTCCGCGAAAAAAACTAGGCTATAAAACTCCCTATGAAGTTTTTTCCTACATTTGTAACCGTGTTGCACTTGACACTGGAATGTGCGGAAAAATAAATGCATATGAATAATTTGGTTTTTAAGTTTTTTTTGCTGACTACAATGGTGATTACACATAGTATGACCACCTTTGCACAACAAAAATCTATAGAAATGCAACAAGTATCTGGCTCCGTATTGATGGCGACCAATCGCAGCCCAGTACCCTTTGCCAACGTCCACGCCATCACTCAGCGAGGTGAGCAGCTCGACACGCTCAGCCAGGTGAGCGACCACATTGGCCGCTTCATCTTCACCTTAGAGGAGGGGCGCGAGTACCGCTTCGTAGCCACCTTTATCGGGATGGAGTGCCAAGAGGTAACGATACTTCCCGAAGAGTACGGCACCGATCGGCCCGTAGTGATCCTGATGCAGGAGAGCACTACTGAGCTGGACGAAGTGCGGGTCGTAGCCGCCCGTCCACTCTTCAAGGTGGATATAGACCGCATAGCCTATAGCGTCAAGGACGACCCCTCGGCTCAGAGCTCTTCCCTCCTCGATATGCTGCGCAAGGTGCCACTCGTGACCGTTGATGGGCAAGACAATATACAGGTCAAGGGTTCCTCATCCTTCAAAATCTATATGAACGGCAAGCCATCCAAGATGATGGATCAAGACCCCTCCACCGTGCTACGCTCCATCCCCGCCTCTCTGGTGCAGAACATCGAGGTGATCACCGATCCCGGCGTGAAGTACGATGCTGAGGGAGTAGGTGCCATCCTGAACATTGTGACCGAGAGCAAGGAAGAGATGGAGGGACTGGCAGGCTCTGTGACTGTAGGCACCCACTACACCAACAAGAAGGTAGGCGGCAATGGTAGCCTATCCTTGACTGGCAAGAAGGGGAAGTTTGGCTTCAGCGGCTCGTACAACTTCAACTACATGCCCCACACCACGCAGACCGTCCTAACCACCCGCACCTCCGACGTTGCGCTAAGCCATTCCGATGCCAGTACTGGCAACAACGCCAAGGTACACATGGGCAACCTATCCGCCTCGTACGACATTTCGCCCCGCGACCTCCTCTCGGCGAACCTCTCCCTGATGCGGATCAACAGCCTATCCCTCTCCAAAGTTACCAGCCACGACTACGCTCCGCAGGACCTTACTATGGCTGCCCCCATCAGCACCACCACGTACGACTCCTCCACCAAGTCGCTCTACAGCACCATCGAGACCTCGGTGGACTACCAGCACTCCACCGATCTGCAGGGCGAGCTGCTCACCCTCTCCTACCGCTATGCTGGCAACCCCACAGAGGCTGATGAGCTAATGAGCATAAACTATCTCATACCCACTGAGCGACTACTCCAGCAACAAACTATCAACCGAGGCAACCTCCACGAACATACTGGACAAATCGACTACGTACGCCCCTTCGGGCAGATGCACACCCTCGAGACTGGCGTGAAGTACATCGCCCGCCTTGGCAATACAGATCCCACCTACCTATTTCGTGTAGGAAGTGAAGGCGAATGGAACTCAGGAGGAGCCTTCGACCAGAAGATTGCCTCAGCTGGAGCGATGCGATACCGTCAGCAGATCATCGGAGCCTATGCCTCTTATGCTCTTCATGTTGGAGTCTTTGGCTTCAAGACGGGCGTGCGTGGGGAGTATGGACTAAACAATATCTATTACCCAAACAATCCATCGGACAACTTCAAGAACCAGTTCCTCGACTGGGTGCCAGAGGTCAATCTCTCGTACAACTTCTCACCAACGCAACAGATCGGCTTCGCATATCGCTTTAATGTAGCACGTCCCAATATCATGCAACTTAATCCGACACGCAATCAAGGAAGTCCCTATGAGATCCAGTACGGGAATCCCAACTTGGAGAATGAGCATCGCCACTCGGGCACACTTTCCTTCAGCACCTTTAGCAATCGATTCATGCTACAAGCATCGCTCATCGGTCAACTATGCAACAATGCTATAGGCGTCTACAACTTCGCAGACCCCTCGAATCCTAAACTGATCCACTTCACTTGGGGCAATATCGGGCGCAACTGGAGCACCATCCTCACACTCTACAGTTCCTACATGCCTACCCTCTGGCTACGCATCATGGGAGGAGGGATGTATGGCTATCACTCCTTCGAGTCCTTTGGCAAGATCAACAGCACTGCGAACATCTATGCATGGAAGAATGGAGGCTGGGGCGGCCAGTTGTGGTTTCAGGCTATGTTCACACTCCCCAAGAGTTGGTCTGCCACCCTCTCAGGAGGCTACGTACAGCAAGGTGTAGCACTCAATATGGACAACTACAACCTCTGGTGGAACAACGTCAACATCAGCAAGAAATTCCTCAAGGATCTCCTCACCGTAGGTGCCTACGTGCAGAACCCCTTCACGCCTGTAATGAGACTAAACATACATGGGCATGGACCAGGCAATAACGTGACAACTATAGTCTCTCGCAGTAACTTCAGCGTCGGCATCAACCTAACCTACAACTTCGGTCAGATGAAACAGAACGTTTCGAAGGCTCGCCACACAATCGTCAATGACGACCTCAGTACAGGAAGCAACAACACGAATGGTCAAGGTGGCGGAATTACGGAAAGTGTTAAGTAAAGCTCAAAAGGAAGTAAAGACTTGCTACGACGTATATATGAAGCTTCGGAAGGATGACAACCGCACCCATTTCCTCGATGAACTCCGAGAGAAACTCAATAAGAGTATAGTGGAGAGTGACCTGAAAGGTGGCAAGTTCAAAAAGCGGTAAATCAAAAGGGAGATATTCCGGTATTTCGGAATACCTCCCTTCATTCTTTCTTTGATAAGTACTTCCAACTTCTTGGCTATATCATCGGATGTTGAAAGCAGTTCCTTATTACCCTAAACACTGCCCACAAACAGAAAAAAGGAGCAGTAAAACTTCAATGATAACAAAGAAGAGTTTAAGTTAAATCAAAGAAATTGTGTATGTTAGCAATTCAATTATAGATAACTGCGTACTTATGTTGCTGACCTGGAATGTGCGTTCCCCTTAACTCTGCAGGTATCACGGCTGACCACTCAGACTGCTCCGCCCCCTCGTCTGAGGAAATGAGCCATTTCTTCGGTGGGGATTTCAGAAGCTCCAGCGAGGAAACGAAAAACTCTTCGGAACTTTGATTTCATTCTTCCGAAGTTTCATTTCATTCTTCCAAACTTTTATTTCGGGCCTCCGTGGAGAATACTCGTTTCCCACGGAGCTGTTTGGAAAAGACTTCGAAGGAATCAAAACGTGCGGTCGTCTTGACGAGCGCTCTGAAAGATACGTTCCCAAACCAACTTAACTGAAAATATCAAACGGTTTCAGACATTTGGCACAGGCACGTACTAAGAGACCTCTTTTTCTATCTCGTTTGCTTACTTTTGCGCCCAGTAATCCATTTTCAATACATGATGAAGCTAAGAAAACTACTTTTTGCCCCCTTGGCGAGTCTACTCTTCTTGCCACTCTACGGGGCTACCGACGAGAAGCCCGTGGTCACGGACTCGGTAATGAGCTACGAGCTGGACGAGGTGCGGGTGATCACGAGCCGTCCGCTACTACGTCAGGCGGGACTACTGATGAGCACGCCTGGTGCTATGAGTCTCGTGACTCCGACCATGCTACGAGAGTATGACATCAAGCATCTCTCAGACTTGACGGGCGTGGTGCCTAATCTCTACATGCCAGACTACGGCTCGCGTCTCACCTCGCCGATCTATATGCGTGGTATCGGGACGCGTAGTGGCGGTCAGTCCACCGCTTTCTTTATCGATGGAGTGCCTGTGCTCAACCAGTCGATCAATCGCTACCTCCTCGGCATCGAGTCTATTGAGGTGCTGAGCGGAGCGCACAGCAACATCTATGGTCGCAACGCTATGGCGGGGACGATCCTGCTGACCTCTCGCTCGCCTATTGACGACCCAGCACTGGATGTGCAGGCTAGAGCGGGCAGTCACGGAATCATCGAGGGTGCGGCACGACTAGCTCACGCCTTTAACTCCAAAGTGGGCCTGGCCCTCGGTGGGTACTATAATAGGAATAGTGGGTTCTATACGAATGCTTTCGACAATCGTCCTGCTGATGCGGAGGAGGCGTACGGTGCTAACCTGCACTTCGAGTGGCGCCCCGATGCGACGCAAAGACTTCGCCTGGCTGGCGTCTGGGATGGGGTACGGCAGGGAGCTTTCCCCTATGCGATGATCCATCCTAAGAGTGGCGAGACGATGCCGATCAACTACAACGCACCTGGTTCCTACGACCGTACCATCGGTGAGGCGCGTCTGGCTTATGACAAGAGCTGGGACGAGATACGTCTAGACTTCACCACGAGCTATCAAGCGCTCAGAGACAATATGCTGATGGATCAGGACTACACGGCTCGGGATATCTTTACGATCAACCAAAAGCAGCATCAAGATGCGGTCACGGCAGATCTCATCTTGCGAAACCGTGAGCAGACGACCTACAACTGGACTGTGGGTGTCAATGGTATCTACCAGATGAATCATATGGAGGTGCCCGTAGCGATACGCCCCGACGGCTTGATGGCGATGATACAGCCAGGACTGAACAAAGCAAACAAAAATGACAAGGTGCCTGTACTCCTGACGGTCGACGCCTCTAAGGAGCGAATCAACCACAATCTCTTTGACAAGCGTAGCTACGGTGTCGCTCTTTATCACGAGAGCAACCTGCACGAGCCATTTGGCTGGACGGGCTTCGACCTTAACCTGGGCGTACGCCTTGATGCGGAGCGTCAGGCGATGGACTTCGATAGCGACTTTAGCCTAGGGCTAGACGTGGCGCCGAAGGTAAAGCCCGATGCAAAGAGACACTTTGACGCGACGAGTCGTCTGAAGGGTGAGGGCGGTTATCAGGACTTCTTCCAGATCCTGCCGAAGCTATCGCTGAGTTATCGCCCCACGGCTGGTAGTTACCTCTTTGTCGCAGCCTCCAAGAGCTACAAGACGGGTGGTTACAATGAGCAGATGATGACTGAGGTGCTCATGCAGCAGACTCAGCGCGAGATGATGGCGCTGGTCATGTCGCAGGGCAAGCAGCAACCACAGGTGCAGAAGGGCGATGCGAATCTAGCAGCCTTCAAGCCTGAGCATGCTTACAATCTAGAGCTGGGCGGACGACTCCTGACGCTACAGGATCGTCTCTTCGTATCGGCTACGCTCTTCGGTTCGTGGATACGAGACCTACAGGTGGCTCGCTTCGTAACGACCGGTACGGGTCGTACGACGGTCAATGCGGGCAAGGCACTCTCGCTAGGTGCTGAGGCGAGTGTCAAGGCGCGTCTATGGCGCTCACTAACGATCTCGGCGCAGTATGGCTATACGCACGCAACCTTCCAGGACTACCTCACGAGCCGTGCCAATCCTCAGGGTGGCGCACCGATAGAGGTGAACTACAAGGGGAACTTTATCCCTTACGTTCCTGCGCATACCTACGCTACGATGCTTCAGCTGAACGAACCTATCCAGACCTCTTGGCTCAAGGGCGTACTCGCCTCCGTGGAGCTACGTGGCAATGGACCGATCTACTGGGAGTCGGAGAATAAGCACCAGCAGGCACCCTACATGACACTCGGTGCTCGCCTCGGAGTACGTTTCCCCTACGTGACGGTAACCCTGTGGGGTCGTAACCTGACGGATACGCGCTATGCGACCTTCTACTTCCAGTCGTTTGGCAATTCGTTCCTCCAGCAGGCTCAGCCACGCACCTTCGGGGCAGACCTCTCCTTCCACTTCTAGAGAGGCTTCTCGGTTAGCCCGTTTCACAAAAATAGCCACCCACTCGCTGTAGAGAGGGTGGCTATTCTTATATATGGAAGGCTGGTTAGTCCGCCGGCTGGAACTTGTCCTCGCCCTGCGTGCTGAGTGCTAGGCAGAGGACGAACATCATACCGATGAGGTAGTTGGCCATATAGCTCACAAGGTCTACATTGCAGAGTATGATCCATAGGGAGGTTAGGACGACGAGAGCCTTATTGCGCTGGCGACGAGCTGTCCAGAGCATAGAGCCGAGGATAGAGATCCAGAGTAAAAGTCCGATGATGCCACTCTGGACGAGCGACTGCATATATTGATTGTGGAAGTGTATGATAAAGCTCTCCTGCTCGGTATTAATCGACAGGGGGAGTAAGAGTCGATAGACATAGTCTAGTCCTCCACCGATCCAGACGGGAACCTCACGGAGGGCTTGATAGCTCATCTGTAAGAGGTCGTTGCGGATGCCCCCTCCTAGATAGCCTTCTACAAGATTAGGTGAGGTGGTATAGACAATGGTAAAGAGGCTAGCTCCAGCGAGCATCAGGTAGGTGACGACGAGGTGGGGCTGACGTCGTGTGACTTTGATCCAGTCAAGGAGATGGCAAACGACGGCATACACTACCAGGAGAAGCGTCATCAGGAGCAGATAGCGCGCCTGCAGCGCACAGGCGTAGAGGATGACACCAAGGAGTAGGCACTCAGCCTGGAGGCGTAGAGAGCGACTGCTACTACGTATGGTCATCACAATGGGGGTCAAAAGGAAGATGCCGAGGTAAGTGTAGTGCGTGAAGGTAAAGGGCATCAGCATGTGGGAGCTACTAACGACAAAGCCGGCGTCATGCAGATAATACTTATTTAGCGTCAGTGTAATGAACGGGCTACTGCCACAGCTGATTAGTAGTGCGTAGAAAAAGACTAGGAAGGTCACGATGTAGATCCACCCGATGCGTAGTGCACTGAGCCAAAAGCTCTGCATCAGTCGCTGTGAAGCCCCACTATAGATGAAGAAGCAGAGGGGGATGATGAGGAGCCAAATCTCTTTGTCCCAATAGCTAAAAGCCAACCCTCTGTCGGTAGACCAGCCCACGGCGACGATGAGTGTGTAGAGGACGTAGAGAGCGACACAGAGGACGAGCGGGTAAAGCGGCCTAGCACGAAGGGTTTGTAGGAGGTCTCCTTTTCGTCTCCAGCGGTTGTCGATGAGTATACCGAGGAGGAAGGGCGTTACCAACCCTAGGTAACTAGGCACCACGCCAAGCAATAGGTTCGCATAGCCTAAGCCGAAGCAGAGGAGGGGGGCGAAGTGATGTCGGTAGTCTAGCTTTGCTCCAGTCGTACGGGACGCCCCTTTCTCCAAGAGCCATGGGAGGAGCAAAGCGCCAAAGACCATGAGCAGGCTCACGGTGAGGAGCAAGGGAGTGAAGCGGAGTACATCTACGGCGAGGAGCGAGCCAGGCATATGCCGAGGATAGGCTCCCGTGAGGGCTACGATGCCTGCGACAACGAGTGCTATGACTAAGATAACTAGGTAGAAGTAGCGCAAGATACCTCTAGCGACGTCGGTGTGTGAAGACATAAGAGTGCTATAAAGATGAGTGATTGCAGCGTGGTGAGTAGACCATCTGCGGGAAGTCGTGTGGATCAAAGCGCCAGCGCTTATGGCTCCAGAGCCAGCGATGTGGGGCTAGACGGATGTTCTCCTCGAGCTGTGCCACGTAGTCGTCGATGAGCTGGTATTGTAGCTCGCTCGTCGGATGCTCACAGAGCAGACGGAAGGTGCCGACCCACTGCTTAGTTTGGTCGTCATGGCGAATCTCACAGAAGAGGAGCGGTATCTGTAGCTTGGTAGCTAGATGGCTCCACCCTGTGACAAAGGAGGTGGTGCGCCCGAAGAGCACCGAAGCGTAGCGCATCTGCTCGTAGCTAGGTGATTGGTCAGCTAGTAGACAGTAGATATGCATACGGGCATCATGCTCCTGATCTCGATGCCGTAAGATGTACCGAGCTAGCTGACTCATCTCGATACAGTGAGCGTAGTGCTGCTCCCGCATCTCATGGGTGAGCTGGTCCGCGACAGGGTCGTGTAGCTGCTTGTAGATGACGTGTAGCTGATAGCGACTACGGTCTAGCTGTAGTGACGAGGAGCCCATCAGTTCCCATGGTCCAATGTGTCCCAAGAGAGCGAAAACCTGTCGGTGCCCCGCCTCGTAGAGTTGGTCCAGTAGCTCCGTCTGCTCAAGACGAAAGAGCTGGCGCACCCGTTCGTCAGAGCCGTAAGCGTAGCGAGCCTCGTGAAGCATCAGCTCTGCGAGGTGACGGTAGAAACGCTTGCCGACAGTCTTTTGCTCAGCGGGAGAGAGGTCCGTGAGCGTGAGGCGAATGTTCTCCTCCACCACCTGACGGCGGTACTTAAAGAGATGATAGAGGAGCCAGTCCAACGAGGGAACCAGCACCTTGTCAACGAAAGAGCGAGGCAAGCGTGCCAAGCCCCGCAATGTAGAGCGCATCAGCCGAAGCCTTAGTCGCTGCCATCGTGTGAGCTGGTTACTCTGCGCCATCGTCCGTCAGATCGCTATAGTCTTGGTAGAGGAAGTCGTTGTAGGGGTAGCGCTGTATGTGGATCTCTTTGACACGATCGTAGAGGAGTCGTCGCAGCTCGTCCATACCTTCGCCCGTGCGTGCCGAGATGAAGGTACAGTCGTTGCCCATGCGCGCCATCCAGCTCTTCTCGAGCTCCTCCCGTGTGCGGTTAAGCTTGGTCGCCGGCGTCAGATCGTCGGGATCCTTGGGGATATGCTGGTAAGCGTCGATCTTGTTGAAGACCAGGATCTGCGGTTTGTCGCCCAGCGCATCAATCTCTCGGAGCGTCTCCGTGACCACTGCTATCTGATCCTCAAACTCGGGGTGCGAGATGTCCACAACGTGCAGGATTAGGTCCGACTCGCGCACCTCGTCGAGGGTACTCTTGAACGACTCCACCAGCTGTGTCGGGAGCTTGCGTATGAAGCCCACGGTGTCGGCTAGAAGGAAGGCAAGATTGCCCAAAACGACCTTACGAACGGTCGTATCGAGCGTCGCAAAGAGCTTGTTCTCGGCAAAGATGTCGCTCTTCGCCAGGACATTCATCAGCGTAGACTTGCCCACATTCGTGTAGCCGACGAGGGCGACGCGCACCATCTTGCCACGGTTCTGACGCTGTACGCTCTTCTGCTTGTCGATCTTCTTGAGCTGCTCCTTGAGCTGCGAGATCTTGCGTAGGATGATCCGTCGGTCGGTCTCTAGCTGCGTCTCACCTGGACCACGTAGCCCAATGTTACCACCACGCTGTCGCTCGAGGTGCGTCCACAGTCGGGTCAGACGCGGGAGCATATATTGGTACTGCGCCATCTCCACCTGCGTCTTGGCGTGAGCCGTCTGCGCTCTTGTGGCAAAGATGTCAAGAATGAGCGAAGTACGGTCCAGAATGCGGATGCCGAGCTGACGCTCTATGTTGCGCAGCTGATTGGGTGCCAACTCATCGTCAAAGATTGCCAGCCCCACCTCGTGAGCAGAGACATACTCGGTGATCTCGTCGAGCTTGCCTTTGCCCACAAAGGTGGCGGGGTTTGGCGTGTCGAGACGCTGTAAGAAGCGCGCCACAGGCTCTGCCCCCGCAGTCTCTGAGAGAAAGGCCAGCTCATCAAGATACTCCTCCGCCTGTGTCTCCGACACGTCGGGCGTGATGAGACCCACGAGGATCGTGCGCTCACTAGATTGAGAAGTCTTGATAAACTCTTTCATACAGGAGGACTAATAGATAGCGTACGACTTCTCACGCATCGCCTGATCATCGGCGAAGAGATGTACCCAGGGAATCTTCGCTGCGAGGAAGTTGGCGGGATAAGCCTTCGCCTCGGGCAGTAGATTGATAATGTGTCCCACAGCGTGGCGCACATCCTGTCCGAGCGCGAGGAAGACCAGACGCTTAGACTCCTCGAGGGCCTCCAGCGTGACGGTAACCAGCTGACGCTGCTCACCCTGCTCGGTGGTCATCTCGTTGGGTGCGAAGACATCGTCCGAGATGTACAGCTCCACCTGATCGGGATAGACCCCAGCGAGGTGACCGTCCACGCCCATCTCAAGGAGAGCTAGGTCAAACTGCGGGCGACCGTCCAGGTGTCGTACACGCTCCGCTAGATGTTGCTGCAGAGCCGTCGCAGCCTGTGCGGGCTCTTGTGCGGGCTCCTCCAGAGCGTGGATATGCTCGGCAGGGATCTGTAGCGGATCAAAGAGCAAGCGCTGTAGTCGTGAGCGGTGCGCTAGGTCGGCTCCGCCCAGCTGCTCGTGAAGGAGGTAGAAGTGTACCCGATCCCACGCTATGCGACTGCGCCAAGGCTCCGAGGTGAGCGCCTTGGCCAAGATCTCCGCATGCTCCTCTAGTGAGAGTGCTAGATGAAAGTCGCCTTCGGTCGCCTCAACCGCCTCAGCGATAAACTGTGCGAGCTGTGTCGTGACTAGCTCGGGGGTACTGTATTGATGATAGTTCATAGGGTATATGCTAGGTTAGTAGTTATAAGATAAAAGTGTCGTGACCATCATCCTCGTAGGCAGTTACTCCTCCCAGATGATGTCATCGATGAGGTCGTGATCCTCCTCTACCTTTAGCTTAGGTAGCGGGTTGTCTGGATCATCGTCCTCTTGTGTGGTTCGGGCGTTGAGTGGCTGGCGCAGGATCTCGTTAGGATCGTGTAGCGAAGGCGCATTGATCTCTCGCCATATCAGGTCCTTCAGCTCGGTCAGTCCTCGCTGTGCCACGGCAGAGATAAAGATCGTCGGCACCTCTTCGGGGAGCGTCTCCGAGACCAGGTCGATGAGCTCGCTGTCCGCCATATCTATCTTGGTGATCGCCAGGATGTGTCGCTTGTCGATCAGCCCAGGGTTGTACTCCTCCAGCTCACGGCATAGCATCCGATACTCGGCAATGATGTCGGGGCTGTCGATAGGCACCATAAAAAGCAAGATCGAGTTGCGCTCGATGTGTCTGAGGAAGCGAAGCCCTAGGCCCTTGCCCTCGGCAGCTCCCTCGATGATACCAGGAATGTCCGCCATTACGAAGGAGCGGTTGTCACGATAGGAGACCATTCCGAGGTTTGGCTGTAGCGTCGTGAAGGGGTAGTCCGCAATCTTAGGCTTCGCCGCTGAGAGCGCTGCTAGGAGCGTCGACTTACCCGCATTGGGCAGGCCAACCAGTCCCACATCGGCCAGCGTCTTAAGCTGTAGCACCACGAGACGCTCCTGACTCGGTTCGCCAGGCTGTGCGTAGCGAGGCGCTTGATTTGTCGATGTTTTGAAGAAGTTATTACCCTTGCCCCCACGACCACCAGGGAGGAGGAGGTGCCGCTCGCCATGCTGCGACACATCTAGTATAAACTCTCCCGTCGTGGCGTCATGCACGCTCGTCCCGCAAGGCACCTCGATAATAATGTCGGGCGCATCGGCACCCGTCTGTAACTTAGCACCGCCCGCTCCGCCACTCTCGGCGATGATATGACGGTTGTAGCGCAGGTGTAGGAGCGTCCAGTAGTTTTGGTTGGCCTCTATATAGATGCTACCACCATGGCCACCGTCACCTCCGTCCGGGCCACCCTTGGGGATGTACTTCTCACGACGAAAGTGTGCCGATCCTCTTCCACCCTTGCCTGAGCGGAGATAGATCTTGACATAATCTACAAAGTTGCTCTCACCTGCCATCGTTTACTTATTATCCTGTAAGCTCTTGTCTATAGCCACAAAGATAGCCTCCGTGATCTCCTCTATGGAGCCAGCGCCTGGCACCTCGTAGTGTAGCCCCTTGCGGTGGTAGTAGTCTACGATCGGGAGCGTACGCTCGTTGTAGACACGTATACGGTCAGCGATCACCTCGGGCGTATCATCAGCGCGGCCCTCTATCTTGGCACGATTGAGGAGTCGTGTGCGGAGCTCCTCTTCGGGCACCTTGAGCTCGATTAAGCAGTCCACGCTCGTCTTATCCTTCTCTAGGAGAGCATCCAGCGCCTCGGCCTGAGCCACCGTACGAGGGAAGCCGTCGAAGATAACGCCATCGACACCCTCGGGCAGATGGTGTAGCTCGTTGGCTATAAGGTCGATGATGGTCTCGTCATCTACGAGATGCCCCTGGGATATGATGCTCTGCACACGCTTGCCTAGCGGAGACTGGCGAGCGATCTCTTGGCGAAGTAGATCGCCCGTAGAGATATGCTCTAGGTGATAACGTTGCTCTATGAAGTGGCTCTGTGTACCCTTGCCAGCGCCAGGAGCGCCGAAGATTATTACGTGGATCATTGCTTTTAGTAGTGGTTTAGATGGTCTCTGTGGACCGTATGATTATTCCTGTATGATTACTCTTTAAGTATATAGATGTCATCGAGCATACGTCCTCGGTCGTTGTAGTCGAGGCCGTGGCCGACGATGAAACTGTTGTGGATCTCCATACCCACATAGTCGGCATGGATAGGACACTGGAGCGCCTCGGGCTTGAGTAGCATAGTAGCTATGCGCACCTCGGCAGCGCCGTCAGCGAGAAACTTCTCCTTGAGCTTCATCATCGTAAAGCCCGTGTCGATCAGATCCTCTATGATGATGACCAGACGACCCGCTAGAGGCGCTGTCACGGGCATCACCTCCTTGAGCTGGTAGGTGCTCCCCATGCCGGAGTAGCTGGAGTAGCGTGCGAAGGCCACCTCTGCAGACGTATTGATCGCCTGCAGCAGCTCTGCGGCAAACATAAAGGAGCCGTTCATAATGCAGACAAAGAGTGGGTCACGTTCCTCCGTGTCGTGGCGTATCTGCTCCGCTAGTCGCCGTGTGGCAGCACGTAGCTGCTCGCCCTTGATGTATGGTACAAAGGTCTTGTCGTGTACTATAATCTCCTGATCAGTCATAGTGAAAATAACAAGCTGGCGGTCTCTCATAGCGGAGGCCGCCTTCTTTTTTTACTGTTGTGTGTAGCACAAAGGTACAAAAATAGGTGATGCCCCACCCCTCTTCGTGCCGCAGGACTGACGCAAGGGCTGAAGCATTATAGAAAAAATGAGCGCCTCTCATTTCCTACCTAGGAATTTGCCCAATTCCTACCTAGGAAATGGGCAAATTGTCCTCTCCTGAAATAGTACACAGTTGGGGAGCCAACCCCAACAGCAATGAAACAAGAAAAAAGTAACCGAGGACGAAAGGGATATCCCCTAGATTTC
>QWCH01000670.1_pt1 | contig 59781 bp, 54 predicted proteins | sample 1972671 | NCBI WGS metagenome assembly QWCH01 (sample SAMN09866713, study PRJNA288562) | Human gut metagenome isolate term3_stool, whole genome shotgun sequencing... | isolation source: gut | host: Homo sapiens | place: USA: California
CGATGGATATTGCCCTTGATGATTTAGAGAATCTCTAAATCATCAGGGCCTAAAAAGGGAGGTTCTTCCTAGATACAGGAAAAACCTCACAATTTTAGACGATAGGGGGAAAATGACAGGCAACAAAAAAGGACCGCTTAACGCCGTCCTTCTTTCGTTTGCTATAGCTGGTCGGGGTGAGAGGATTCGAACCTCCGACTCCTACGTCCCGAACGTAGTACTCTACCAGGCTGAGCTACACCCCGATTTATAGCTGAGGAAAGAGAGTATATCAGAATTTTTAGAAAGTGGGAGAAAAATTCTGAGCGAAATACCTTGTTTGGGGTAAATTTTGCCCTCCCTCCTTCTTTTCGAGAAAGCCTATTTCCCGCTCAATGCCTTCTCCCAAAAGTAAAAGGGAAGGTTTTCATCCTTCCCTCTTTAACCGGAATAGAGCCCGAATTAACTGTTTCTTTCCACCGTGTAGGTGAGAAGCTGCAAGAGCGAATCGCGGTAGGGTGAGGGAGCGAGCACTTCAAGCGCAGTGGCGCCACGTGCGAGTTCGCGACGAGCACGTTCTTGACAACGCTGGAGCGCATCGGAATTGACGATCAAAGCGGAGATCGTTTCAAAGTCACCATCCCCTTCACGGATAGCCTTATCAATGATTTCGCGATCCGCCTCGCTCACACTCTGACGAGCATAAAGAAGCGGAAGCGTGACTTTACCTTCACGAAGGTCTGCGCCCAAATTCTTACCAATGTCAGCGGTGACGCCTTGATAGTCAAGCATATCGTCGGCAATCTGGAAGGCGTTCCCCAAGGCGAGCGAATAAGTGCACACCGCGTGAAGCGCTTCAGGAGTTGCATCAGAAATCGCAGCAGCCATGCGCGCCGCGGCTTCAAAAAGGCAAGCCGTCTTGCGTTCAATTACTTGGAAGTAGCGTACTTCGTCCACGTTAGGATCGTGGGCGTTGGTCATCTGAATCACTTCCCCTTCGCTCAAGCGATTGGCCGCATCAGAAAGGGCTTCCATCACTTTGAGGTTCCCTGCACGAATCATCATCTGGAAGGAGCGCGTGTAGAGGAAGTCACCGACGAGCACCGCGACACCGTTGCCCCAACGATTGTTGGCGGTGGGACGACCACGGCGCAAATCGCTTTCGTCAACCACATCGTCATGCATGAGCGTGGCGGTGTGAAGAAGCTCGATCGTGGCACCCAAATAGCGGTGAAGTTCGCCTTCGTAGCCCAACGCTTTCGCAATAAGCATCAAAAGCGCGGGGCGCATACGCTTGCCGCCAGCGTTGACGATGTATTCGCTGATTTCTTTCATGCGGGGGACGTCGCTTGCGAGTTCACTCTGAATGATCTCGGTGACGGCTTGCATATCCTCGGCAATCGGGGCAAGAAGTTGTTTGACCAAAACTTTGGGGTCGGTAACAGGCTTAGTGTCAGACATAACGCTGTAAGATCAAAAAAGAAAGATTGCTACACAGTATACCTAAGGGGGCGCGGTTGAGCGCCTCCCGTTAGAGGCATTTTCACCTTGCCCAGAGAGGTGAGTGAAAAAATAGCTTAGTAGCTTGACTTATCGAGAAAAAATCAGCATAATGCCAGTTTTCCCGCACACGTGTGATTAGTGTGATGTCCAATTTGAGGAAAGCCCTCAGACACGCTAATCCGCTATTACAAAAAGGTTTTGTAGGTTCTCCTCCAAGGGGAATTTAGCAAAACGGGCGAGGTTTTACATGTACGCAATTATCAAAACCGGCGGTAAGCAGTACCGCGTTTCTGTTGGCGACAAGCTCAAGGTCGAAACCTTGGAAGCTGACGCTGGCGCTCAGGTGACTCTCACTGAAGTTTTGGCCATCAGCGATGACCAGGGCTTGAAAGTTGGTAACCCCACTCTTGCTGGTGCTACCGTGACGGCTACCGTCCTTTCCCACGGTCGTGGCGACAAGGTCCGTATCTTTAAGTTCCGTCGTCGTAAGCACTCCATGAAGTCTGGCGGTCATCGTCAGAACTACACCGAGCTCAAGATCGACGCGATCGCAGCTTAATTTTGTTAACCGACTTTTTATAGAGAAGTACAAAAATGGCACATAAAAAAGGTGGCGGCTCTACCCGCAACGGTCGTGACTCTAAGGCAAAGCGCCTTGGTGTGAAGGTTTTTGGCAACGCTGCTGTTAACGCTGGTGGCATTATCGTTCGTCAACGTGGTACGAAGTTCCACGCTGGTGACAATGTCGGCATGGGCAAGGACTACACGCTCTACGCTCTCGTTGACGGCGTTGTGAAGTTCGAAGTCAAGGGCGCTTTCAATCGCCAGTATGTGACGGTCGAACCGATCTCTGCCTAATAGGGCAGTGAGTACAAAGACAACTTTGTACCGACACTAATACCGAAAAGCCCAGCTGGATGACCAACTGGGCTTTTTTGACTAAAAAATTCTTTGATGTCGATGTGATTAACACTGAGAGAACGCGTGCTAAGGATCGCTAACTCTGCTATTGTGTCTTCGACATTGTTCTACACAATTTTTTTCATTTCCCAAAGGTACGTCCGTGAAGTTTGTTGACGAAGCAAAAATTGAAGTCCAGGGTGGTAAGGGCGGCAACGGTGCGGCAAGCTTCCGTCGCGAAAAGTTCATCCCGAAGGGTGGCCCTGACGGTGGCGACGGTGGTCGTGGCGGCTCTGTGTGGGCCGTGGCTGACCGCAATATCAACACGCTCGTGGACTATCGCTATACGCGTAAGTTCTTTGCTCCGAACGGTGAAAATGGCCGCGGTGCAGACTGCTACGGTGCGGGCGGCGCAGATATCACCTTGCGTATGCCTGTGGGTACGCTTATTCGCGATACCGACACCGGGGAAGTGATTGCGGACTTGAATGTCCATGGCGCACAAGCCTTGTTGGCTGCTGGTGGCAAGGGTGGTTTAGGGAACTTGCACTTTAAGAGCTCCATTAACCGTGCCCCGAAGCAGGCAACGCCAGGCGAACCGGGTCAGTACCGAGCCCTCGAGCTTGAGCTTCAAGTGCTCGCCGATGTGGGGCTGCTCGGAATGCCTAACGCTGGGAAATCGACCTTTATTACGGCGGTTTCCAATGCTCGCCCGAAGATTGCAGACTATCCCTTCACAACGCTTCACCCGCATTTGGGCGTGGTGCGCGTTGGTCCCGAACAGAGCTTTGTGCTCGCTGACGTGCCAGGGTTGATTGAAGGGGCTGCTGAAGGCGCTGGCTTAGGCCACCTCTTCTTGCGTCATCTCTCTCGAACCAAGATTTTGCTTCACGTCATTGACGTCGCGCCCTTTGATACGGAAAGCGATCCGATTGCTCAGGCGCATGCGCTTGTGGCTGAATTGGAAAAATATGACCCAGCGCTTGCTGAAAAACCGCGTTGGATCGTGCTCAACAAGATGGATCTTGTGGAAGAAACCGAGCGCGAAGCATTGATTGAAAAGTATCGTGAAGCTCTCGCCCCGAATGGCGAACCGCTCTTTGTGATCTCGGCTGCAACGCGTGAAGGCTGTAATGAGCTTTTGAACGCGCTCGCCCAGAAGATTGATGAAGACCGTCGTAGCGAACTTGCCTTTGCAGACGACGAACGCTTTAATCCCACTGAATAAAAATTCCGAAGGAAGTGTCTGTACCCTCAGGCGCTTCCTTTTTTAGTTTGTTTTTTTCTATCTTTTAAGGGTATTACCCAAATGTCTTGGTTTGAGTCTTACTTTAAGTTGAAGGACCACAACACCACTGTTTCTCAGGAAGTGTTCGCGGGTATTACGACCTTCATGGCGATGAGCTATTTGATTTTCGTGGTCCCGGGGATGCTCGCTGACGGCGGCATGCCAAAAGACGCTGTGGTGGGCGGCACGATTCTCGTGACGATCGCTATTACGCTTTTGATGGGCTTGTGGGCTAAGTACCCAGTTGGGGTTGCGCCTGGCCTTGGGATTACGGCTTTCTTTGCTTATTACGTTTGCGGTCCTGCTGGCTATACCTGGCAGGCTGGTTTGGGCGCGGTCTTTATCTCTGGTATCGTCTTCTTCCTCTTGACGGTGACTCGTATCCGCCAGTACATCGTCAACGCCGTTCCGATGGATTTGAAGCTCGCCATTGTGGTGGGTATCGGTTCCTTCATCGCTTTGATCGGCTTGAAAAACGGTGGCATCGTGGTGAAGGATCCCAGCACGTTTGTGACCTTGGGCGACATCACCAAACCTGAAGTGCTCCTCTTTATCTTTGGCTTCTTCTTCACGGGTACCTTGATGGTGTTGAAGTTCCGTGCTGCGATGCTCTTAGGCATTATCGTCACGACGATTTTGGGTATTGCTTGTGGGGTGACTCACTTGCCTGACGGGAGCTGGATTTCCTTTGATCTCCCTGACGTGGCTGGCACCTTCATGCAGCTTGACCTCAAAGGCGCGCTCTCTCACGGCTTAATCAGCATTATCTTCACCTTGACCATGGTTGACTTGTTCGACAACATGGGCGTGTTGATTGGTTTGACTCGTAAGTGCGGCTTTATGCGCCCTGATGGCGAAATCAAGAATTTGGACAAGGCCTTTATTACGGACTCTGTGGGGACGATGTTCTCTGCTGTGGTCGGCACCACGACGGCAACCTCCTACTTGGAAAGTGCTGCTGGTGTGGCCGCTGGTGGTCGTACTGGCTTGACCGCTGTGGTGACGGCGCTTTGCTTCGTGTTGGCACTCTTCTTCATTCCGCTCGTCGGTATTGTGCCTAGCTACGCTACGAGCCCGGTGCTCGTGATCGTGGGCGCATTGATGATGCAGGAAGTGGTGAACATTCGCTTTGACCGCCTTGAAGTGGCTATTCCTGCTTTCTTGACGATCGTGGTGATGCCGTTCACGTTTAACATCGCTACGGGCTTTGGCTTTGGTTTCATTAGCTATGCCCTCTTGCATGTCTTGACGGGTCGCTGGCGCGAAGTCACGCTCTTCATGTATTTGATCGCTGGCTGCTTCGTGATCAATTTTGTGATGCGTGCTTAATACACGAGAAACGCAAAACACACTACACTAGTTTGTGAAGCGTAAAACCGCTCGCTCTTTTCTAAGAGTTGGGCGGTTTTTTTATCTCAACATAAAGACTTTGGTAGATCGGAGAAGAGAATGCTAAAAGATGCCAAACGTGTCGTCGTCAAAGTGGGCAGTGCTCTCGTGACGAACGACGGTCGCGGACTCGATGTGGCGGCCATTGAACGTTGGGCTACCCAAATCGCAGCGTTGCAGAAAATGGGCAAAGAAGTGATTTTGGTGAGCTCGGGTGCTATTGCTGAAGGCGTGTTGCGCCTCGGTTGGCATAGTCGACCAGATCAGGTCTACCAGTTGCAGGCAGCGGCCGCCGTGGGACAGATGGGTTTAGTGCAAGCCTATGAGACGCACTTCCGAGATCACGGCATTGGCACGGCACAAGTCCTTTTGACACACCAGAATTTGACGGATCGTGAGCAATATTTGAATGCTCGCATGACGATTCGTGAACTCTTGCGTTTAGGCATTGTTCCTGTGGTAAACGAAAACGATACCGTCGTGACCAACGAAATTAAAGTGGGCGACAACGATACTCTGGGGGCGCTTGTCACCAACTTGGTGGAAGCCGATGTGCTCGTCATTTTGACGGACCAGCGAGGCCTTTATACGGCAGATCCCCGCAAGAACCCAGAAGCAGAATTTGTCGCGACAGCGAGGGCAGGGGACCCAGCGCTCGAAAAGATGGCTGGTGGCGCGGCAAGCTCGCTTTCTAAGGGCGGGATGATTACGAAGATTTTGGCCGCTAAGCGCGCAGCGCGCTCTGGCGCGGGCACCATTATCGCTTCGGGTCGCGAAGAAGATGTACTGGTGCGCTTGGCTAACGGTGAACATATCGGGACGCACTTAGAACCCACCGCTTCGGTCTTGCATGCTCGCAAGCAGTGGATTGCTGACCACTTGCGCTCGAGCGGCTACATGGTGCTCGACGATGGGGCGGCGAACGCGCTTATCCGTCAGCACACGTCCTTGCTTCCCGTTGGCGTCATTGACGTGAAGGGAGACTTTGTGCGCGGTGAAGTGGTCACCTGTGTGCGAGAAGATGGCACGCCCATTGCGCGCGGTCTGGTGAACTATTCAAGCACCGATGCACTGCGCCTTCGTCGCGCTCACACGGACGAAATTCCAGAGCGTTTAGGCTACATGGAACAGCCCGAAATGATTCACCGCGATAATATGGTGGTCCTAGGCGACGCCTAAATTCGTCGCTTCTAGTACAATTAGTAGTTCTGCAGAAAGGCACTTTTCATTTTTAGAAAGTGCCTTTCTCGTGAAAGAACGTCAATAAGACAAAAGGACGCGAGAAGCCCTTTTCTTTATGGCGACCTTGAAAAGATTTCTACGGGAGTGGCGATTTGGCGCCACTTCTAACCGTTAACTCACACGAAAATAAGCGTATGCGAGCCCGTTCCTTTTTTATTTCGACGCTCAAAGAAGCGCCTGCTGATGCCGACATCACGAGTATGAAGCTCTCCATCCGTTCTGGGATGATTAAGAAGTTAGCCGCTGGTGTCTATAACTACATGCCGATTGGTCTTCGTACCATTCGCAAGATTGAAAAGATTATCCGCGAAGAAATGGAAAGAGCGGGTGCGATCGAAATTTTGATGCCAGTGGTGCAGCCTGCTGAACTCTGGCAGGAATCGGGTCGTTGGGCCAAGTATGGCGACGAGCTCTTACGCTTTAAAGACCGTCATAACCGCGACTTCGTGATTCAGCCGACCTCGGAAGAAGTCGTCACCGATATCGCTCGCCAGGAAATTAAGAGCTGGCGTCAGTTGCCGGTGAATTTCTACCACATCCAGACGAAGTTCCGCGATGAACGTCGTCCTCGCTTTGGGGTGATGCGTGGTCGTGAATTCACGATGAAGGACGCTTACTCCTTTGACCGTGACGAAGAAGGCGCTAAGGTCTCCTACGACAAGATGTATGATGCCTACCAGCGTATCTTTAAGCGCTTGGGTCTTCTTTTCCGCGCTGTGCGTGCTGATACTGGTGCTATTGGTGGCAGCCGTTCCCATGAATTCCAAGTGATCGCTGATGTGGGTGAAGACGTGATTGCGTACTGCCCAGATAGCGACTACGCCGCTAATATCGAATTGGCTGAAGCCTTCTCCTTGATTCCTGCTCGCGCGGCTGCGACGGAAACGATGGAAAAGGTGCCAACGCCCAACCGTGAAAAGTGCGAACAGGTGGTGGAACTCTTGGGTCTCCCGCTCGAACGCTCGATGAAGTCGGTCATTTTGGCAGCGGATCGCGTGGACGAAAAGGGTAACCCCTTGCCCGCGAAGATCGTTTTGATCATGCTTCGCGCTGACCATGATTTGAATGAAGTGAAGGCCGGTCACTTGCCTGAATTAAAGGATGGTTTCCGCTTTGCGACGGACGAAGAAATCGTTCAACACTTTGGCTCTAAGCCTGGCTACATTGGCCCGGTTGGTGTGGGCGAAGAAGTTGCGGTCTACGCTGACTTGACGGCAGCCAATATGTCTGACTTTGTGTGTGGCGCTAACGATGAAGGCTTCCACTTTAAGGGTGTGAACTGGGGTCGTGATTTGCCAGAACCCAAGGCTGTGGACCTTCGTAACGTTGTTGAAGGCGACAAGTCCCCAGACGGTAAGGGGGTCTTGAAGATGCAGCGCGGTATCGAAGTCGGTCACGTCTTCTACTTAGGGACGAAATATTCCGAAGCTCTGAAGGCAACGTACTTGGACGAAAACGGCAAGCCGCAGCTCCTTGAAATGGGTTGCTACGGTATTGGGGTGACGCGCTTGGTGGGTGCTGCGATTGAACAGTGCCACGACGACAAGGGCATCATGTGGCCAGATAATATCGCGCCGTTTGAAGTTGTGATTTGCCCGATGAACTACGCTAAGAGCGAAGATGTGCGTCGTGAAGCAGATAAACTCTATGAAGACCTGAAGTCTCGCGAGGTTGATGTTATTCTTGACGACCGTGATATGCGTCCCGGCGTCATGTTCGCCGAATGGGAATTGATCGGTGTTCCACACCGTGTTGTAATTGGGGATCGAGGTTTGGCAAATGGTGAAGTGGAATACGCTTGCCGCCGTAACCTTGACCAAAAAGAAATGTTGCCTCTCAAGGTGGCAGCAGAGCTCGTCGCTGGAAAAATCCAGCAGAGCTAATCCTTAGTAAGGACTTAATTAAAAGAGTCAGTGCTATGGTCTTGACAGCAGGAGTTTTTTTGACAGGAACGCTTGACAGGGGTTTTCTAGTCAAAAACTTCTGGGGAAACTTGGTAGCTTCGGCTACCAAGTTTTTTTGAGCCCCAAAAAACTCCTCCAGTTTTTGCAACTAGAGGAGTCTATGAGAAAGGACTTTTTAGCGTTTGTCGTCCACCGGGTCAAAGGTGAGCTTCAAATCACGCGGCACCGCAAAACCAGCCTCGGGTTTCGGGAAGGGCTGACACTTTATGATGGCGCTTTCCACTGCGCGGTCATAAGCGGTCCAGCCAGAGGATTTGAGCTGCTTAGGTGTGCCGACACGCTCGCCCGTTGGCAGCAACGAGACGGAGTATTCCGCCACGTACTGACCACGACGCACCGTGGGGTTGACATCAATGTTGATGTTGGGGCGAATACAAGCCACCACACGGGCGTTATAGCTTGCGTAAGCGCTGCCAGAAAGGTTCTGGCGCACATTGTTCTTATCACCCTTTGTCGTGCCAGAGCGCGTACCATTCGGGTCGGACTTCGCATTTAAACGAGCCAATTCTTGCTGGCGCATAGCGGCGCGAATGCGTTCACGTTCTTGACGCTCTTTTTCAGCTTGCTTCTTAGCCGCTTCTTCAGCAGCTTTCTGCTTAGCCTCTTCCGCCTTCTTGGCTTCTTCGGCCTTCTTTTGCTCTTCAAGACGCTTTTCTTCCGCTAACTTCGCCTGACGCTGTTCTTCGGCTTTCTTAGCCTCTTCATCAGCTTTGCGACGTTCTTGTTCAAGCTTTTCTTTGGCTTGGCGCTCAGCTTCTTTACGCTGGCGCTCTTGCTCAGCGGCAATGGCGTCTTGGCGTTCTTTTTCGAGCTTGGCTTCTTCAGCCTTACGCTGCTCTTCCTGAACGCGGCGAGCTTCCTCTTGGCGCTTTTGCTCTTCGGCGGCTTTGCGCGCTTCTTCAACCTTCGCTAACTCTTCTTGGCGTGCTTGCTCGCGCTGGAGCTCTTCACGCTTTAAGGTTTCTTCGAGTTGAGTCTTAGCGGCAACAGCCTTCTGAGCTTCCTGTGGATCGTCTTGAGGACGAGCCTGAGGGTCAGGTTCTTCGTCTGGGAACTTTTTCGCTACGCCGTTAGGATCGTTCCCAGAGGAAATATCTTCTGGGGCCCAAAGCTCGGCATACACCGTCTCAGACTGTGTTTGCCACTGAAAGACAGTGAAGAGGCCAATAAAAAGCAAGACGTGCACAACCCCGGAAAGTAGCAACGAACGTTGCAGTTCCTTTTTCTCGTTTTCACGATTTGTTGTGATTTCGGACTTTTCACTCATGGTCTTCAACTTTTAGCGAGGGCTACGTTCAACGCGTAGCGACAAGCCAACGCGAGAGATATCCGCGGCCTGTAAGGTTTTAAGCACATTAATGACGGTGTCGTACTTGACGTCTTTGTCGGCGGCGACAACAACAGGGGTATCAGGCTTGTCGCCCAAAGCGCTTTTCACGCTCGAGACGAGCCCAGGCATATCCACTGGTGTCGTATTTTTCCCAGAGCGCATAGAGAGACGACCATCTGGGAAGACGATCACTTCGACGACTTGCTCGGGCGCTTTGCTCGCTTTACTCACCGCGGGCAAGTTGATCATGCTCGGATTCACAAAAGGCGCAGAGACCATCAAAATAATGACCAAAACGAGCATGACGTCGATATAGGGGACGACGTTCATCTCGGCCATCAAGCCTCGGCGTTTTGAACCATCACGCAGAGACATGGCTTACCCCCTCGTTTGTTGGCGATGCAAGATGTTGAGGAACTCTTCGCTAAAGCCGTCTACACGGTTCGCTAAGCGGAGAATGCGGTTGTTGTAGTAGTTGTAGGCAGCCACTGCAGGAATAGCCGCAAACAAACCAATAGCCGTTGCCACAAGCGCTTCAGCAATACCAGGCGCCACCACGGCAAGGCTCACATTGTCGAGCGAGGCGAGCCCGGTGAAGGCGTTCATAATCCCCCAAACCGTGCCAAACAAACCAATGTAAGGAGCGGTCGAGCCAATGGAGGCTAAAAGGGGAAGCCCTGCTTCTAAGCGGTCCATTTCGCGAGTGTAGACCGCCTTCATGGCGCGAGAGACGCTATTGAGGGCATGAGGATCTTGACGATTTTGCTTCAAGAATTCCGTCATCCCAGCGGCGAAGATACGTTCTTCGATGCCACTCGAATCTTGGTTGCGACGAGCCGAGTCCATCAGCTGGGTGAGCTCGACACCGTGCCAGAAGCGATCTTCAAATTCGTCAATCTGCTTCGTGGTACGAGCCACGAAGAAGTATTTACGGAAAATCACCGTCCAGCTGGCGACAGAAAGACCAAGGAGGATCACCAGCACGCATTTCACCACGAAGCTAGCGTTGGCAATCAAAGTCAGAATAGATAAATCTGCGGTTGTGGTAGGCATATTGAACAAATCGTTATGGATTTAAACAATGGGAAATCTTTTTCAAGTCTTTATTCAGCTTTTGGCTTCACAAAAGGAAGAATCTTTTCTCGTGCTTCAGCAGGAATTGCCATCGGTTGACGAGTGGTTGCGTTAATCGCACCCACGCGGACCTTAGCCGATGCCAGAACTTCGTCGCCGCGCATCACTTTCTGATCAAAGATGATCGAGGCGTGGCCTAAGCGTTCGATTTCAGCCGTCACGATAAGAGAGTCCTCAAGCTGGGCGCTCTGATGGTATTTGATGGAAATGTCTGCAACAACGAAGAGCAAACCATTTTCTTGGTGGCGTGCTTTGTTTTGCGAGAACCCAGATTGGCGAAGCCACTCTGAGCGAGCTCGCTCCATGTAGCAGAGATAGTTGGCGTGGTAGACAATGCCACCGGCGTCAGTATCTTCCCAGTAAACCTGAATCGGAAGGGTGAATGTCGGCATAAAAGCGTTTAAAAAGTATAGGTTAAATAACCTTTAGCGTATAGGAAGGGGCTTCGCGGCGTCTAATAACCTTGTTACCGCATGCTACGAAAGCACAACCTTTTAATACGTCTAGAGAGGCATGAAATTCTAACGCTAGGAAAAGCAAAATAGGCAAAAAGCGCGCACAAAAATGCGCTTGATTTGGCTTAGTTCGACCTAGGGAAGGGGGGGCTTTAAGGCTCGTCTTCTTCCATATGGGCAAAGAGATCCTGCGTGAGGTTCCTGAGCGAATGCTTCCCAAAGTGCTGCCAAGCGTGCGTCGTTGCCACGCGCCCTCGCGGTGTGCGCTGCAGAAGCCCCTGCTGAATCAAGTAGGGCTCGACCACATCTTCGAGCGTATCGCGATCCTCACCAATCGCCGAGGCGAGGTTTTCAATCCCCACGGGACCACCATTAAATTTGTCGATGATCGTCAAGAGAAAGCGGCAGTCAATTAAATCAAGACCGCGCGGATCAACGTGAAGCATCTTGAGCGCATTAGCGGCAACCTTCGAAGTGACAACACCATCGTGCTTGACTTCTGCGTAGTCGCGCACACGACGAAGCAAACGGTTGGCTACGCGAGGCGTCCCACGAGAGCGACGCGCAATTTCGTAGGCCCCTGCTTCGTCCATGGCAACGTTAAGTAAGCGCGCAGAGCGCTTCACAATACGAGCGAGCTCATCAGGGGTGTAGAACTGCAATTGGTTCACAATCCCGAAGCGCGCACGAAGTGGCGTCGTTAGAGAACCCGCACGCGTTGTGGCACCAATCAAAGTAAAGGGCGGTAGATCGATTTTGATCGATCGCGCAGCAGGACCTTCACCAATGATGATGTCGATTTGATAGTCTTCTAGAGCAGGGTAGAGGATTTCTTCGACCACTGGCGAGAGACGATGGATTTCATCGATAAAGAGAATATCGTTGGGCTCAAGATTGGTGAGAATAGCGGCCAAGTCACCCGGGCGCTCTAAGACGGGACCCGAAGTTTGACGTAAATTGACGCCCATTTCGTGCGCCACAATGTGCGCAAGCGTCGTTTTCCCTAAACCAGGAGGGCCAAAAAGAAGCAGATGATCTAATGGCTCCCCACGGCGCTTAGCAGCCTCAATAAAGATATGAAGCTGCTCTCGGATATCCTCCTGACCAACATAGTCTTCGAGGCGATCTGGGCGAAGTGCACGGTCAACGTTTTCTTCGTTCGGCGACGTAGCTCGAACACTGACCACACGATCATCGGTTTGCATCAAACTTATTCCTTCAATTCAGTATCGCTTTAGCGAGAGAGCACGCGCAGTGCTAAACGAATCCCTTCACTTACTGAGACGTCCGCATCGAGCGTCTTCACAGCGCTCTGTGCTTCACGCTCAGAGTAGCCTAAGGCAACAAGGGCGCTCAAAATATCGTTGGCGTTGGAGCTCATCGGCACGACCGATTCGCCACCAAGCGCGAGAAGCTTGCCCTTTAATTCCAAGACTAAACGTTCTGCAGTCTTTTTGCCAATACCAGGGACACGCGTCATCAAGCCTGCGTTGCCAGCCTCAACTGCGCTAGCTAAATCAGCCACAGCCATCCCAGAGAGAACGGCTAAGGCAATACGCGGACCAATGCCAGAGACTTTGATCAGCGCGCGAAATGCGGTGCGCTCAGCCTCCGTGCTAAACCCGTAGAGCAGTTGCGCATCTTCACGCACCACCATATGCGTTAAGAGCACAATTTTGTTCCCTTCAAGCGGCAAATTGCAGAAGGTTGACATCGGAACATCAACCTCGTAACCCACCCCGTTGACATCAACCAAAATACGCGGTGGCGTTTTTTCTAAGAGCGTACCACTGAGACGACCAATCATTTCGTCGATCCTTTCGCCTTAAAGGCGCTTGTCCATGCTTGACGAGCACCACGCTGTGTGCGACCATGTCTGGCGGTGGCGTAAGTGCGCGTCGTTGTTCCTTGATTTTCGTAATTTTGCATCGTGTGGCGGTTCGCCCCACAGATAGCGGCCCCAAGCGCGTCAGCTTCGTCGGGGGGGAGTTTGTCGTTGCGCTGCAAAAGCATCGCAACCATTTTTTGAATCATGAGTTTGTCGGCTTTGCCTGAACCTGTCACAGCGAGCTTAATTTCGCTTGGCGTATATTCAAGCACTTTCACGCCAGCTAAGTTCGCGGCAATAAGCGCAGCGGCGCGAGCCTGACTCAAAAAGAGTGTGCTTTGCGGATTTATATTGACGAAGACTTTTTCTACGCAAATGAGTTCGGGTTTTAAGCGAGCGATGATTTCAGAGAGGCCGCGCACAATAAAGCCTAAGCGCTCGGCAAGCTCTCCTGCGGGAGGATTGAGCACGCCACTCTCTACATGAGTGAAGTGATTCCCTTCCACATCAATCGCGCCCCAACCCGTATGGTTGAGGCCCGGATCAAACCCTAAAATACGCATGCTTTCCTCATAGGAAAACTCTCCCGCCGTAGGGAGGGTTAGTCATCTCATTTAGCGACCAAAACCGCCCGGGAAGCCGCCACCCATACCGGGGAAGCCACCCTTACCAAAGCGACCGAGGCTACGCATAATCTTGCCTAAACCGCCTTTTTTCATCTGCTTAATCATGGCCTGAGACTGCTCAAACTGCTTCAAAAGCTTATTGACTTCGTGCACCGGGACGCCAGAACCCGTCGCAATACGCTTCTTGCGGCTTGCCTTGATCAATTCTGGCTTGCGGCGCTCTTGCGGCGTCATCGCATCGATAATGCCAACCGTGCGACGAAGGGTCTTTTTGGCTTCTTCGTCGTTCACTTTAGAGGCCATGCTCTGGAATTGCGCTGGGAGCTTTTCAAACATCGAAGAGAAGCTATCCATGTTGCTCATCTGCGTTAACTGAGCGCGGAAGTCGTTTAAGTCGAAATGGTCGCCACTTGCCATCTTCTGGGCAAGCTTTTCAGCGGCAGCCATGTCGATAGACTTCTGAACGTCTTTCACTAACCCTACGATGTCGCCCATGCCGAGAATACGGCTAGCCATCGCTTCAGGATCAAACGTATCAAAGCCCGTTAATTTTTCCCCAGAACCCACGAATTTAATCGGCTTACCGGTGACGTGACGAACCGACAAGGCGGCACCCCCACGGCTGTCACCGTCGATCTTCGTCAAGATGATCCCAGTGAGGGGGAGCCGTTCATTGAAGCTCTTTGCCGTATTCACAGCGTCCTGACCTAACATGGCATCAATCACAAAGAACGTTTCCGCGGGCTTTAAGAAGGTGTTGAGTTCGGCGACTTCTTGCATCATCGCTTCGTCAATCGCGAGGCGACCTGCCGTGTCGACAATCAACACATCGAAGAATTTACGCTTAGCGTAGTCAAGTGCAGCTTCAGCAATGGCGAGCGGCTTTTGGTTGACTTCACTCGGGAACCATTCCGCTTGGGTTTGCGCAGTCACCGCCTTTAACTGATCAATAGCGGCAGGACGATAAACGTCAGCGGAGACCGTTAAGACTTTCTTGTGAAGGGTTTCGGTGATGTATTTGGCGAGTTTCCCTGCGCTCGTCGTTTTACCAGAACCCTGAAGACCAGCGAGCAAAATGACGGCTGGGGGCTGAACGTGGAAATTTAATTCGCGTTCTTGGGCAGAAAGGTCTCCACCAATAATGGCGGTCAATTCACGCTGAACAACACCAACTAAAGCTTGACCTGGGTTGAGGTTACCAACGACCTCTTCCCCCATGGCTTTCTCTTTAATACGGGCGAGCACTTCTTTAACGACGGGGAGCGCCACGTCCGCTTCAAGCAAAGCCAAGCGGATTTCGCGCAACATGTCCTTGGTGTTTTCTTCCGTTAAACGCGCTTGCCCACGCATGGTCTTGACAATTTTGGAGAGACGTTGGCTTAACGAGTCGAGCATATGAGAAAAATTCCTGTTTCTAGAGGAGTCGCGAGCTGGGCTCAAACGACTGCGTCTGACGCATCATGCTACTTAAGAGACCAGACGATGCGTAACCTTGACTAAATCGGGTACTTTTTTGCGTAGATTGAAGTCAATTTCAGCGATTCCTAAGCAGGAAAAGGCTAAAATTCATAGACAAAAGAAGTACGATAATTTATCACGATACGTGATCTTTGCGCAGCTTGCTCAAAAAGGCAATCGGCGCAAGTATTTCTTACCAAAAGTCTTATTTTATAGAGACTGCCCGAGTTTTGCATTTGATTAAAGCGTGTGCTGTCGTGGATTTCTCTAAGAAAGTTTCCTCGAGAGTGGCGGTATACTTTGAGAATCAGTGACACCAGCAAAGAGACAATAGGGCGAAGGGGGTTGGGACCAGCTGTGTCCATAGCGCCCAATGCGTGTTGATCTCTTTGTTTTTGAGTTGCCTAAAGGATTGGTTATGACATTACTTAGCGTTAGCGCTTTGCTTGCTACTGTGCTCTACCTTGCGTCAGGGATCGGCATTATTAGTGCGATGAAAGGTCGTGAGGGGAAAGCTTCTAGCCTTTGGCGTTGGCCAGTGCTCTTGGGTCTGATTGCGCATGTCTATGCACTTCACGGCGAAATGTTCCGCCCCGACGCAGTGCACTTTGGCTTTGGGTACGCTATCTCCGAGACCTGCTTTTTTGCCATCGTGATTCTTCTGATTGAAACGTGGATTCACCGACTCCATGGTCAGTTCGGGATTGTGCTCTGCTTAGCGGGGTTAGGCACGCTCATGCCGATTCTTTTCCCAGGCGCCGCGATTGTGGCTGTGGAATGGACGCCGATTTTCCGCTGGCATCTCTTCTTTGCGATTGCGGGCTACGCCTTTATGTTTGTCGCCGTTGTGCAAGCCGTGGTGATTGGCGCACAGAACCGCCGATTAAAAGAACCCCGCGAAGACGACGCGAAGATGGACTTCTTAGATTCGATGCCTGGGCTCGTCGTGATGGAACGTATTTTCTTCCGTATCGTTGCTGTGGGCTTTTTGTGCATCACCGTGACCATCGTTTTGGGTGCTATCACGACGCATGACACTTATGGTACGTGGTTGCATCTTGACCATAAGTCTGTGCTCACGTGGATTTCCTGGGCGATCTTTGCGATTTTGCTCTTGGGTCGTACGTTTGCAGGCTGGCGTGCCAAGACCGCTCTCGTTTGGTTCTGGGTGGGCGTTGGGCTCTTCTGTATCGCCTACCTTGGCTATTCGTTAACGAACGAGCTTTTGCGCTAAGAGGTCACTCATGGGACGCATAATCTTTTTTGTCCTGCTAGCAGTGCTGATTTGGCTCGCGTGGACTATCCAACGTCGCCAGAAAAACTTCCAGAACAAAATGTCTGAGCGCATGCGCGAGATGGAAGAACGTCAAGGCATTCGTCCTTCTGAGAAGATTGAAACCCAGACTACGCAGTGCGAATACTGTGGCGTATATTTCCCGCAGTCCGAAGCGATTAAGGACGAAGCGGGGCACAAATACTGCTCTGATGTGTGCCGCGATCGCGCTCGCCGCCACGCTCAAAACCACTAAGGCACTTTCATGCCGCGCATTCGTCCTTTCTTTGCCGACGGCTGGTTAAATAGTGCGGTGCATCAATCCTCACCGCACTTTAACGAGCGCCCGCAAGGGACGCTGATCTCGCTCGTTGTCCTTCATTACATTTCGCTTCCCGCGGGAGAGTTTGGGGGCAGTGCAGTGGATGACCTCTTTATGGGGCGACTTCTTGAAACCGAAGATCCTAAACTTGCAGAGTTGCGAGGACTACGCGTTTCTTCTCACTTCTTTATTCGCCGCACTGGTGAAGTGCGCCAGTATGTTTCGGTTTTTGACCGTGCTTGGCATGCTGGAGTTTCGCGCTTTGAAGGGCGTGAGAATTGCAATGATTTCTCTGTAGGGATCGAAATAGAAGGGACGGGCTCAGTGCCCTTTACTGAGGCGCAATACCGTGCGCTCTCGCCTTTACTAGGGGCGCTACGCCGTACGCTTCCCATTGAAGCTGTCACAGGGCACGAATTTATTGCCCCTGGACGAAAAGAGGACCCAGGTCCCTACTTTAATTGGTGGCGTGTGAAGAGCATGCTCCCCTCTGGCGTGCGTGTAGTGAACGACCCCCAGCGCGCCCTTTAGTCTGCGCGGAGGCGTTACACGATTCTTTCACGATAAAAGAGAGAATCCGTATAATAGCTAAGACTTTATTTTTCTTTTGTCCATGAGCCTTTCTCATGGAAAGACTCATTATTCAATAGGAAAGGATGACAATGCTCTTAACGCTCGTTGAATTCCTGCTGCGATCCTTGATTTCGATCGTTGGCTTCATTTTCTTGTTGCGCGCATGGCTCTATGTCTGGGCATTCTCCCCTCGTCATCCTTTTGTGATGTTTGTGCGCCGCGTCTCAGACTGGTGGTCTAACCCCGTCTCGCGCATTATTCCTCCTCAGGGGGCCTTTGACTGGCCTAACCTTTTGGGCGCCTTTTTAGCGGCTATTTTGACCGTGGTGCTTCACGCCTGTGTGATTCATCCTGCAACGTTCTCTGCAGGTATGTGGATCATTGCACCCTTTGCCATGCTTCTTCGCTGGGCGCTCGAGATGGTTGGCTGGTTCTTGATCATTTATATGTTTACGAGCTGGGTGAACCCGCAGAGCCCAATGCACTATTTGTTGGGTACGTTGCTCGACCCGTTCTTGCGCCCTATGCGCCGCTTGCCGCTCACGATCGGACGCTTTGATTTTGCGCCCTTGCTCCTCTTTATCCTTTTGCTGATTTTGCAGTCGATCGTGTTGCCCTTCTCGCAAGGCGGCTACATCTACTAAAAAAGAATTTTCCCAAAAATCGAGCCCTTCAGTTGAAGGGCTCGATTTTTTTAGAGGTCTTCGTCTTTGAAGAACGCCTCATAGTCTTTCAAAAGTTCTTCTTCGCTATAGGTGTAGTTGGGTCCTGCCACTGCCACCTTCTGCGCAGCAATGAGCGCACCAAAGCGCGCTGATTGAATGGGGGAGTAACCGTGATCAAGCCCCCAAAGAAGCCCACCGCGGTATGCATCGCCTGCCCCTACGGGGTCGACACACTCTGTGGGTTTGGCTGGGATATGGTGATTTTCCCCATTGATAAAAACGGTGGAGCCATGTCCGCTATCAGTGCAGTAGACAGCGGGGCAGAGTTTGCTCAACTCTTCTGGCGTGAGGCCAGTTTTACTCCTGTAGACCCCCCCTTCGTAAACCGAGAAGCAAACCCCAATGGAGTCTTTCACTAGCGAGAGCAGTTCCTTTCCACTAAAGAGCGGCGTTGTCTGCCCAGTGTCAAGCAAATAGGGAATACCACGCTTTTTGAGGGCGGCGGCATGCGCTAAGAGCGGATCGTGGGTTGTGGGCGCCAAAATCGCGAGCGATACGTCTTTTTTCGGAAAAGGAATCTTGTCGGCGTAGGCCATGGCGCCCGAATAGAAGGTCGTCAACTGACAGCCATTTTTGTCTGTCGTGATCACCGCTTGGGCACTATAAGTGTCCATGTAGGTCGAAATCCCATCGGTGGGGATATTGTGGTTTTCTAAGTGCACCATGAAGGCACCAGCATCGCAACCAACAGCCGTCCAAATGAGCGGATCTCCGCCGAGTTGCTTTAAGGAGTAGGCAATGTTGCCTGCGCACCCCCCAATCGTGCGGCGCATGCCAGAAGCTTGAAACGTCACGTTCAAATGATCGATCGCATCTCCTTTGATCGTATTGAGAAACGTGTCCTCATGATCAAAGACAGTATCGTAGGCAAGAGAACCAGAAATCAAAATCGACATGCTCTACCTCGTACTTTAAAGCGGAGAGACCTTGACGCGGGCGGCGGGCACGGGAAGGGCTTCGTCAAGCGTAAGCGTCAAAGAAGCCTTTTGCCCTGGTTCGAGAATGGTCTCAGCAGGGAGCCCGTAGCTACCCGGTTCGAGCAACTTCTGCGCAATTGTATCGTCCGCTTCATCAAGCAGTCGAACTTCTAGCGCTGGGAGGTGCTGCGCAAAGGTGGACTTATTTTCAAGCGTTGCGGAGACGGTGGTAACGTTATTGGTGTCAACGCTCAAATTCGCTGTCGCTTCAATGGCGTTGGTATCGTACCAAGCGAAGCCCGGGCAGGGCACTTGGCGACAAACTTTTTCGTAGAAGGGCTCTAAGACGGGCATCTCTTTAATCACGTAGCTGTGCCCCAAGAGTGCCCCCTCAGCAAGGATAGCGACAAAGGCGAGAAAACCGATGAGCCCAAAGAGCCAGCCCCAGCTCGACTTCTTGCGTTTAGGCGCGTCAACGGGCGCACGGCTATTAAAGTCAGCAATGGAATTTGCAAGCTCACTCATGACCGTGTCTGCTTCTTCGGCCACATTGCTGAGTGCTGGACGAGCGACATCAAGGCGGGCTTGAAGCTTCTCATCGTCAACGGTGACGACCTCAGCTTTGTCTGAGGAAAAGACAGTGTGGCATTCAGAGCACTGAAGGCGTGTTTCTGAGAAAGTATTGGGCACCCTCCAGAGGGCACCGCAGGCAGGACAACGGTAAATTTTTGCCATGAGCTCTTCTTCACAAATCAAAATTAGACGGGCGCGAGAACTTTTTCTCGCGCAACGAGGACCCTCTTAGATGCGTTGCCCAGCTAAGCACACCCATTCTTCCTCTTGCTTCCAAAGCGAGAGACGAATGCTAGGATCTACCTTGGCGTAAGCGGCAATGATATCGTCGGCTTGCTCAGCGAGAATTCCAGAGAGCACGAGCGAGCCTTTTTCCGCTACACGACCCAGAAGAATCGGGGCGAGTTGCACCAAGGGTCCGCGCAAAATGTTGGCAACGACGACGTCGAATTTCCCCTCAGGCATATCGTGGGGTTCCACAAAGAGCGCTTCAACTTCATTCATCTCTGCGTTCGCATCAGAGGCTTCCACTGCGAGTGGGTCAATATCAGTGCCCAAAACGGCACCAGCGCCAACGAGCTTGGCGGCAATCCCGAGAATCCCCGTGCCGCAACCGTAGTCAAGAACGGAGTCCCCTTTCTTCACATGTTCATCAAGCCACTGTAGGCACAGGTGCGTGGTGGAATGAGAGCCCGTGCCAAAGGCAACGCCTGGATCTAAGCGCAAATTGATGGCGTTTTCATCAGGCAATTCGTGCCAGGTAGGCACAATCCAAAGACGCTTAGAGACTTGAATCGGTTGGAACTGCGCTTGCGTGATACGCACCCAGTCAGCATCTTCCATTGGGGTATCTTCGAGAATTTCGATTTTCCCCATATTGAAGGCTTCTGCGGCAATGGCTAAGTTCGTCTGGATATCAAAGTCGTCTTCGGCGAGCACAGAGAGAATGGAGCGCGGCCATGCACGATTCGTGGGTTCAAGTCCCGGTTCCCCATAGAGTGGTTTTTCGTCAACGGACTCCGCATCAGCGTCTTCAATGGTGGCGCTAAGTGCTCCAGCATCCATCAACATATCAGCAAGGGATTCGGCATTGCGTTCGTCGGTCAGCAGTTTGATCTGTCTCATTTGTGCTCAACGTTTGAAAGTGAAGTGGGGTAAAGGTAAAAAGCCGGGCCACTAGCCCGGCTTCTTCTCATTATGACTGAGTTTCGGCTTTATTGCGAAGCTTTTCTTCCAAGTAGTGGATGCTTGTTCCACCTTGGCAGAAGCGCTCGTCAATGAGCAATTCTCGGTGAAGTGCTGCGTTGGTTTTAATCCCTTCCACAGCCAATTCTGAGAGTGCGATACGCATGCGGGCAATCGCCTGCTCACGAGTATCCCCATGAGCGATGATCTTTCCAATCATACTATCGTAGTAGGGGGGTACGGTGTAACCAGAGAAGACATGGGAGTCGATACGAATCCCTGGGCCACCTGGCGTATGCCACTCGGTAATACGACCAGGAGACGGCACAAAGGTGAACGGATCTTCTGCGTTAATACGGCATTCGATCGCGTGACCGCGCATCACGATGTCCTTCTGGCGAAGGCTCAAACGTTCGCCAGCGGCAATACGGATTTGTTCGCGAACGATATCTACGCCCGTCACCAATTCCGTCACAGGATGTTCCACCTGAACGCGGGTGTTCATTTCGATGAAGTAGAATTCGCCATTTTCGTAGAGAAATTCAAACGTACCCGCACCGCGGTAGCCGATACGGCGACAAGCCTCGACACAACTCTTACCTAATTTAGCAATGAGGCGAGGAGAGATGCCAAAAGCGGGCGCTTCTTCCATCACTTTCTGGTTGCGGCGCTGCATGGAGCAGTCGCGTTCGCCTAAGAAAACAGCATTTTGGAAGTTATCCGAGAGCACCTGAATTTCAATGTGGCGCGGATTTTCCAAGAATTTTTCCATGTAGACCGTAGGGTTACCAAAGGCCACACGTGCTTCTTCTCGGGTCATATTGACCGAAGTGAGAAGTGCGGCTTCGGTGCGCACAACACGCATCCCACGACCGCCACCACCGCCCGAGGCCTTGATGATGACCGGATAGCCAATCTGGCGAGCAATACGGAAAATTTCCTGCGGATCTTCTGGGAGCGCACCGTCAGAGCCCGGCACGCAAGGCACGCCCGCGTCACGCATCGCTTGCTTGGCGCTCACCTTGTCGCCCATCAGGCGAATCGTTTCAGCACGAGGACCAATGAAGGTAAAGCCAGAGCTTTCCACGCGTTCGGCAAAGTCGGCGTTTTCCGACAAAAAGCCGTAACCCGGGTGAATCGCTTCAGCGTCAGTCACTTCCGCTGCGGAGATGATGGCAGGAATATTGAGGTAGGACTGTGCAGAGGAAACCGGTCCAATACAGACGCTCTCGTCAGCCAGACGCACGTACTTCGCTTCGGCGTCCGCCGTGGAGTGCACGGCCACCGTTTTAATGCCCATTTCGCGGCAAGCACGTTGAATACGCAACGCGATTTCGCCACGGTTGGCAATGAGAATTTTTCCAAACATAATCGGGAGATCCGAGCGTTATTCAAGGATGAAGAGAGGCTGGCCGTATTCAACCGGCTGACCGTTTTCAACGCAAATTTCGCGCACGACGCCGTCTTCTTCGGCTTCGACTTCGTTGAGCAACTTCATCGCTTCAATAATGGCAACGACTTGACCCTTCTTCACGGTGTCGCCCACCTGAACGAAGGGATCGGCACCAGGAGAGGGTGCACGATAGAAGGTACCCACCATGGGGCTATTGAGCGCTTTGCCAGAGGCAGCTTCAGGAGCGGCAGCAGGGGCAGGAGCAGCAACAGCTGCGGGAGCCATGGCGGCAGCAGGGATTTCTGCAGGCAATACAACAGTAGAGGTGCCATGGACAGGAGTGCTCGCTCCGTGATTATTCACGATGCGCACGCGATCTTCACCTTCGGTAATCTCGAGTTCGGCAACGCCGCTTTCGCTAACGAGATCGATCAGTGTTTTAAGTTTTCTGAGGTCCATGATTTACAAAGCCTTTAAGTTAAACCGTCTTCTACATTGGGTCGCAAGCAGGAGAAGGCGACCTCTTTTCGTAGAGGTTAAATGCGAGCAAATGCTCTCCCAAAAGCGGAGAAGCTCAGGGTGCTCGCTCAAAATTTCTATTGCTATCCAATGCTTACTGCAAAGGTAGAGGGTGAGTAGGATACTCGCAAAAACGCGGAAAATCTACCCGATGAACCTTATCTTTCAGTAACCTGCGTCTATTTCAACGCAATTTTCCCTAATTTTGTCTTAAAAGTAAAGACCTAATAGAGGTTAATCCGAGGTATAGAGGTACTTTTTTGATCAAAAATGAGAAAAAACTGTAAAAGATTGATCAAAACCCCATCCAAAGGAAGTAGACAATAATAGCGCGAAAATAAGCGATTTTCGTGTGTGAAAAAAAGCGATTTGCACGGTTGAAGCGTTTTTTTGGGATGCACGGATGAAGTTTGTGTGAAGGAATTTGTCGATTTCGCTGGAAAAAGCCTCAAAGGCGGTAAAATGCTATCTCAACATGAAGCGCTAGGCTTCACGAGCGCATGATTAGCGAAGGAGACAGTCAGCATGCATATTCATATCGTTGGGATTTGTGGCACCTTCATGGGTGGCGTGGCCCAGTTAGCCAAAGAAGCGGGACACGAAGTCACAGGTTGTGACGCCAAGGTTTATCCCCCAATGAGCATCGCACTAGAAAATGCTGGTATTCATTTGGTTGAAGGGTGGGACGCCTCGCAAATCGAGCGCTTCTCGCCAGATATGTATGTGATTGGGAACGCGATTTCGCGTGGTAATCCGCTTCTGGAAGAAATTTTAAACCGAGGGCTTCCTTACACCTCGGGCCCCGCTTGGTTAGCCGACCATGTCCTTCAAGGTCGCCATGTGCTCGCAGTGGCAGGTACGCACGGCAAAACGACTACGACCTCGATGCTCGCCTGGATTTTGCGTGATGCAGGGCTCGATGCAGGCTTTTTGATTGGCGGCGTGCCGCAGTGGAGCGACCGCTCGGCGCTTTTAGGTAACCCTAAAGCCCCCTTTGTGATTGAAGCGGACGAATACGATACGGCTTTCTTTGATAAGCGTAGTAAGTTTGTGCACTACCGCCCGAGAACCGCCATTCTCAATAACCTTGAGTATGACCATGCGGACATTTTCCCCAACTTAGAGGCAATTGAAACGCAGTTTCATCATATGGTGCGCACCATGCCCTCAGAGGGGCTTGTTGTCGCGAACGCCAAAGCGCCCGCACTTGATCGCGTTTTAGCGCGCGGTTGCTGGTCTGGCGTCGAATATTTTGACGATGAAAAGGGCTGGACTCTGTCTCAAACTGGGGAAGTCGCGTTTAAGGGTAAGGTCTTTGGTCAATTGACGCTTTCGATGCCAGGCCGCTACAACGAATTGAACGCCGTGGCCGCAATTGCCGCCGCAAGAAGCGTTGGCGTAGAGCCTACCCGTAGCCTTGAAGCGCTTGCACGCTTTTCTGGCGTGAAGCGCCGCCAAGAAGTCAAAGGCATTGAAGCGGGTGTCACCGTGATTGATGACTTTGCACATCACCCGACCGCTATTGAAGAAACGCTCAAAGCCATTGAAGGCAAATACGTCGGCGCTCGCATTTTGGCCGTACTTGAGCCGCGAAGCAATACGATGAAGTTGGGCACAATGAAGGATCGCTTGGCGGGGGCACTTGAGAGTGCTGACAAAGTGTTCTGCTACGCTGGTGCTTCGGTTCAGTGGGAACCTGGCGAAGCGCTCAAGGCATTGGGCGAGAAGGCCTATTGCACTCATGATTTTGAAGCGCTTCTCTCTGCGATTTTGGCAGAAGCGAGATCAGGGGACATTGTCGTTTGTATGAGTAACGGTGCCTTTGGAGGTATCCATCAGAAGTTGTTAGACGGCCTCAAGGCTCGTGCCGCCTAAGAAAGGATTTACATTTATGCCTACCATTCTTTATTTGCACGGATTTTTATCTTCTCCGCAGTCGGAGAAAGTGCGCATTCTTCGTGAAGCGATTGAAAAAGAAAATAAGAGTCGTGCTGAAGATGAGCAGATTAAGTTGATTGCGCCCGATTTGAACCATCCGCCACGCTGCGTTGATACGTTGCTTTCTGAAATTGCTGAGCGCGTTGACCTGTCAGATACCGCAGTGATTGGTTCGAGCCTAGGGGGCTTTTGGGCAACACGCTTTGCCAAGCGCTATGGCGTAAGAGCGGTGCTTTTGAATCCTTGTTTTGACCCGTGGAGCTTTATCCCTGACTTTATCGGGGAGCAGAAGGTTTACGGCACAGAGCGCGTGGTGGAAGTGAAGCCCGAATTTGAAAAGGACTTTATTGAACTCGATCGTGAAGTGCCTGCGCAAATTTCGACGCTCCAGCCCGTTCTTACGCTCATTTCTCTTCAAGACGAAGTGCTCCCGTGGCGCAAAACCTATGAAGGCGCTGAGGGGAGCGAGAGACTTCTTCTCACAGGGGAAGACCATCGCATCACGGGCTTTGCCGACTGGGTTGACCGTGTGCTCGCTTTTGCTTTAGGAAATTGAGGCGAGTAGAAAAGGGAAAGCGAAGCAAATGTGGTAACCTAAACCACTTTCCTATTGAACAAAAATGAAAATTCGCCCGTCCACCGAGTGGACGTAAAGGCACTAAAGTCATGTATTTATTTTTCGAAGAAGACGGTTCTTTTAAAGCTGGTACGGCCCTTTCTCAGGCTGGTAGCTCCTATCAAGTTGAGCTCCCCACAGGGCGTCGTACCAAGATTAAGGCCTCGCACGTCTTCTTTACTTTTGAAAGTCCTCAGCCAGCCGAGTTAGTGCAGCGCGCCCAAGAAATTCAAACTGAACTCGATCCCAGCTTTTTGTGGGAAGTGGTGCCTGACGAGGAATTCTCCTACGAAGATATCGCTAAAGAGTATTGGAGCGAGACGCCCACGCCAGCGCAAAAAGCTGCCATGCTTTTCGCGCTGCACAGTAACCCTGTGTACTTCTACCGCAAAGTGCGCGGTAGCTACAAGCGTGCGCCTGAAGAGATTTTGAAGAAAGCGCTTGAAGCCATTGCTCGCCGTGAACGCCAAGATGCGATTCGCCGTGGCTGGGCCGATGAGATGGTCGCGGGTCGCTGTCCAGATGAGATTCGCGATCAGGCGATGCGCATTTTAGTGAAGCCCGATAAGAATTCGATTGAATGGAAGGCCGTTTCTGACGCCTCGGCTGAGACACGCCAGAGCATGCTCTCGCTTCTCCTTTCCTTGGGTGCAATTAAGAGCCCATGGCGCTGGCATGTCGATAGCTTTTATATGATGCACTTCCCTAAGGGGCGCGACTTCCCTGAAGATTTGCCTAGCCCTACGGAAGAAGGTTGGGACAATATTCCCATTGCTGAGGTGGACGCTTTCTCGATTGACGACTCGGAAACGACCGAAATCGATGACGCCACGAGCGTGACGCATCTGGGGAACGGCAAAACACGCGTGGGCGTGCATATTGCAGCGCCTTCCTTTGGCATTCGTCATAACGATGAGCTCGATAAAGTGGCCCGTAGCCGTATGAGCACGGTCTATGCCCCAGGACTCAAGACGACGATGTTGCCAGAGAATTGGATCAAGGCCTATTCGCTTGACGAAGGGCATCTTGTGCCATGCTTGTCGATCTACTTCACCGTTGACGATGAAACCTATTTTGTCGAAAAGAGTGAAACACGCTTGGAACGCGTCGCCGTGAATCGCAATCTTCGCTACGACAAGATTGATAGCTTGGTCACTGAAGAGGCAATCCTTAACAAAACGCTTGATATTGAGTACGCGGAAGAAATCTCTTGGCTCTGGCATTTTGCCAAACGCCTTTTAGCCACGCGTGAAGAAATTCGTGGCCGTCCTGAAGCTAAGGGCAAAGTCGATTGGTTCTTTGTGCTTGACGGAGAAGGCGAAGACGCCAAGATTGAAGTGCGTGGTCGCCGCCGTGGTGAGCCCTTAGATTTGCTTGTGGCTGAAATGATGATTTTGGCTAACAGCACGTGGGGTTCTTGGCTCGAAGAGCATCACATGAAGGGGATCTATCGCTCCCAGCGTATGGGTCGCGTGCGTATGAGCACGACCCCTGGACCCCACGATGGGCTTGGGGTGGATCGCTACGCATGGAGCACCTCTCCCTTGCGCCGCTATGTGGACATGGTGAATCAACGCCAGATTTTGGCCACACTCCAAGGCGAAGAATCGCCCTATGAAGAGGAAAAGTACACTGACCTCTTTATGATCGTGAGCCAGTTTGAAGAACTCTACGCGACTTACAATGAGTTCAACCAACGCATGGATCGCTACTGGTCGATGCGCTTGATCATGCAGGATGGCTTAAAAGAAATCGAAGCGATCGTTGTGAAGGGCGACTTGCTCCGTATTGATAAGCTCCCCTTCATGCAGCGTATGCCAGGGATGCCTGAAGATTTGCCGCGCGGTCGCAAGGTGCTCTTGCAGATTCACAACTGCGACTTGGTTGACCTGGTGATGGATGCAAGCCTCATCAAGGTGCTCGACGAAAGCGTGGAAACGGACGATGAGGACGAGCCCATTGAAGAAGTGGCAACGCCTGAAGGGGAAGGCGCTGAGACGCCCGCCGAAGGAAGTGAAGCCGCCTCTGAAGAAGGTGCGCCTGAAACCACTGAAAACGTTTAAAAAAGGGAATAGGAAAGGGAGCTCAGCTGAGCTCCCTTTTGCTTCACGGCTTAACTTTGCTTTTTCTTTGAGAAAATAGAGAGTGGCACTTGGGCGAGTACCACCGCAATCGCCATTAGTAAGCACCCAAAGAGTTCTCGAGAAGAGAGTGCCTCATTTAAAATCCACCAACCAAAAAGGACCGAGAAGGCACTCTCAAGACTCATGATGAGACTCGCGATCGTGTCGTTCATGCCGCGCTGACCCACAATTTGCATCGTATACGCAATCCCGTTACTCATTACGCCTGCCCATAAAATGGCGGGAAGCGCTGCCTCAAGGGCTTCAAGGGTTGGTGTTTCGCCTGTGATGAGCATGGAAATAGCACCCAAAAGGGAGCCCACGGCAAACTGACCCACCGCGAGCTCAATGCCGTTGACTTTGAGCACAAAGTGTGAAATCACAAGAATGTGTAGGGAGAAAACGAGCGCACAAAGCGCAATCAGAGCGTCCCCCAACTTCAAACTAAAGCCCCCTTCGGGCACGCACAAGTACCAAAGGCCAACTACAGAAATAATGACGCTCAAAATAATGGAGGCGTTAAGGCGCTTTCCTAAAAAGAGTCCCAAAATCGGCACGATCACGATGTAAAGCGCAGTGATAAAGCCGGCTTTCCCCACTTCAGTGTCGTGAAAGAGCCCAAACTGCTGGAGCGATTCTCCTCCAAAAAGGCAAAGCCCACAGAGCACACTCCCTAAAAGCAGGGCACGGCGGTATTCTGGCGTCTTGCGTCGGGCAGCCTCAGCGGGGTGATATTTTTCTAGTCGCTTTTTAAGCAACCAAACGATAGGCAACACAAAGATAACCCCCAAGAACATACGTCCTGCGGTAAACACAAAGGGACTCACTGAGTCCATGCCAAGCGCTTGGGCAACAAAGGTCGCGCCCCAAATGAGGGCGGTGATTAAAAGTAGAGCGGTTTGACGAAGTTGAAAAAGCGTCATTCTGGAGAATCCTTCTTGAAGCTTCGATCTTAGCAAAGCGCGCCTGTTTTAGCCTTTTGAGCCTTGCCTTTTAGTACTTCTCCAAGACTTTAATCAAGGAAAAAGAGGAAAATCTCGCATTTTTTTCGCTTGATTTGAGAAAAGACGAGAAAAAAGTTCTTCTCTTTCAGTAGAATAGGGGCAGTTCTGCGTAAAAGCCTGATAGGCAATTGCGTAACAGCATCCGTGGCTTGAATGTGTTCTCTCTTCAAGCACAAAGCGTCGAGGGGCGACAAGTGTACACCCTCACTCCAGATTCCACCTCGTAGAGAGCCCGTAATCTAGAACACCAGAGGAGGCAGAAATGTCCGACGATCGCGAAGACCTCGATCAGCGCAAAGATGTCGAAGAAGACACGATGCGTGATTCCGATGAAGCCTCTCGTGCACTAGAGTGGGTTCAACAAATCCTTGCTCAAGACGAAGAACGCCATCGCAACGTTCAACTTGAGCGCTCAGACAAAGACGATGAAGCGCTTCCCATAAGTCCCGAAGCCGCGCTTGAATTGCGCGAAGTGATTGATTCTTTGCACCCTGCGGACATCGCATGGGTGCTCGAAGCGTTGCCGCTTGATGAACGTCTAGCTGTTTGGAACTTGGTGGAAAGCGAGTCTGACGGTGAAGTGCTCGTTGAGGTGAACGACGGGGTTCGTGAAACCTTGATTGACGCCATGGATCGCGATGAGTTGGTCGACGCGGTGGAAACCCTCGATACTGACGAAATCGCGGACTTGGTCGATGATTTGCCGCCAGACGTGATGGCCGAAGTGCAAGAAGGCTTGTCTCATGAAGAACGAGCCCAGTTGCGCGCGGCAATGTCCTACCCAGAAGATAGCGTGGGGGCACGTATGGACTTCGAGGTGGTTTCGATTCGAGAAGAAACCACGATCGATATGGTGCTGCGCTATCTGAGACGCTTTGATAGTTTCCCTGACCACACCGACCAGGTGTTCGTGGTGGACCGTTTGGGCCACTTGAAGGGGACGCTTGCCCTTTCGAAAATTCTGACGACTGACCCTGTCGTGGCGGTGCGCACCGTCATGCAAAAAGACATGCTAACGCTCAACCCGCTCGATGACGTGAGCGATGCCGCTCAGGCCTTCGAACGTTACGACTTGGTGAGTGCGGCGGTGATTGATGAGTCTGGACGTCTTGTTGGCCGATTGACGGTGAACGAGATCGTGGACGTGATTCGTGAAGAAAGTGACGAAGATGCGTTCGCGGCAGTCGGTTTGGATGACGAGCAGGATTTGTTTGCTTCCGCTTGGCAAACGGCAAAGAGCCGTTGGCTGTGGTTGGGCGTTAACCTTTGTACCGCATTTTTCGCTTCGCGCGTGATTTCAGCCTTTGAAGGGACGATTGAACGCGTGGTGGCGCTCGCTGCACTAATGCCTATTGTCGCTGGGATGGCAGGTAACTCTGGGAACCAGACTTTGACGCTTTTGGTGCGTGCTCTGGCGATTGGTCAAGTGACGGATTCTAACCAGCGTGACCTTATTAAAAAGGAAATCGCCGTTTCGGTGATTAATGGGATTTTGTGGGGCGCGATTGCAGGGCTTTGTGCCTGGGCGCTTTACTGGGATTCCCCGCAGGGACCGCTTTTGGGGTTGGTGATGTTCTTAGCGATGTTGCTCAACATCGCTCAAGGCGCGGCGGTGGGTCTTTTTGTGCCACTCATTTTGAAGCATTTCAACCGAGACCCTGCGTTGGGTGGTTCGGTGTTGCTGACTTTTGCAACCGACTCGGGCGGGTTCTTGATCTTCTTAGGATTGGCCACCATATTCTTCCGCTAAAGGAAGATGAGATCCTTTGCGAAAGAACAAGGCGTCAACGGGATTTCAGAGGTCACCGAAGAGTTTTTTGAGTCCTTCACGGCTTGAAGAAGCACGTTCTTCCTCTTTACCAAGTAAGGAGTCTTTGGCAGAGATTTCATGAATCCGGAAATTCTCTTCGATCTCTTCTTCCCAATAGTGCGCTGGCATATCCGAGTGCAAAAAGCGATTCGCCATTTCAAAGCCAATCCCTTCGACACGCATGATTCGATGCGTTTCAAACTCGACTTCCAGCCAGCGGCGTGAGGCATCGTAGCCTGCACTTAAAATTCCACCGCGGTGGATGACAATTTTCTTCATGGTCCCCTCCAAACGAAAAAGGACAACATCGTTAAAGTCATTGTAGCAAATATGACTTTGTGCAACTCACGGGGAAAAATCCTTCCATGTTGAGGATCAAAAACATCTCAAAAAAAGTGATCTTAAGAAATGCGCCCAACCAGCGAGGAGAGCAAAAGCGAATGAACTCTCGTTCAGACGAAGAGGTTCAAAATGCCCTTTTGTTACATTTAACCCAGCAAAAAGAAGAGCAAAAATGCTGTTGAAAAAAACAAATTCTCTTGGTACTATCGCGAGGTGTTCATTTTTATGGAAAGCAGGAGGACAGCCGAAACGTCGGTAGACCTGGGAAGGTACTCCCATGGTTTCTCGATTTCCCTAGGGAAATCCTGTGTCCAAGAGCGCCTCAATCACAATGTTTAAACCCCATACACCTCGGACAATTAGAGGGAGAGTGTTCGTGTTCATCGCGCTAGCGTTAGCTGTGGTGAGCACGTTCTTGGTGTGGGAAAACGGTCAAGCACACTATACAGGGCCACTCAACTTACACGTTTCCTTAAACGTGCAGGACTCTGTTGTTGATGCCGTTTCTTACCCCAATACTCCATCGAATACTCCGAGTCTGTTGCAGCCCACCATGGTGGCTGATAATACCCCTCAGGCTCAAAACGACAGTCTGAGCGTAGAGACCCCAACGCTCGAAACGATTACTGAACGCTTGGAAAGCGCTTCTCAGTCGGTTGCTCAGTACGTGAGTGGTTCTTACCGTATTTCGCTTGATCGTGCCAAACAGTTGACCAATATGGCGATTGAAATCGGCGAAGCGAAGAATGTCGATCCTCTTTTGATTATGGCTGTCGTTGCCATCGAATCAAGTTACAACGCCAAGGCGCGCTCCCCTGCTGGTGCAGAAGGCTTGATGCAGGTGATGACGAGCGTACATCGTCGCAAATATTCCGCCTTTGGCGGCGAAACTAAGGCCTTTGATCCCTATGCCAATATGAGCGTTGGGACCGATATTTTGAATGAACTCATTCAGCGCACCGGTAGCGTGCGTAAGGCCTTGAAGTGGTATAGCGGTGCAGCGAACCTTTCTTCGGATCGTGGCTATAGCGCCCGTGTTTTAGCAGAACGCTATCGTTTGGCGATTGCCGCGAGTGGTAACGCACAAGATGCGATTCTCTTGAGTCAAAGCGGCAAGGTGCCGCCTGACTCGAATCACTTGACGCATACCACCCTTGCTTTTGAAGATTGGGTGAATATCGCTACGCAAGACGGCTAGTCTCAAGAAAGCGCAAACAAAAAGACCACGGGCAGGGAATGCTCCGTGGTCTTTTTGTTATTGGAAGTCGCCTAAAAGTGTATTTAACCAAACCGCCGCAGCAAGTCCTGCGGTTTCTGTTCTCATCACGCGTGGACCCAAAAGTTTTGGCGTCCAGCCGTATTGTTGAGCAAGCGCGATTTCTTCCTCACTAAATCCGCCTTCAGCGCCAATTGCTACCGCAAAATGCGTTTTCCCTTCAAAGGCGGAGGGTTGCGCTTGAGCGCCTGGGGCAAAGACTAATTTCACTTGGGCCTCCGTTTCCTTGAAGGCTTTTTCTAGCGATGGGATAAAGTCAACCGCCATCAATGTGTTGCGACCACATTGTTCAGCGGCAGAAACAATCAAAGCTTCGAGCTTTTGAAGGCGCTTTTGTGCGCGATCCTCTGTGAGCTTGGTGACACTTCGCTGAGAGGGCACAAGCACTAAACGGCTTACCCCCAATTCCACCGCTTTTTCCGCAATCCAGTCCATTTTTTCAGGAGCAACAAGTGCCTGGACTAGGGTGATTGAAAGAGGAGACTCGCGTTGCGGCGCTAAAGATTCAGAGAGCGCCACGGTGGTACTTTCTTTACTAAAGGAGATGACACCGCGCCATTCTTTCCCCGAACCATTAAAAATGCTCACCCCTTCGCCTGTGCGAAGACGAAGAGCGCGTCCTGCGTGATGCGCGGCATCGGCTGTGAGCGTCACGGGGGTAGCGGTGCTGAGCGCTTCGTCGAGAAGAGCGGTCTCAATATCGAGATAAAAGCGAGGAGCAGACATAGCTTGGGCAATTGGAAAAGGCGCACGAATATGCGGTAAAAGGAATAAGCGTATTTTAGCCTCTTTAGGGTAGTGGGGCTCAAAAAGCGCAGAAAGTCTAGAGAAATTGCTGAGAGAATGGGTCCAAATACGATAAAATTACTAGTTGTTTTGCATTGGCCAAGTGAGCGCAATCCTGCCTTCCAAGACTTTTCTTTGGACTCAAAGAGAGGTGCGGTAAGGGCTCCCGCTTGACTGATTAACGAAAGCGCACCGCAGGTGAGCTTTCGTTTTATCCCATTTCATAATCCTTTCCCCGTCATTGCAACTACTATGACTTCTTCTGTCTCCGCTCAAATGATGGCTAACGCCATTCGTGCTCTGAGCATGGACGCTGTCCAAAAAGCTAAGTCTGGCCACCCGGGTATGCCAATGGGTATGGCTGATATTGCCACTGCTCTCTGGTCCCGCCACCTTCGTTATAACCCCCTGAATCCGCAATGGACGAACCGCGACCGCTTCATTTTGTCGAACGGTCATGGCTCGATGTTGCAGTATGCACTCTTGCATTTGACGGGTTTTGATCTCTCGATCGACGATATCAAAGCTTTCCGTCAATTGCACAGCAAGACCCCAGGGCATCCTGAAGTGGATATCACTCCAGGCGTTGAAACGACCACTGGTCCGTTGGGTCAAGGGATTGCCAATGGCGTGGGTATGGCCCTCGCTGAAAAGATGCTCGCCGCGGAATTTAACCGCGAAGGCTTCCCCGTTATTGATCACCACACCTATGTTTTCTTGGGTGACGGTTGCTTGATGGAAGGCATCAGCCACGAAGTTTGCTCCTTGGCTGGTGTGTGGAAGTTGAATAAGCTGATCGCGATTTACGACGACAACGGCATTTCCATCGACGGCGATGTGAAGGGCTGGTTCGGTGACGATACGCGCGGTCGCTTTGAAGCTTACGGCTGGAACGTGATTGGTCCTGTGGACGGTCACGATATTGACGCCGTGGACGCTGCTATCGCAGAGGCGAAGCGCTCCGAAGATAAGCCCACTTTGATCATTGCGAAGACGACGATCGGTAAGGGCTCTCCCAACCGCCAGGGCACGGCTAAGGTGCACGGCGAAGCGTTGGGTGAAGAAGAAATTCGTTTGACCCGTGAAGCCATCAATTGGCCTTACGCTCCGTTTGAAATTCCGCAGGAAGTCTATGACGCCTGGAATCATCGCAAGGAAGGTCAGCAGATCGAATGCCAGTGGAACGAACTCTATGATCGTTACCGCGTGGCGCACCCTGATCTCGCTCGCGAACTCCAGCGCCGCTTGGATGGCGACTTGCCTGAAAACTGGCCCGAAACCGTGATGACGGCATTGTGCGAAGCTGAAGCTGCGGCTGAAACGATCGCTACGCGTAAGGCTAGCCAGAAGGCCTTGAATGCCTTGGCACCGGCGCTCCCTGAACTCTTAGGGGGTTCGGCTGACTTGACGGGCTCTAACCTCACCAATTGGACGGGCGTGAAGTCGCTTAACACAGGCGATATGCTTGCTCGCCACATTAGCTACGGTGTGCGCGAATTTGGTATGTCTGCCATTATGAACGGTATCGCTTTGCACGGCGGCTTCATTCCGTACGCTGCAACGTTCTTGACGTTCTCCGACTATTCTCGCAACGCTTTGCGCATGTCCGCGTTGATGAAAAAGCGTGTGATCAATGTCTTTACCCATGACTCGATTGGTCTTGGCGAAGACGGTCCGACGCACCAGTCGATTGAGCACGTGCCGAGCTTACGTTTGATCCCGGGTATGCACGTTTGGCGTCCTGCCGATACGATCGAAACGATCGTCGCTTGGGCAAGCGCTATTGAACGTCGCCGTGGTCCGTCCTGCTTGGTGTTGACGCGCCAGAATGTGCCCTTTATTGATCGCGAAGAAGTCGACGCTGATCAGATCGCTAAGGGCGGCTATGTGATTGCGCAAACGCCTGCTGGCGCAGAAGCGCTTGAAGTGGTTTTACTTGCAACGGGCTCCGAAGTGGGTCTTGCAATGTCTGCCTTTAAGGAATTGACGGCTCGTAGCGTTCAGGCTCGCGTGGTTTCCATGCCCTGCACGAACCTCTTTGACGAACAGACTGAAGAGTACCGTAAGAGCGTGTTGCCTGAAGGCGTGCCCGTCGTGGCGATTGAAGCTGCTAAGACGGATATGTGGTACAAGTACTTCTCCGGCAAGGGTGCCGTGATTGGTATTGACACCTTTGGGGAAAGTGCTCCCGCAGGTGTGCTTTGGGAACACTTTGGTTTCACCGTTGAAAAGGTGGTCGCTAAAGTGGAACAACTCTTGAAATAACCTTCTTCGAGGACCAGTGAAAAAATGACTATTCGCGTTGCTATTACGGGTTTTGGCCGTATCGGTCGAAACATTCTCCGTGCTCATTACGAATACGCCAAACAGCATGACATCGAAATCGTCGCGATTAACGCGCCGGGAGAGTTGCCCATTCATGCTCACCTCTTGCAGTACGACACCTGCCACGGGCGCTTCAACTCCAAGGTTGAGGTAGAGGGCGATGATACGCTCTACGTTGACGGCGACAAGATTCGTGTCTTCAACACCCGCGATCCGAAGGAAATTCCTTGGGGTGACTTGGGTGTTGACGTCGTGATGGAATGTACTGGCGCTTTCAATTCCAAGGAAAAGAGCATGGTGCATATCGAACAGGGCGCGAAGAAGGTTCTTCTTTCCGCTCCTGGCAAGACTGCTGATGCCACCGTTGTTTACGGCGTGAATCAGGAAGTCTTGAAGGCTACGGACCTCGTTGTCTCGAACGCCTCTTGCACGACAAACTGCTTGGCCCCTGTGGCAAAAGCCCTTCACCGTACGGTCGGTATCGAACGCGGTTTGATGACCACGGTTCATGCCTACACGAACGACCAGGTCTTGACCGACGTTTACCACAAGGATATGCGTCGCGCTCGTGCAGCTACGCGTTCCATGATCCCGACGAAGACTGGTGCTGCTAAGGCCGTGGGCTTGGTGTTGCCAGAATTGAATGGTTTGCTCGACGGCTTTGCCGTTCGTGTGCCGACGATCAACGTGAGTTTCGTTGACTTAACCTTCATTGCGAAGAACGCCACGAGCGTTGAAGAAATCAACGCCATTATGAAGGCTGCTAGCGAAGGCGACGATTTGCGTGGCATTTTGGGCTACAACGATCTGCCGCTCGTTTCTTGCGACTTCAACCACGATCCGCGCAGCTCGATCTTCGACTCCACGTTGACGAAGGTTTCGGGCGAACGCCTCGTCAAGGTGACGGCTTGGTACGACAACGAATGGGGCTTCTCCTGCCGTATGTTGGACAACGCTGCCGCCATGATGGCTGCGAAGTAATTTTTTCGCGAAATGTTCCTTTGAAAAACTACGCTATCGACGCCACGTGCGCTTGTGGCGTGGTTTTTCCTCATAAAAGACTGATTTTTTTTCTTGACCGAAGGCCCTCTGCCTTCTGATTGCCTAAGAGAGACAAAGAAATGCAAGTGACTACCCTCAAAGAACTGGCCGCCTCTGGTGCCTTGAAAGGGAAACGTGTTTTGATTCGTAGCGACCTCAATGCGCCGCGCGATGAAGCGGGTCATATCACTAACGAAGCCCGTTTGGTGGCAAGCGTGCCCGCCATTCGTATGGCCCTCGATGCAGGCGCCGCTGTGATGGTGGTGAGCCACTTGGGTCGTCCGACGGAAGGTACTGTGCGTCCTGAAGATAGCCTTGAAGCGATTGTTGCTCGTATGTCTGAATTGCTGGGCCAGGCAATGCCACTCGTGCAAGACTGGGTTGATGGCGTTTCTGTGCAACCAGGTAACGTGGTGATGCTTGAAAACTGTCGCTGCAATGTGGGCGAAAAGAAGTGCAACGATGAATTGAGCCAGAAGTATGCGAAGCTCTGCGACGTGTTTGTGAACGACGCTTTTGGGACCGCTCACCGCGCTGAAGCAACGACTGTGGGCGTGGCTCGCTACGCGCAAGTCGCTTGCGCAGGTCCCTTGATGGCTGGCGAAATCGATGCGTTGACGCAGGCGGTTGAACAGGCTAAGCACCCGCTCGTGGCGATCGTTGGTGGCTCTAAGGTTTCCACGAAACTCACGATTTTGAAGAATTTGGCCCAAAAGGTCGATCGCTTGGTCGTGGGCGGTGGCATCCTCAATACGTTCTTGCTCGCTGCTGGAAAGAAGATTGGTAAGTCCTTGGCTGAACCCGACTTGGTGGAAGAATGCCGCGCTGTGTTGGCGGTGTTGGCTGAGAAGGGTGCTGAGCTTCCCTTGCCTGTTGACGTTGTGGTCGCAAAGGCTTTTGCAGAGGACGCTGAACATCGTGTGGCTGACGTCAACGACGTCGCTGACGACGAAATGATTTTGGACGTAGGTCCGAAGACGGCCGCGCAGTTGGCTGCCATCATCAAAGAAGCGGGCACCATCGTTTGGAATGGTCCTGTGGGCGTCTTTGAAATGGCTCCGTTTGCCAACGGCACGCGCGAAATGGCCGAAGCTATTGCAGAAGCGACTGACCGTGGTGCTTTTTCGATTGCTGGCGGTGGCGATACGATTTCCGCCATTACCACCTTCAATATCACGAAGCGTATCTCTTACATCTCGACTGGCGGTGGCGCCTTCTTGGAATTCTTGGAAGGGAGGACTTTGCCGGCTGTCGCGATTCTTGAAGAACGCCGCCAGAAGTAATTTCTAGGGCAAGCGACAGCACAAGGAGCGTTTGATTTTGTCAATCGCTCCTTCTTTTCGTCTCGCGTTTTTCTACTCATGCGGGAAAAGAGGTCTCTTTCCTAGAGAAAACCCGATGAACTCTTGCCTTCTTGAGGCAAGGTGATACGATGGAAGAATTGACCAACCACCAACCTCTTTTTGTAGGAGCATGAGAGTGAGAAAAGACAGACTTCTCGAGCGCTTCTTGCGCTATGTTGCCATCAGCAGTCAGAGTTCTACCAAGGTAAAAACCGTCCCCAGTTCCGATGGACAATGGGATATGGCACGTCTTTTGGCCAAAGAATTAACCGCCCTGGGACTCGTGGACGTGGAGATCTCCGACTACGCTGTGGTGACGGCTAAACTCCCCTCTAATTTGCCCGAAGGCGTCAAAGTTCCCACCGTGGGCTGGTGCGCTCATATGGACACGGTCGACGCAGGCCTCTCGCCCGACATTCACCCGCAGGTGATCAAGAATTACCAAGGGGGTGATATTTGCCTCAACAAAGAAAAAGATATTTGGATGCGTGTTGCAGAGCACCCCGAAGTCGAGCGCTATATCGGAGACGATTTAGTGGTGACCGATGGCACTTCTGTGTTGGGCGCGGATAACAAGTCTGCCATTGCGAACGTGATGACGGCGCTTGAAATCGTGATCCAGGAAAACCGCCCGCACGGCACGATTCATGTCGCTTTTGTGCCTGATGAAGAAATTGGTCTGCTGGGCGCAAAGAAGATTGATTTCTCAAAGTTCCCTGTGGACTTTGCCTACACGATTGATAGCTGCGAGTTGGGTGAACTTGTCTACCAAACCTTTAACGCCGGTGGCGCAACGCTCACGATTCGTGGCGTGACCGCACACCCGATGTCCGCTAAAGGCGTCTTGGTGAATCCCACACTTATTGCTTGCGACTTTGTGAACGCTCTTGATCGCAAAGAAACACCAGAGTGCACCGAAGACACTGAAGGCTTTATCTGGGTGCACAGCATCGTCTCGAATCCGAGAGTGGCTACTGTGGGGATCAAGATCCGCGACCATAATTTAGAAGGCTACATTCATAAGAAAGCCAAGATTGAAGAAGTGGTTGAACACCTCAAGATGAACAACCCGCGCGCTGATATTTCGCTTGAAATGGCAGACGTCTATGGGAACATCGCGGATGCGATTACGCCAGAAAATCGCGCTGGCTTAGACCTTCTCTTTGAAGTCTATAAAGAAGCGGGTGTCGAACCCAAAGAAATCGCCATGCGCGGTGGCACGGACGGGTCCTTTATTTCAACGCAAGGGATCCTGACGCCCAACTACTTCACGGGGGCGCATAACTTCCACAGCAACTGCGAATTTATGCCGATGAAGTCCTTTGAGAAGAGTCTTGAAGTGACGCTGGGACTCATTGATCGCATTGCGAAATTGGGTTAACTCGTTTCGACCAAGAAAGAGGGACGCCCGTGGGCGTCCCTTTTCCAGTGTGCTCGGTCTGGCTACTGGATATTTTTAATTTTCACTTGAGTCCAGTTGGCATTGTGCTTTAACTCTGCCTTATTTCCAGCAAAGACGGTTTTAGCTTCGGTATCGCCATTGAGCGTGTACAAGAACCATGCCACCATATAGCCGTTTGGTACCCACAGCATTCCGCCGTGGTCAGTACCGACACGTTGCGCCATGACCGCAGGGGAGGAGAGTTTCGCGTAGTTTTCATTGAGCGACATAATCGGTGCAATGCCCTTGTTGTAGTCTTTCCCGTCGCCAGCATCCGACTTGTGAGCGCCTGCCGTCATAAAGTAGGGCACTTTCACACGACTCACGTCATAAGGCCATTTTAAAAGGACGGACAGTCCGAGTTTTGTGGTGCTAGCGGTATAAACCGAGCGGATTAAGGGTTGGTTGCTCGCAAGGTTGATCGCGCCTACGCCACCCTGCGAATGCCCAGAAACGCCGATTTTTTTCCGATTGATTTTGTGGTAGAGCGGACTACTCGAGTCCTCGTTTAATTTCAAGGCGAAATTCAAGGTTTCGTTCGCGCCTTTGCCACTCCACGAATTGTCTTCTTCGCTCCCAATGACCACAAAGCCCCAACTCGCCAAGTGCTTTAACACTGGTTCGTATTTAGAGACCGCCATCCCCGTGCCATTTGCCATCACAACTAGTGGGAAGGCTTGATTTTGGGCTTTTGGATAGTAAACGGTGATGGTTTTCAGTAGCTTATCATCGCTTGGGTAGCGCACCACCTCACCCTCATAGTTGCCAAAGGCGGTGTAGCGTTTTTCTAGCGGAGAAGAGGTTGCCACATTGGCAATTTTCTCGTCTGTGACGGCAAACAGTTTTTCTAAGCCTTGGCAGGCGGTCAAACCGATTGCGGCGACAACGCCGAGAATGATCAGGAATTTTTTCATCCAGTTTCCTTTTGGATTAGAAAGTCGATGTTTTAACTTCAAAAAAGCAGGAGGCCGAGTTTTTGAAACTAGGTAGGTAAGCCACCTGAGAGATAATCAGGATAAAGCAGTCATCCCATTAGTATTTCAGCCACTCCTCAATGAAAAAAGTCCTTGCCCTTCTTGTGAAACGCAAGGACTCGAGTATTATTTCTCTTTGTGTAGTAGTTTCCACACTGCGCCCACGAGAATCGGGCCCGACACTGCGGCAATCATGCCGAGAATCAAAATAATCGAGAGGTTATTCTTGATAAAGGGGATGTTCCCGAAGAGGTAACCCGCGCCAATCAAGAGGAAGGCCCAAAGTACAGCGCCTGCGGCACTAAAGATTTCAAAGCGCACGCCATTCATTTTGGCGGCACCAGCAATCAAAGGCGCAAAAGCACGCACGATCGGCACAAAACGCGCGAGAAGAATCGTTTTCCCACCGTGCTTCACGTAGAAGTCATGCGCTGTGCGCAATTTCTTTTCATTAATCCAGCTGATACTGCCCGAATAAATACGGTTCCCCAACCAACGACCTTGTTCGTAACCCAAGGTGTTCCCAGCAATGGCGCCCACAATCACTGCAAGCATCAAAAGCCAGGGGCTCGTCGTGCCAGAGGCGGCAACGGTGCCTGCCACAAAGAGAAGTGAATCCCCGGGGAGAAAAGACATCACCACAAAGCCAGTTTCCAAGAAGAAGATGAGGAACATGGCAAGGTAAATCCACATACCGTAGTTAGTTGCAAGGGAAACCAAGAACGCATCTGCGTTAGTGAAAAGATTAACGATAAGGGCGGTGAAATCCATAAAAACCGGAATCCTTGGAATTTCTGACAGGTTGCTCTTCCTGAGTTGCTTGAAACCAGAAGAGGGGTCGACGTATTGTTTTTGTGTATGTAAAGGGCAAGCGTGCTATCGTGCATAAAACGCTCTAGCTCTCTATCATACTGAATGATACCTAACATCTGAGATTCCTCAAAAGAGGAATTTGTATAGACCTGTTTTTTAAGAACAAAGTCATGGAAACATTAGACCTTCTTCCCCTTCCAGAACTGCGTGAGATTGCGGAATTGCCTAGCCAGTTGATTAGCCAAATCGCGGCGGGCGAAGTGATTGAACGCCCCGCTTCCGTGGTAAAGGAATTGGTGGAAAATGCTATCGACGCGGGCGCGGATGAAATTGAAGTGCGCCTAGATGGGGGCGGCCTCAAACGTATTGTCGTGACCGATAATGGCCGTGGGATCGAAAAGGATCAATTGCCCCTCGCCTTAAAGCGCCACGCGACGAGCAAAATTCGCAATTTATTGGACCTTGAACAAGTCGCAAGTCTGGGCTTTCGTGGTGAAGCTTTGGCCTCGATTGACGCGGTGTCTGACTTAACGATTCGCAGTCGTACGCCTAGCGCAGAATCTGCTTTTGCTTATCACGAAGGCGAAGTGAGTCCTGCCGCGGGGCTTGTGGGTACGCGCGTTGAAGTGCTGGATCTCTTTTATAAAACCCCAGCACGCCGCAAATTTATGAAGTCCGAAACGACGGAAACGGCGCACGTGGTGGAATACCTGGAGCGCTTGTCGCTTGCTCGCCCAGATGTGAGTTTCACGCTCATCGCCAATGGGAAACCAACGCTCAATTTAGCGCGTGTCACAGATCCCGCGGAGCGTATTGAAGCGGTGATGCCAAATGAATTTAAAGGGCAAAACCGTGAAGTGAACGTCGATATGGGCTCGATGCGCCTGCAGGGCTTGGTGGGCCTACCCACGGTTTCTCGCACGCGCGCTGATGCGCAGTACTTCTATGTCAACGGGCGCTTTGTGAAGGATAAAGTCTTGACGCATGCTGTGCGTACGGCTTATCAGGATGTGCTCCACGGGCAAAGCCAGATGATGTATTGCCTTTATTTGTGGCTCGATCCTGCGGCAGTCGACATGAACGTGCACCCCACGAAGATGGAAGTTCGCTTCAAAGAAGGAAGCAAAGTGCACCAGTTCATCAGCCGTGCGATCAAGGCAGTGCTCGCCCCGTCGGAATCTCAAAAAATTGCAGTTGAAGAGGACGAAGTCGTTGATCCGCGTTCGGCTCAACACGCGGCAAGCGTAGAGCGTGCCCTCGAAGCGTTTGCCCCGTCGCAAGGCGCGGGCTTAGGTCGCACAGATACGCCTCGTCCCTCGATTCCGAGTAGTACAGGGGCTTGGCATCCGAGTCGCCCGCAATCACTCTTTACGCCGAAAGAAGAGCGCGTCAATGTCGAAAACGCGATGCGTTCCTTTGGAGCCTCTCGCGATGTGGCGGAAGCTGCTGCGCAAGGTGTGGCACCAAGCAGCATTCGTGACCCCTTTGAAAATGTGAGCGGTGGCGCAGTGCGTGACTCGTTCTCTGGGATGAGAGCAGCAGAAGTTCCTGCGTCAACGGTAGAACTCTCTCCAGCGTCGTCCGACTGGAGCGAATCAGAAGGGCTTCCCGAAGGTCGTTTAGGTCGCCCGATTGCGCAGATTGCAGGGATTTATGTGTTGGCAGAATGCGCCGAAGGGCTCATCATTGTCGACATGCATGCCGCTGCTGAGCGTATCACCTATGAGCGCCTGAAAAAGCAGGTGGATGCGCAAAAGATTGCGGTGCAACCTTCGCTCATTCCGCAGGTGATTCAGGTCTCGGCAACGGACTTTGCGACTTTTGAAGAAAATAAAGAAGTGCTCGCAAGCTACGGTTTCGATATCTCTGCTGTCGGGTCCAATGCGCTCGCCATTCGTGCGCTCCCAGCGCTTTGCGCGGATGCGCCCTTGGATGAAATTTCCGCGATGGTGCGTGAAATGCTCGAAGAGCTTCGCCTATATGGCGAAAGCGAAGGCATGACGGTTCTTCGCAACCATATTTTGTCGACGATCGCTTGCCACGGTTCCGTGCGTGCGCATCGCTATTTGACGATCCCAGAAATGGATGCACTTTTGCGAGCCATGGAACAGACTGAGCGTGCTGACCAGTGCAATCATGGTCGCCCCACGTGGCGTCTTTTCACGGTGAAGGATTTGGATAAGTTCTTCTTGCGAGGACAGTAAAGCATGACGGAAAACGTGTGCGCGCAAAAACCTCAAGCCATGGTGCTCTTAGGGCCCACGGCTTCGGGGAAATCTGCGCTCTCGCTTTACTTAGCTGAGCGCCATCCCGTGGAAATTATTTCCATGGACTCGGCGCTCGTCTACCGTGGGATGGATATTGGAAGTGCCAAACCAACGCCAGAAGAGCGATCGGTATGCCCGCACCATTTAATCGATGTGCGTGACATTGGGGAGCCTTATAGTGCGGCCGACTTTGTCACGGATACGGTGCGACTCGTGAAAGAAATCCGTGAGCGGGGTCGTATTCCCTTGATTGTGGGCGGCACGATGCTCTACTACAAGGCGCTAGCCGAAGGCTTGCATGATATGCCCTCAACCGACCCAGCGGTGCGCGAAAAAATCCTGGAAGAAGGGCGCGCTCAAGGGTGGCCTGCGATGCATGCGCGTTTGATGACTGTGGATCCTACCACTGCCGCTCGCCTCTCAGAAAACGACAGTCAGCGCATTTCTCGTGCGCTCGAAGTCTATGAGATGACAGGAAAGACGCTTTCGAGCTACCACAGTGAGCAGATCCGCCAGCCGATTCTCCCTTATCACGTAGCGGGGCTGATGTTGGAAGACCGTAAGGTGCTTCATGCTCGTATTGAAGAGCGTTTCCTCTTGATGCTGGAGCAAGGGTTCTTAGATGAAGTCAAACGCCTGATGGCGCGCCCTGACTTTGATCGTGAGAGTCCTGCGATGCGCGCAGTGGGCTACCGCCAAGCGATTGACTTCTTGATGGGAGAGGTGACGTACGAGGCCTTTGTCGCCGCAGGCATTGCTGCAACGCGTCAGCTCGCGAAGCGCCAGATGACGTGGATGCGAGGCATGGAGGGCTTGACGCTCATTGACCCAATGAAGCCCGATGTGAAAGAGCGACTCGAAGAGAGTTGCCGCATCGTGTTTGAAGACTAAACGAAAAAAGCGCGAACCCTTGAAGATTCGCGCTTTTTTTAGAAATAGGGCTAGGAAAGATTAGCCAACCACGACGCAGGCGGGGCTATCTTTTTCACGCGGCTTGATGGCGCCGATCGTGAAGACCTTTTCACCTTGCGCTTCAAAGAGCGCCTTGGCGCGTTCGGCATCTTCAGGAGCGACCACGACAGCCATCCCGATACCGTTATTGAAGACGCGGTGCATTTCGTGCGAATCGATGTTGCCAGCTTCCTGCAACCAGTCAAAGATTGCGGGACGCTTCCAGCTATGGCTGCAAACCACAGCGCAAACGCCTTCAGGCAAGACTCGAGGAATGTTTTCCACTAAGCCGCCACCTGTGATGTGAGCCATGCCCTTAATCTTCACAGATTTCATCACTTCGAGAACCTGCTTCACGTAAATGTGGGTGGGTTCCATCGCGCGATCAGCGAGCGTGGCACCATCAAAAGGCATATCCCAAGAAGCGCCAGAGACTTCCACGACCTTACGAATCAAGGAGAAGCCATTGGAGTGCGGGCCGCTAGAGGCAAGACCCAAGATCACATCGCCCGGGGTGATGGACTGACCATCGATAATCTGATCCTTTTCGACGATACCGACGGCAAAACCAGCCAAGTCGTATTCGCCTTCAGGGTACATGCCAGGCATTTCAGCGGTTTCACCACCAATCAAGGCGCAACCAGCTAATTCGCAACCACGAGCGATGCCAGCAACAACGCGTTCAGCGACATCTACGTCCAACTTGCCGCAACCATAGTAGTCGAGGAAGAAGAGGCTACGAGCGCCCTGCACCAAGATGTCATTCACGCTCATGGCGACCAAGTCTTGGCCCACGGTGTCGTGACGGTTAAGTTGCATGGCGAGCATCAATTTAGTGCCAACGCCGTCCGTACCAGTGACGAGCACTGGGTTCTTGTATTCTTTGCCGATTTCGAAGAGGGCGCCAAAACCACCGATCGAACCGAGCACACCAGGGACCAGGGTACGTTTAGCGTGGGGTTTAATGCGTTCAACAAGTTCATCACCTGCATCAATGGAAACGCCGGCAGCCGCATAAGAAAGTTGGCTCATGAGTAGGTCTCGCTCAGGATAAATGTCCGATGAGTGGCTCCTGCCCGAAGGCTCGTGAGAAAGGGCAACTCAATCGAACGTTGGAGGAAAGAAAAGTTGGGAGAAGTATAAGCGAAACAAGCTCTTTTTTCTCCAAAAAATACGAAGAAACGTGAGTTTTTAAAGCTTGAGAGAGGCACTTAACGCAAAGTGATCGCAACAAAGAAGGAAGGAGCACGTGTTAAAAAACGCAAATCGCGGTAAACTGTTGGACTTGACGATTGGTGTCTTTTTTATTCGCTCTGTGACGGCAAACTTGCACTTTTACCATGAACGATTCTGATCAGTTTCTCCTTGATTTTCAGGACCGGGAACTTCCCAGTCTTGATAATTTTATTGTTGGAAGCAACACGGAAGTCGTGGGCATTTTGCGCGAATTGCAACTCGGCATGGGGCCAACTTTTGTGTATATCCACGGTCCGAAAGGGGCTGGGGTAACGCATCTGCTGAAAAGCTTGGTTCCTGAGCAGGCACTGAAAGTCCCTCTGTTGGATTCTGCAGTAAAACTCTATACCGTTGACGATGTCGATGATCTCGATCCGGGCTGGTGTCGTCAGCTGTTAGCACTTCAAAACTCCGTTCGTAATACCCCCGGGGCGCATTTGGTTTGTGGTGGGAAGTTGCCCGCACGAGACCTTAATCTCCCCGATGTGGTGAAAAGTCGTTTGGCTTGGGGGTTGAGTTACGCCATTACGCCGCTCTCTGAAGAAGCGCGTATGGAAGAGCTCGCTCGTCAGGCTCAATTACGCGGGTTTGAGATGACTTCCGAAATGCAGCACTGGCTTGCAGTGAGCGTGGCACGTGATATGCGCACGCTGACGCGTGTGCTCGAAGAAGTGGACCACTTAGGACTTGTGAAAAAGCGCAAAGTGACGTTACCCATTCTGAGAGAAGCCGTGGCGATTTTGGCTGAGCGTAGTGCGGGTGCGCAGAATACAGCGGAATAATGGAGTTGTGAGTAGCGCTCTGCGATCCTTCACTTGTGCGTCATGGGTGAAGCGAGGCAATAGAGATTAAGAGCGCTCGCGCAGAACTCTCAGAAAAATAAGGAAGATTCTCTTCTCAAGAGAACAAGCCTTCCACCCAATTTGTTTGTATGAAATTTGCCATTTTTGATTTGGACCATACACTCCTGCCGATTGATAGCGGAGATGCATGGACAAGAGCTGTGATTAGCCATGCTGGTTCTGAGCGCGAAGCGCTTGAACGTAAGGCGATCCAGATTAACCAAGATTACAGTGCAGGCCTCATGGACGCGGACGATGCAGTTCGCTTTCAGCTTGGTCTATTGAAGCGTTTCTCGCGCAAAGAGCTCGATGCGATTCGCGAAGAATTCTTAGAGTCGACCGTCTGGCCACAGATCAGAGAGAAGGCGCTTGACCTTCTCGCCTCTCGCCGTGCTGCAGGCTATGAAATCATTCTTGCCTCTGGTACGCACCGCTTTGTTACCGCTCCCATTGCCGAGCGCTTAGGGATTCGCACCCTTCTTTCTGCCACGCCAGAAGGAAATGAAAAGGGTGAGTTCACTGGGAACTTAGTCGGCTCCCACTCCTACCGTGAAGGAAAACTCCGTCTCATTGAAGCTTTCCTCGCCCCCTATTTTGAAAAGGGTCCTGTCGAGCTCGAAGGCTATAGCGATTCCATCAATGATTTGCCATTTTTGACTTATGTGAGTGAAAAGGGTGGCAGGACGTTTGCGGTGAATCCCGATGAGAAGTTACGCGCCCACGCTCTCCGCGAGGGCTGGCCCGTCATGGAACTTTTTGCGAAGGAAGACCTGTAAGATGTTCAATCGAATTGTTGACCGTGTTAGAGACTTCTTTCAACCCACAAAGCATGAGGTAGTGAAAGAGCCACGTGTGATTCCCGCTTCGGTGCACCGTATTGATCCGTCGCTCGTTTGCGTAGAAGCAAAGAAAACCTGCGAAGCGCTTCAGCGCCGTGGGTATCGCGCTTATATTGTGGGAGGCGCTGTGCGTGACCTTTTGCGCGGCGCGACACCAAAAGACTTTGACGTTGCGACGGATGCCACACCAGAACAAGTGCGCCGCTGTCAGAAACGCGCTGTGATTATTGGTCGCCGTTTCCAGATCGTGCACGTGATGTTTGGCCGCGAAATTATTGAGTGCTCCACCTTCCGTGCGCTTCAGGGCTCTGGTCAGCGTAAAGACAGTACAGGTCGTGTGCTCTCAGACAATGTCTTTGGCGAAATGTGGGAAGACGCCGTCCGCCGTGACTTTACGGTGAATGCGCTCTACTACGATCCGCAGACCGAAGAGGTGTTTGATTATCACCACGGCTTTGAAGACATTAAACGCGGCTACTTACGCATGATTGGTGACCCAGAGCAGCGCTATCGTGAAGATCCCGTGCGTATGATGCGCGCGGTTCGTATCGCCGCCAAATTGGGCTTTACGATCGATCCGCACACCGAAGCGCCGATCTCGAAGATGGCGCATTTGCTCGAAAACGTGCCTTCGGCGCGTTTAGTTGACGAAATTTTGAAGCTTCTCACTTGTGGGCATGCGCTCTCTTGTATGAGAAAGCTTCGCCAGGATGGTATTCACAAAGCCATTCTCCCGGTGCTTGACATTATTGTCTCTGAGCCCGATGGACAAGAATTCTTGGAGCTTGCGCTTCAACGAACCGATGAGCGTATCGCTCGCGGTAAGAAAATTTCTCCTTTCTTTCTTTTTGCGACGCTCCTTTGGCCTCAGGTTGTGAAGCGCTGGCGCTATAACGAAACCACACGTAAGATGCGCCGCTTGGAAGCCTTGCATGTCGCAAGTAGCGAAGTTTTAGCAACGCAGTGTCAGCTCCTCAATATTCAGCGTAGTTTCCAAGCCGACATGCATGATGTGTGGATGCTTCAGGCGCGTATGGAAAAACGCACGGGTCGTGCGACGTACGCGATGCTCGAGCACCCGCGCTTTAGAGCGGCTTATGACTTCATGATGCTACGCTTAGCCGTGGGTCACGTGGATCCTGAGCTCTGCCGTTGGTGGGCAAAGTTTGCTGTCGCCTCGGAAGAAGAACGCCAAGAGTTGATTGAAGAAGGTCGCCGTGATGCGCGCCGTGCAAATACGCGCAAAAATGAGACCTATAACCCTGAGCGCAAGTCCGCTCGTGAGTTGGGGATTGCCGAATCGCTGCCGCCAGGCGTGGGCTCTAAGCATAAAGATGAGCCTCGCGAAGACAAGAAGCCGCGCGGGAATTCTCGCTCTCGTTCGAGCGCTAAGAAAAATAGTGCCCCGAAACCCAAGAAAGAGGGGGCTGACGCCAACAGCGAGAAACCCCGTTCTCGCCGTCGCCGTAAAGGGAAAAAATTGACGCAGCAAGAAATCGCCAAGGCGATGGACGGTCAACCGATCTCGTAATTCGCTATGACAGACTTTTTGCATCAAGCTGATTTAGCCTTGGGCGCTAATTTAGGCGACTGTCAGGCAACGTTAAATGAAGTACTCACTTCGCTAAAAAGCGCTGCGGGCGTAGAAATTGTGGCAGTGAGTCACTTCTATAAAACGTCTCCTGTGGAGTCCACAGGTCCCGACTACTTAAATGCGGTGGTGCGCGTGAAAACGTCGCTCGAGCCCTTTGAGTTGCTCGCCCTTTGCCAGCGCTTAGAGCAAACCTTTGGCCGTGTGCGCCCTGCAGGCGTCATTAATGCACCGCGCACCATCGATGTGGATGTGCTCACTTATGACGATTGGGTGAGTACTGACCCACGCCTCATCGTGCCGCACCCACGGATGCTTGAGCGCCTTTTTGTGCTCGTGCCCCTGCGTGATATTGACCCCAATTGGAAGAGCCCAGAAGGGGAAGCAATTGACGCGCTGATTGAGCGCGTGAAGCGCGAAGATCCTAGCCAAGAGATTCATCGCGTCGGAAACTAACGATCACGTAAATACGGTATTTTGGACCCTCTCTTTTTCGGAGAGGTTTTTGCTTTTCAAGAATTGGAAACCCTTTTATATCAAGGAATTAAGGGAATTTAGAGGAGGAGGTGAGTACTTCCTAACAGAAGAGGAAATGCGAATATTTTGGGAGGCGAAAAGCAGGATTTTTGCAAAACTCAAAAAAGTATGGCATAATTCCTTTCTCTAAAAAATTTGCTGAATGCCCGGGTGGCGGAATGGTAGACGCAGTGGATTCAAAATCCACCGACTAATAATCGTGAGAGTTCGAGTCTCTCCCCGGGCACCAATCCCCCTTGTGGCACAGGGGAAAAGAGGCGATACCCAATTTCGGGGGCTTAATCGGGGGCTTATAAAAGGGTCGCTTAAAACACCACTTAGGGTACACACACCACGGCCGTAACGCCCCCGCGCGTTTTCGTTCTTACGGTTTTCGATTACCTTGGTTTTGTTTAGTTTTTTCTAGCCTCCAGAGAATCCCGCGCAGGGTCTAGCTCTCTAAGCGTTTTCGAGGTGATTAGACGGGGCGCACCATTTCTCTAAACGGGACAGCCACACGCGCGCGAAGCGTTGATGCCCTACCGCCCACCCGAAAGAACACACCGCAAAAACAAAACAACAACCACGGCCGTTGTGTGTGAAAAAATGCCTAACACTTTTGTTAGGTTTTACCCCCCATAACCCCCACCGCCCATACACACATCTGCCCCCACACCCTGACCCCCCCCCCCTATATTCGTGTGCCAAAAGTGACAAAGTGACAAATCACCCCGCAAACCCTTCTCCTTATAAGGTTTCGATTTGTCACTAACCCCTGTCACTAACCCCTAGATTTGTCACTTCTTTATAAAAGTAAAGCCGTTTCGGTCAGTTTTTGATCAGAAACGGCTTTTCACTTTCGCGGTTTTAGTCTCTATTTTCGCTTAGAAAATCTTCTAATTTTTGTTTGATTATGATATAACCTGCGTAGAATTTCCCGCCTCTTTGTAGACGAGCAACCCCGCGCGCCTGTCGCTCTCGTTTCCCCGGTAAAGTTCGAGCGTCTACGGTCGCCCCTATTTGCTCGAGAAACTCAACGGTAGCGCCCCGGGGCAGTGGTGACACAGTAGCCCTAAAGATATCTGTGTAGATAATAAAGCGTTCTTCATAGTCTTTATATCGCTCCTCTTCGGTCTTCACCTCCGTTAAATCCACAACATCCACGGCCGTGGCGTCGTCGTTGGCGCTGGCGCTGGCGCTGGCGTCGTTGTTGTTTGCTTTATTCCGCTCGTAATAGCGCAAGCCGTAGCACTCCCCATTTCGCGTTTCCTCGATAGCGAAAGCACCAACGGGCATCGCGTCGAAGTGGGCGCGGTGCACGGTGACCAGATTATAAAGATTACCAACCGCGGTGATTACCTCAGAATCCTCATTAAGACGCCCCGAGAGTGAAGCGCGTGCACAAACTAAAACGGCGTGCAACGCGTCATCAACACTCCACCCCGTAATGCCGAGCTCTGAGGCCAGCGCCCCCGCACTCCCAACAACCGCAAAACGGTCAAGGGCGCGCAGAGCTTGCGTGGCTTTTGGCGTGCCGACCTCTTGCGAGAAGAGCGAGATGAACTGATCTCTATAGCGTTTTAGCGCCTCTTGCGCGTCGTCGTAGTGCTCACTAAGGTACTCGAGCCATCGCGCCCCCGCGACGCCGTACGACTCAAACACGGCCGTGTTTAGTGCGCGGGCAAGCTCTTTAGTATCCCCCCATTCGCCCGCACTCTCGAATACGCCAAACTCAGGGCGCGCATCGCTCGCCTGCGCAGGTATGTCTACGAATCGCACCGCCTGCCCGCCTGTGAGTTCTTTTCCGCCCACAGACTGGAGTAACTGGCGCGCGGTGAGCTCACTCGCGGATAGCGTCAACACACGCCACGGCGTCGACAGCTCCCGCAGTCCAATGGCGCCCCCGCGCTCCGCATCCACTTTCCCGCGCGCTTTCGCGTACCCGAGATTAAGGCGGTAAATCGTATCTCCTAGCGTTCGCCCGTCCGCTGTACCCGCTTCGTCTAAACATAGAAAGCTATCGTTGTGCCCGTTGGCAATGACTTCTAGGGCCGTGCCTGTGCTGTTCCAAGGCTTAACATTCGTGCCGGGATTTCCATATACGCTAGCTCCGCAACGTTGCGCGGTGGTCTTGCCTTTTGAAGAGCGACCGTGCAAGTTGAACGCGCCACCCTCTAGCCCCAGTAACTGCAAGCAGGGGGCGGAGAAAGCGCAGGCAATCGCAAAAATAATTCGGCTCGATAAGAGGGCTGGGCGCGCTACCTCGTTTTGCCACTTCTCTAATGAACCACGCTCAGACAGCGCCAAAGCCCCCGCAGATGAACCCACGAAAAAGGCGCGATCAGCCCCCCTGCCGAAATTGCGTGAGCTCGTAACAAAAACACGGCCGTGTTGTGTGTTGGGTAACGTGCACCACCCCACGCGGTCAACTCTCGTTTTTAGTGCTACGCCCCACATAGGATAAGAGCGCAAATAGTCAATGACAGGGAGGTCTGCGCGCAGTTTCCCACTGTAGAGAAGACTAAACCCCGCGTCAACTAATCGAGAAACAACCTCAGCGCCTTTGTTGTATAAGTCGGCTTCGGATACAACTATCTGCGCGCGCGCCCGCGTGTGCTTGTTTGTCCACTCGAGAAGCAGTGAGCACCCACGGCCGTCAGTGTCTGCTAGTCGGGCGACTACCGTCAGGCCTTGACTGATGACCTTCCGCGTTTCGCCGTCTTTCGTTTGGTAAAGCGCGGTGACGCGTCCACGCTCATGTGTGTACGTTATGCCCGTGGTGGGGCTTGTGAAGCGGTCAGCCTGATCACCGCTGATATAGCGCACGTAATCACCATAATCAACGCCTATGGCATTGAAAAACTCTTCTGGGCCACGGTCCACACAGTGCGCATGTTGGCACACAAAACGACCGTAACGGAAGGGCGTACCGTCCTGACTAGTGCCCGTACCAGCCTCGTAATAGACGGTTGAAGAATCCCCCGCGCCTCGGTGCTCTTCTGTGTGATCCGCCTCACAAGGGCAACGGCACACCCACACCCCTGCGCCCTTGCTCTTTTCTCTCACGAGAAGCCCGCGCGCTTTGAGGAGCTCGGGAATTGGATCAGCCTTGGCGCCGTCGCAACTGGTGCCACCCTGCTCTGCAAGGATGGCGACTTCACGGCCGTGGTGTGTTTGAGAGAGTCCCGCCCCTGTGGGGTCTACTGGCGTCGATCTAAGAACGGCGTCAACGTCTATGGGTGAACCGTTGAAGAACTTAGCGCGCTCGCCGTACTTTTGAGGGGGCGCAAAAAAGAGTCGGCTAGCCTGACCGCTAACGGGGTCAACCGCCAAACCTTTAACCCCCTCGGGCGTCCACGTCTCTGGATATTCCTTGCGAATACGCCCGATTAGCTCAGCGGAGATAAAACGCGTGACCGCTTCCATTTCTTCGGGTAAGATAGAGCGTGAGGCGTCAAACACGAGTCGAAATCTGGGGGCGCTGATAGAGCTTGAAAAGGATTCATAAATAAAACACTTCCACCGCTCACAGAACTGGGCTATCTGTGGGCGGTATTCTTTCGCGCATTCGTCGACGTCGAGCACAACAAAACGGCGAGGCTCGCAATTCGCTTTAGCTCGCTTATCCCCCTTGTACGGCGTCGCAAACCACGCGCCGTTTTTCTTTCGCGCTGTATTGGCGTCGCTCTTAATGCTTTCACCTTTTAGGGGGTTGGCCGTGTTTTGAGAGAGCTCACCGCACACCAATTTGAAGAGCTCTTGAAAACTACTAAGCTCCCGACGCTCTAAACCTCTGCTCTGCAAAGCTCCCTGACCAATCGAAACGGCATATGTGTCATTCATAACTTTCCCTCCTCTTAGCTCAGGCCCGTATTGCCCGCGTTCGTGTCTATCGCGTACCGCGCATAACCGTCTTCGTCCAAGTGGCTAAAGGTCGCCGTGCGCGCACGGCCGTGTGAGTCTTTACCTAAAAAGAGGCGACGGGGCACGGGCGAATCTGCCCCCCTGTTGTTCAATTCCTCAGGCGTTAGGGTGGTCTCAGTGATACTGAGCTCAACCCCACGCGCGAGGGTGGAAGATAGTAGAGTCGGGATGGTACCCTTGAACTCGAACGCTTTCGCACCCGCACGCCGTAGGCAGTCGAGAAAAACGGGGTCGGCGCTCAGGCCGTCCGCCACCTCCCAGCCGTAGCGCCCGACCGCGCCAAAAAGGTGGAAGAAATAAGCTCTAGCGATCTCTTCGAGGTCTCGAATCAGTGTCTCACGGCGCACTTCGGACGCCGTAGGCGTGAGCACGGGGGCTTTAGCTTTCGGAGTCGGATAGAAGCCGTAGAGCTCTAGGACTTTCTGCGCTTTTTCTAAAGCAATACGCCGAATAGCCCCACCGCCAGCCTGCGCAAAAACCTTCCTCATCTCTTCTGATTGCTCTGGCACGATATCAATAAAGTCTATGAGTGAAACCTTGTTTTTCTCACTAAAGACGCCAAAAGGCGCGTGTAAAAGAGAGTGCAAAAAAAGCACGAGCAAAAGCGCTTGGCGTTCTTCCTCATCTTCAATATCCGCGGTTAAATGGGGGATGGCGTCCCAGAGTTTAGCGAAGCGACGGCGGTAGGCCTGTAGTTCGTCTTTACTAAATTGCATATAGTCGGGCGTAGTCTTAGTCATGAGTATTCTCCTTAGTGTTTGGTGTCGTGAGCTCGGTGCGCGTGCTGAGTGCGTCCAACGCGTCGCGGTTATCATGCGCGAGAGCCTCAGCAGTCACGGCCGTGTTAGTGAGTAGTGGAAGTAAGTTTGAGAGCTCGGAGAGGGTGAGCGCACAAGCGATATCGCCGAAATCGTGAGACGCAGAGCCCGCGGGTATCGATAACGACAGCGCGCGCTGAATACCCATAGCGATAGAGGCGCTAGCCTGAACCATATCGCTAATCGTTAGGGCGAGCGCGTCGGCGTCGCAAAGAAGGGAATCTACATTAATAGACGTAGAGGGATTGACCGTCGAACAAACGGCCGTAGGGGTGTTTTTAGTCATGCGTGACCTCTTGAGGTTGAGATTGAAGAGAGTCCACCGCGCCCCCTGCTAAAGGGGCGGGCGAAGCCGTACGGGTTAGCAGACCGAGCCTCAAGATTCTCGGCAAGCCTAAAAAGGCTTCCCGTACGGCCAGCCCATAAACTGGGCGCAATAGTGCCATGACTTGCGCTAAAGCGTGAAAAAAGAAAAACGCCACACAGATAAGGCGTGACGCTTCAGCGTCTCGAGGCTTGTTAGGACTGCTAAATCCTAGACCGTCTTTTAGACGGCTTGTGGCGATAGTAGCACAAGTCTGGGGGGTGTGAATAGGGGTAAGCATAAATTTTACCCCCCCACACGAGAACTAAAAAGACGGTTAATCCAGTCGTGGACATCGCTTTCACGCCACAAACGCACGCCACCGATAATCGTAGGGGCGGGGAATTCACCGCGCTTTATCTTGCGATAAATGGTGGAGGGCGAGAGGGTGGTAAGACTGTTCACCGTGGGGGCGTCATCCACGGCCGTGGAGGTCTTGCGCTTAGGCGCGCTCATGCGGATAAGTCTGCTTTCAGTCATGTTTTATCCTCAGTTGAAATAAACGAAAAGGCGTGATCACGTTGAATCTGTGACCGCCTTTTCTGCGCGGTATCGATCAACGTAGATCACGCCTCTATATTGGCGCTAAACCACACCCCCCGCGGGCTACAACAGCACGGTTATAGGACGCGTAAAAGCTATGGGTGTAGGTGTTAGGCTATAGGCTTTCTCTCTTGTGCTTCTTTGTATTGTCTCGCACGTTCTGCCCGCCGTTCTTTATTCTCCTTACCGTCAATGATTACGGCCGTGGCAGTGCGCTTTATCGCGTCAGCCGTCCTTTGCGAGGCGGTGGCGATATCCCGACTGCCACTAGTCTCAGTCTCTATGTTTGTGGCGTCAATGGCGTCAGATACGGTCTGCGTAACTAGTTTCTGAATCGCCTCAAGCTCGTTTTTATTGGCGTCCTGCCTGCTTATTTTCACGCTCTCGCTAATCGGGAATCGGGTCACACCTTCCTTCTCTAGCGTGAGAATAGTCATCAGGCTAGCAAGTAAGCGAGGGCGGTAATCGGGATTATCTTTACTCTTCTTTAGCCAGACGGGTAAACGCGCCACAATCCCGCGGGCGTCTGCTTCACCTACGACGCTAGTGAGCGCCTCAATAATACGGCCGTCTTGGGTGGCGTCAGGTGTGGGCGTCGGGCGTGGGGGCGACCCGTCGGGCGCGCGCAGACGGTCAATCACTTCTTGAGGTAAGTAGTCGTAATGGCCTTCACCCTTTTCGGTGGCGTCTTCTGTGAGTGCTCGGCGCGCTTCTTGGTTTTCGATTTCGATTTCACCACCCCAACAACTAAAAACCAATGGAAGCCAGTCAGCCCCCACCGCGCGCCGTAGCCCGCCCGTTCTCCACCACCAATAAAAGGCGTAAGGGCTAAATATGAGTTCGCTCTTATCGCTGATTTTCTGCAGGGGGTCGGACTCACCCACGTAGCCCATTAACACCCAATTACTGCCGTTGTGGGTAAGGTCTTTGATTATCGCGTCCTTGATAATTTCACGATACTTTCGCTCTAATTCACTACTGCCCACATACTTGAGGCCTTTTTCGGATTTTTTGTACTCGATTGTGGGCGTAACGCAAAACGCCACCATATAAAACGACGCCTGCGCGATTGACCACGTGCGGGGATCGGCGAATTGACTAAGAAACCAGCATACCGCGCTAACATAATACGACTCGTCGGCATAGTCGGCATAACGCCCGCACTGGGTCCACGGAATCGCCTCAGGGTTATCAAGATATTTTTCTATTACGTCCATTCTTTATCTGCCTTTTACTAATAAACATCGAGAAGGCGCGATACTGCGCCACAGTTGTCCCCCGCTTCATACACTTTCACGGCCGTCAAAAACAACGGCGGGGGGGGGGTATGGCCGTGTGTGTGTGACAAATGCGCCCACTTTGTGACAAGGCTGTGACAAATCGAAACCCTATAAGGAGAAGGGATAGAAAGAGATTTGTCACTCTTGTCACTTTTGTCACTACTTTTTATCTTTCTAAAATCTTTTGCTTTAGAGCTTCTTCCACCCCTGAAAACACAAACACGGCCCAAGCCTCCGCGATTTCCCGCCTCTCTTTTATAAAGTCTTCTCGCTCATACGCGCCCCCCAATCCTCCAGCGCCTATTCTTTTGTGGTGCAAGCTGAGCTCAACGGCGTCAACGTTGAAGGGGGCGCCCTTTTCGTTTAGCGCGGTTTGTGTCCATGTCTTATAAGTCGCGCGGGCAATACCGTGTTGCGTAACTTCTCTAGGCGCCCCCCGCCTATCCAACTGTTTGCGGTCGACGAAAGGGGCACCACCTACGGCCGTGCATGCTCTGTTGAGCCGTTTTATACATTGACCGAACACCGCATCAGAAAGCACCCCACCACGAGCACACGGGAACACGTAGGGACTATCTGGCAGTTGTGGGAGTGATTTAAGGAGGGCGACGGCGAAATAAGAGAGATAGACCGTATGGTCACCGTTCTCACGCTTTTTCATCCGCTCACTGGGGATAACCCAAACACGGCCCTCCGGATCGATCTCGCGCCATTGCGCGCCCCTCGCGTTACTACTGCGCGAATTCGTGAGGATAGAGAAAAGAAGGCATTTCGCCCCCGTGCTACTACGACCGCTTTTTTCTGCCTTCTCAATACTTTCGCAGAGGGCGCGTATAAAGCGGGGTAAGTCTTCGGGGTCGAGCGCGGGCATATGTTGAGTTTCCTCACTGCTCGACGGCGCCCCCTTCATCAACGCGCGAAACTTAGACGAGTGCAGTGGGTTTTCTTCTATGAGTCCTTGACGCGTCGCATAGTCAAATACCTTACCGAGAAGAGCCCTTACTTTACTCAGAGATCCAGAGCCTAGCAACCCACCACTACGGCCGTGAAGAAGGTTCACCACGTCGAGGGGGGTGATGTCTTGAATAATGCGCGCGCCAATAACGGGCTTAATGTGTTTTGCGTAGCGTTGTCGCTCTCTTCCAAATGCGCGCGGATCTTTCCAGTACTTCAACGCGTCAAGCTCCTCAAAGGTGCTGAACGCCACGGCGTCGAAGGGCTGACAGCGTCGCATTTGCGCCTCTCGTGCCCGTGCCTGCTCTCGCGCCTCTTGCCGACGCACTATGGGGTTATCCCCCGCTGAGTCCACCTCCGTGGCGCGTGCTCGTGCCTGCGCTAATGTCATTTGGGGGTACTCTCCGAGGGTCATTTTATAGCGCGTCGAGCGCAACCCACCTTGACGGCGTAGCACCCATTTCCACACCTTACGGCCGTCAGTGAGCTCTCTTGCTCGGAGTATTAGCCCTGATACACCCCCAACAGAAATTTCCCCTCTCGACTCCATGAGGGCGGAGATTTCTTTTTGGGTTAATGGCTTAATTCTTTTGGGCATATGGAGGGTTCTTTTTGAGCGTTTTGGCGCCAAGATCTAAAAACCTGACCCCGTTTTCGGGGGCTTATCCGGGGGCTTTAAAAACGTGCGCTAGGGTGGTTTATGTTGAATTATTTTGATCGACTGTGACCGACCACTACACAGTATACTCCTAGTGAGAGTAAGAGTGCATGCCACTAACTGACCTGCTCTGACTTGTTAAGAAATGTAATTTTGTTGGTCTCCCCGGGCACCAAGTTTAAAAACCTCGCTTCTCGCGAGGATTTTTTTTGCCTATTTTCGGGCACTTTCTCTTCTGCCCATCTTTTCTTTCTTCTTCTCAGAGTCTTCTCCGTAGACTTTTTCCTCGCTAATTTCGTGTCAAATTTCTTCGAAACTCGAAAGACAATTTGATAATATGTTGAGACTATTTCTCACAATTGCTCTCCCGTAGTAAAAAGCGTGTGCGCGAATAAGGTGACTTCGGCCGCTTTCTCGGGTAAAGAATTAGCATGTACACACTTTCAAACTACACGTCCACTTGGCAGAACGGTTGCCGGCAAGGCGGTTTTTTGCTGGTAGGACTACTCCTCGTTTTAACGCTCCTCAGAGTGTTTTTCTTGGGCTACTTTGGTGACTTTGCGACGATGGATCTCTCGGAGGCCTTTGCTGCGCTCTGGATGGGTTTTCGCGTTGACCTAAAGTGGTCGCTCTTACTACTACTCCCCGCTTGGATTCTTTGGGTTCTTGGTTTCTTCTTTTCCTTTTTCAGAGACTTCGCCAAACTCTTTGTCATTGTGGCGGTTTTGTTGATGAGCGTTTTTGGCGTCGTGAATATCGCGTTTTACGCTTTTTACCACACGCCGATTTCAAGCATCATCTTTGGTCTTTGGCAAGACGACACGCGCGCCATTATGGAGACGATTTGGTCTGATTGGCCCGTGTTGCAGTTAATCGCACTCTGCATTGGGTTAACGCTCGTTCCGATTCTTTTTGCTTGGTTGGGGAAGAGTCGCTCGCCCTACGCAACGGAATTTCGTTGGGGCAAGGGACTTATCACAATTTTCCTTTGCTCCGTGTTGATTGTGTTGGGGATTCGTGGCTCCTTTGGGAAATTCCCGCTTCGCTTACAAGACTGGGCCGTGACAACGGATGGCTTCTTAAATAATGCAGTGCCTAACGGCGTGGCCTCTTTCTGGGAAGCGATTAAAGAGCAACGTATGCTCACCTTGAAGGGTGGGGTGAATGAAGGCGTCAAAAACTTAGGTTTTGATAACCTTGCAGAAGCGCAGGATGTTTTAAAGCGCGCAGGACAAAAGAGCGCCTTTAAGGCGATGACGCCCGCTCCAGAATTTGTGGTTTTCTGCTTGATGGAATCGATGGGACGAGATGAGTTTGAGTCGGACCGTCCTGGCGAAAACGACACCCTCGGAGCGCTTCGTGATGTGCTCCCCAGCGCGCAAGTCTTCCGTCATGGGATTGCAGTGGAAGGCGGCACCTTCCCTTCGCTCGAAGGGCTTCTCTTTGATACGCCAATTACTCCCATTTCGCAGAGCCGCTATGGGGATAAATCCTTCCCCTTCTCTCGCCTTTGGGACTATAAGAAGGCAGGTTACGAAACAATTTTCTTGACCGCTGGGTCGGTTTCTTGGCGTCAGCTCGATCGCCATTTCTTGCGCCAAGGGTTTGATCGCGTTTTGGGCGACAAGGATATTTTGGAAAAGTTCCCGAAGGCTGAACATGGCACGTGGGGCGTGGGAGATCAGTGGATGTTTAAGTACGCCACGGATCTCTTAGCCGAGAAAGCAAAGAAAGGGGAAAAGGTCTTCCTCTTTATGCTCTCGACGACAAACCACCCGCCACATCAAGTGCCCGATGGCGAGAAGGTAAACCCCGTGGATCCCAACGTATTGTCTGACTTTATTGTGGACGATCGTAAGGATCCTCTGGTGACGAATCGCCTTCAGACCTATCAGTACTCGGCTAATGCGCTAGGACAGTTTGTTGAACGCCTGCAAGCTTCTGGCTTAGCCAATAAGTCTGTGGTGGTGGCAACGGGCGACCATAACTCTCGTCAGCATTATGTGGCGAGCGGCTATTGGCACCATGGAAACGGTGTGCCGATTCTCTTCTGGTTACCTGAAAATACGTTGAAGGCCCCAGTTGATGCGAATCGTTGGGTCTCGCACCGCGATATCTTCCCCACACTAAATGCATTGGTGTTGGGCAAAGCGCCGCAGCCCTACGACGGGCGAAACCTCTTTACACCAGAAGATATTCGTCCTGCGATAAGTTACGCAACGCTCGACAAGTACGGGTTGGCGTTGGGCCCCTTTGGCGCAGTTTCGATTGGTCCAGGTGGCGCTTTGACGTGTTACCGTTGGGAAGACGATAAGCTCCTTGCTGAGTGGCCTTGCTCTGAAACGAACCTCAAGGTGGGGCAGATCGCGAAGGCGCAACGCGCTGTGCGCGATTACATCGTGCGAGATGGTTTGCTCAACAATCCTGAGAGCACGAAATAGTCAGCTCAACTTACAAAAAAAGACTCTGTTTCCTGAGAATGTCTCAAAGAACCCAAATTGTGCAAATCTAGATCATTTTTGAACTAAGAACACTCAAAAAAACTAGCAAGTTCTTGATTTTCAAAGAAAAAAACTTGCTAGGTTTCTTT
>QWCH01000681.1_pt1 | contig 59296 bp, 57 predicted proteins | sample 1972671 | NCBI WGS metagenome assembly QWCH01 (sample SAMN09866713, study PRJNA288562) | Human gut metagenome isolate term3_stool, whole genome shotgun sequencing... | isolation source: gut | host: Homo sapiens | place: USA: California
CCAATCTTTTTCAGATTGTACTTGGTTTTGAGAATTTCACTTCTCTTTGACTAAGTTTCTTACACTATGAAGTTTTCAAGGTTCGTGGCACTTTTTTACAAGTGCCTTCGCTGGCTGCTTTTGCGGTCAGCGATATATATTCTACCATCGCTTTGATGCATTGTCAATATCTTTTTACGTTTTTTTGTAAATCTTTTTACATTGACTTTGCTTTATTTTTGGGCCCTCTCATACTTCGATTCGAAGCTCCCTGTTTTGCGACAGCTTGACTATCTTACCACCTGCTCTTTCGCTTGTCAACTGTTTTTTTAAAATTTTTCAAAATTATTTTACTGCCTTTGGTTCTGCGGCCTTATTGATTGCTTTGAGCAGTTTGCCCTGATATTCTGCATAGGTGTCCATATGTCCATAAAAATGTATTCCATCGGTTCCCTTGTAAAGGTCCGGATTCTCAGATGCGTATTTCTGCCAATCCATCAATGTTACATACTTATATTTCTTTGCGATCTTCCTCATCGCTTCCGCGACATCTGTTTTGTTATCCCTTCCGTTATATGGTGCGACAAGCACTAATTTTTTCCCCTTTGGGACCGCAGCTAAAATTTTCTTTAAGCATTCGTTGGCATCGCCGATTTTATTTGTGCCGAGCGCAATGACTATTATTTCGCCCAGTTCATTCTGTTTAGCCATATTCTCTATAACCTCAGCCCCCGAGTCAAGGAGCCTATTGCCCTCTGCATCCACCACGAGGTTAGGTATGTTTTCTTCCAGATATGATTTTGGACCAAGCATAACGCTGTCACCAATTAGCGTCGTCGAGCCCTTTGCATGTAAATCTGCCGGCATATTAATTATTAACTTTTCTGACCTTGTTGCCAAACGGTAATCGCTGACCTTGCTAATGCTCTTATTCAAGTTCTCCCTGTCAGCGGAAATCGCTTGTACGTCGTTTGAGACCGATTTTTCCCAAATTTGCTTTTCCAAGCTCAGCATTTTGGGTGCTTTGAAGCCTACCCATACAGTAAGCGCTATGATTATAAACGGCGAAGAAAGCATAACCACCTTTCGAGCAAGTTCTCCGATTTCTATTTTATTAATCTCAATTTTTTCGCCCCTGAAAATAGGTTCCCATATTTTTTGATTGAACAAAACAGCGAGCCCAGTCAACACAATGATGATCGGATATTTGACTGGCGATTCTGTAAGGCTTGATATCATTATTAAAAAAGGCCAATGGAAAATATACACTCCGTATGTATAGTTTGAAATTGCGCTTATAAATTTAGGTTCTTTTAAATCCTCAGCAAAACAGCACTGTACTATTGCAGCCACGGTCAGCAAATCAACCACAATGAACCCCATAAGATATGTTTTCTTGTCCGTGTAACTAAGCAGAAATGACAAAATCAGGGTCACAATTAATAGTGTGGCGAGCGCTATCATCGGGTTTAGTTTAAACCATTTTCCATCAGATGTGCTATCACACTCCGCCGCCGCATTCTTATATGAAGCGACTCTTTCCGATATTTTTTTCTCCGACGTATATGTCCCTGCAGCTGCTCCAAGAAATAGAGATCCCATCCTTGTGAAGTCGGAAAAATAGTTGAATGCCGTAGAAAATGCACCTCGAATTACGCTTATATAGAGGGTAGCATATGAAATCAATGCTAATCCTATAAATAGAACTTTCAGTATATATTGCATATCGATGCTAACTCCGCTGGCGCCAGTCAGCCCTTTATGCTCCAGTTTTCTATGCACCACAGGTGTAATGATTAGGATTATAGGAATCAAAATATAAAAATGTATCTCAAGTGAAAGAAACCACGTATGCAAGAAAATATGTTTTATAAACTGTGCCTCGTAACTGCCCCCATTGACTATCTCAAACCAATTCGTTGTAAAAGATACTGTTGCTCCAACCTGACGAGCAAGACCTTGCATGTAGTCTTTGTTGACGAAATTCACCAAGATGAGCCCGATTATAACCATCAACAAAATAGCTGGCATAATTCGCACAAATCTTTTGTGATAAAATGTCCGTATGTCAATACCGCCACTTCTATCTATTTCGCGCAAAAAATTTCGCATAATCAAGAATCCGGACATAACAAAAAGTATGTTTACTCCCAGGAAACCAGCAGGCATGAAGTTACCAAAGAAATGGTATATGAGTATTATTAATATTGAAAAAACTCTAAGCGAGTCCAGGCCCTTAATTCTCATCTTTCCTAGCCTCTCTCGTCCAAATGCCGTCACCCTTAAGCCAGGTGTCGCCGTTAGCTTCCTTTAAAACCACAGAATCTATGCCCTTCCTGCCTTTGAAATTCGCCTTGTAAATCGCACCATCGTCAAAGAAGAATCTACCAGTTCCATTGAATCTACCATCTATGAAATTCCCATCGAAAAAGCCAAGACCGTCTACTTTAAGTTCGCCTTTGCCGTCGAATTTCCCATTGCATTCTGTGCCCGAATACACCATACCCTTGATAAAGGCTTTTTTCTCAACATTCTTGCTCCTGCTCGGTATGAATGCGAATATCATAAAAAGCACCATGAAAACAATCATGCCTTTTTCAAAATTTTTCAAAAAATAATTATTTTTGACTTCTTTCTGCATTCAAAGCCCCTCCTTTCAAAGTCCTTCTTAATTACTTATGCCGTGACGTTTAAAACTAATTATTAACATGGTGGTGGAAAACCGGTGTGCTTTCACTTATAGGTAGGAATGTATATCCTAATTTTTTATAATGCTCAATTATCACAGGCAGAGCATCAGCCGTTGTGGTCTTTGGCCTGGAGTCATGCATCAAAAGACATATGTGATTCGCTTTTGATACTGTTGAAGTTCTGATTATTGCATCCTTTGGGACCCTATTGCCTGCTGCATCACCCGACGAAACATTCCAATCATAGTATTTAAAGCCTCTTTGCTCAACCTCTTTCACAAGTTGTGACATTATGCCATTGCAGTATTTTCTACTAACGGTATTGCTCGATCCGCCAGCAAACCTGATGTGATGAGTCTCTTTTCCTGTCAGCTCCTATTGACGCAGAAACTATAACATCTCTTGCCATTTCGGAATAATTGCCTGAACGATCTTGACACTTATATTTGATCTTATAAGTTCCTGGCGCATTCATTTTCACCGTACTCTTGTCGATAGTAATCTTAGGGTTCTTGTCGAGATTATCACTAGCAGTCACACCATTTAAAAGGATCTCATCCGTCAGTTCTTGACCTACTGAAGAAAATAGATGGTTCCCCATACTTAAAACAGGGGCTGTTTTATCATCAATTCGCTTTAATTTAACTACCTTATAAGTTTTATTGCCTGAAGAATCTTTTGCGGTTATCTTGATTTTAAAGGTTCCAGATTTATTAGCAGAATCATCTTCGTCCATTGAAATTTTAATTTTGTCAGCAGGATCAGCATCCTTCACCTTAGGTTCAAAATTGCTCACAGTTACTTTTTCAAACTTATCTGTTTTGTAATTGCTCACCTTAAGAGCCGGAGATTTTGTGTCTGACACTTCTACCGTTAAAGACTGAACCTTGTTATGACACCTAATTTTTACATTATAACGTCCCTTCTTTTGAGTATCCACTGATCCAACAAGACGAACGTCATCCTTGCTGCAAAAAAACAAAACTGATCTGATCCTCGAGTCTAAACTTTTCCTTATATTCAGCATGCACAACCTTATTAAAAATTCCGCCCTTATAAATCACAGGATTAAAAGAGAAAGTACAAAATCACTGACAACAAAAGAATTGCGAGCCCTACAATAGCAATCGAAATACTTTTTTATTCATCAAACAAAGCCTTTAAAAAAAGAGCCTGATCGAATATCGGTCAGGCTCTAAAAATTTCCTATAGATTAAACTATTTCCCAGCCATTTGTGCAGCAACTTCTGCAGCGAAGTCCTCTTCCTTCTTTTCGATTCCTTCACCAACTTCAAATCTTACCATTTCTACAACTGCAACGTCTTTACCAAGAGCCTTCGCGGTTTCAGCTACATATTGGGCAACGGTCTGATCTGAGTTTTTAACGAACTTCTGGTCAACCAGGCATACTTCCTTGAGGATCGCCTTAATCTTTCCAGGGATAATCCTCTCAAGCATAGCCTCAGGCTTACCCTCATTCAAAAGCTGCTGTTTAGCGATCTCAGTTTCGTGAGCAAGCCACTCATGATCCACCTCATCCTCAATTACGAATTTAGGATTCATCGATGCAACTTGCATTGCAACATCCTTACCAACAGTCTCAGTTTCTTCAGCAGTTGCATCTGTCTTAAAACCTACAAGAACTGCAATCTTGCCATTGCTGTGAACATATCCATGATAAACTACTCCGTCAGTTGCAAGTTTCTTGTAACGGCGAACGTTCATATTCTCACCAATCTTTGCAATCTTAGCTGTAAGAACATCCTTAACTGTGCCCTCACCCTTAAAATCAAGTGCCATGAAGGCATCCATATCTGCAGCATCACTATTCAATGCCAACAAAGAAAGATCGTTTACAAATTCCTTGAATTCAGGATTTTTCGCAACAAAGTCTGTCTCGGAGTTAACCTCAACAACTGCAGCTGTTTTGTGGCCTTCTCCAAAAGCTATCTGAACAAGTCCTTCAGCAGCAACTCTGCCTGCCTTCTTTGCAGCCTTTGAAAGTCCCTTCTCACGAAGAAGTTCAACTGCTTTATCTATATCTCCATCTACCTCTACAAGCGCCTTCTTGCAATCCATCATTCCGGCACCGGTCATTTCTCTAAGTTCTTTAACCATCTGTGCTGTAACAGCCATAACTATTCCTCCTTATATCAGAATTGACTTTGCTTCCTATGCTTCTTCAGATTCGTCGTCCTCAGAAATTTCGACTTCTTCCTCTTCAACATTGTCAGCTTCCAACTCAGCGTTCTCGTCAGCCTCACCTTCGTCAAAACTTTCACCCTGGTTAGCTTCGATAATAGCATCAGCCATTCTTCCTGCAATAAGCTTAACCGCTCTGATAGCATCATCATTTGCAGGTATAATATAGTCAACATCATCAGGGTCGCAGTTAGTATCAACGATACCTACAACTGGAATTCCCAAAATTCTTGCTTCTCTTACCGCAATTTTTTCCTTCTTAGGGTCAACAACAAAGAGTGCACCAGGCATTCCCTTCATATCTCTAATTCCACCAAGATATCTCTCAAGTTTCTCATGCTCAAGTTTAAGCTTGCTCACTTCCTTCTTTGAAAGTTTCTCCATGGTGCCATCTTCTTCCATTCTCTCGATTTCATCAAGTCTGGCAATTCTTGTGCTGATGGTCTTAAAGTTAGTAAGCGTTCCGCCTAGCCATCTCTCAGCAATAAAGTACTGACCACATCTATTAGCTTCGTCCTTGATTGCATTCTGAGCCTGTTTCTTGGTTCCTACGAAAAGTACAGGTTTACCCTGTTCTGCAACGCTTCTCATGAAATTATACGCTTCATCGATTTTCTTAACAGTCTTCTGAAGGTCGATGATGTAAATTCCGTTTCTCTCCGTAAAGATATATGGAGCCATCTTAGGGTTCCATCTTCTTGTCTGATGTCCAAAGTGAACACCCGCTTCTAGTAATTGTTTCATTGAAATTACTGCCATTTTAAAATCCTCCTAGGTTTTCATCTTCCACTCATACTCTGCCTCACCTAAGCCACTGCTTCAAATAATGCGTCAACAAAATATTATTCCGTCGTCACGTTTGCCCCAGAAACAAAACAGTCATCCTGCCTTGTCATACACATCGTCTTAACATGCAACTGGTTTTAGCTAATGGCACCTCATGGGCTATATGGGTGTGATTATTTTGTATTCGCTTTATTGCGAACCTAATACATTATAAACGTCAAGGCGTCAAAAATCAAGTTTTATTTGCTCAAAACGTTAATTAATCCAACAAGTTCTTCCTTGAAATCTCTCTTCATATTGACGGCTTCTTCCAAAGGTGTAGCGCAAATTTTTCCACCAATTTCTCCCACTGTGTATGACCCCATATCAAAATTAGGATTAGTCAAAATTTCAACCGCCTTCGCACCGCACAATGTGCCAAGCAGTCTATCCGCCGAGCTAGGCGAACCACCGCGCTGCAAATACGAGAGCACAACCTGCCTTACTTCCTTATGAGTTACCCTCTTTATTTCATCGACCAAATCTGTAGTTTTAATAGGTGCTCCCTCTGCAATTATGATGACACTGTGAGTTCTACCCTTGTGGCCATCCGTTATTATTTTGTTGCATATTCGGTTTACATCTACTGGCATCTCTGGCACGCATACCGTTTCGGCACCACCTGCAAGTGCTGCATAGACTGCAATATCTCCGCATTTTCTGCCCATTACCTCGATAACCGTTGTTCTTTCGTGCGAGCTAGATGTGTCTCTTATTTTGCCAATTGCCTCAAGCACTGTATTGACGGCTGTGTCAAATCCGATTGTATAGTCTGTATATCCAAGATCGTTGTCAATAGTTCCAGGCAGACAGATCACCGGCACGTTGAACTTGCTGAGATCATATGCACCCCGCATCGTGCCGTCTCCACCTATAACTACGAGAGCATCTATCCCAAATGCTTGCAGGATTGAAGCAGCTCTTTCTTGGCCCTCTTCTGTTTCGAACTCTTCACTTCTTGCGGTCTTAAGCATGGTTCCGCCGCGCTGCATTGTATCGCTAACAGAGTGTCTGTCTAGTTCTATGAACTCTCCTTCAATCAAGCCCTGGTATCCTCTCTGAACGCCGTAAACTTGGAGTCCGCCACCAATCGCACACCTTGTAACCGATCTTATTGCAGCATTCATCCCCGGCGAGTCTCCACCGCTTGTCAAAACTGCAATTTTCTTAACTTTGCTTAGAGCTACAGCTTCTGCAGCCTCTGTCATCAAATCTTTGTCCTTCATCAATGTTTCTCCCTATCGGAAATTCCCTGAATTTTTACATTTTCTTCCCCGAGCATCCGTCTGAGTGTTTCCACAAAAAAGTCGGAAATCGAAGCGCCGTGCCTTGAAGCGATTTGTCTTCCATCCGGCAAATATATTCTAACTGGTACGTCACCCTTATTTATCATCAAAAGACGCTCGATATCTGTCATGACTTCTTCGATATTATGATCTTTTGTAATACGCAGTTTGATTGGATTTGTAGGTTCTTGAGACTTGCTATCTGCTCCACGTGAGTCAAGATTTTCATCTCCCAGAGGTTCTCCGTTCATAATTTTTTCGTATTCTTCGAGAGTTCTAATCTCGTCCGCCAAAATTGCGGGTGGCGCATCCTCTTTGACATTTATACGGCCCACAACAACCAGCGGCTCTCCAGACTCGAGCATGTGAACTGATTTTTGATAAACCTTTGGGAACACAACTATTTCTGCTGATCCAAACAGGTCTTCAAGGTTCACAAAAGCCATTAACTGCGATTTCTTTGTCGTAAGTTTTCTCATTGAGGCGACTAGCCCACATATTACGACCCTTGAATTGTTTTGAAGGGTTTCACTCTCTTCGGAATTAATCACATCCGATGTAACTGTTGAATACTCTTTTATTTTCTCAGCATATGGTTCAAGCGGATGACCTGATATATATATGCCCATGACTTCCTTTTCCAGTTCGAGGATTTGGCTTTTTGAGAAGTTGTTTATCTTCGGAAGTCTCTTGTTGAGTCCAGCTTCCTGCATCGCACCCTCGTTGATTTGGAAAAGCGAAATTTGTCCTGAAATTGTATTTCTGGCCTCCTGCTGGGCACCTTCAATTTCCTGCTGATAAACGGCCATAAGAACTGCCCTGTTTTTTTCAATGCAGTCAAAAGCACCTGCCTTAATGAGGCTCTCTATTGCTCTTTTGTTGATTTTTGATATATCTATGTTTCTTACGAAATCTGCGAATGTCCTTGGGATTCCACTGGTTTCTCGAGCAAATATTATTGCATCTACCACAGATTCTCCAACGCTTTTAACTCCCATAAGTCCAAATCTTATGCCATCGTCAGTTGCTACAAAGTCGGAAAAACTCTCGTGTACAGAAGGTGGCAAAACATCAATATTCATCTCTTTGCAGTTTCTTATGTATTTTGCAATCGATGTTGCATCTCCCATTACAGATGACATCAGCGAGGCCATAAACTCTTTAGGATAGTAATACTTTAGATACCCTGTCTCATACGCCAAAACTGCATAGGCTGCAGCGTGACTCTTGTTAAAAGCATATTGTGCAAATGTCTCCATGTCACTGAAAATACTTGCGGCAGCTTCATAACTAATCCCTCGTCTTAGGCATCCTTCAATTTCGACGCTGCCATCAGGAGCGAGTTTGCCGTTGATGAAGTATTCTCTATTCTTTTCCATCTCGGCAGCCTTCTTCTTGCTCATTGCTCGCCTAACAAGGTCAGCCTGCCCATAGCTGTATCCTGCTAGCTGTCTTACAATTTGCATAACCTGTTCCTGATAAACAAGGCAGCCGTATGTGACATCAAGAATTGAAGCCAATTCCGGAGTTACGTAGTTAACATCATCTGGATTCTTTTTATTTTTAATATATGTAGGTATTGCGTCCATCGGGCCTGGCCTAAAAAGAGAAATACCGGCTACAATGTCTTCAAAGCAGTTCGGCTTAAGCGATTTCATAAACTGCGTCATGCCTGAAGATTCAAGTTGAAAAACGCCGAGAGTATTCCCTGCGGATATCATCTTGTACACATTCTCATCGTCGTAGCCCATTTTAGAAAAATCTATTTTGTGCCCATGCCGTTTTTCGATAAGTTCCAATGTTTTTCTTATCACGGTAAGATTTCTAAGGCCGAGGAAGTCCATCTTCAGAAGTCCAAGTTCTTCAATCGTTATCATGTTGAACTGAGTCGTCAGTCCCTTATCTGTAACGTAGAGTGGAACGTAGTCATCGAGTGGTTCTTTCGAAATTACAACTCCTGCAGCGTGAGTGGATGCATGTCTAGGCATACCCTCAATTGCGCGTGACATATCGAGGACTCTGCGAGTTGTCAGATCTTCCTCATATTTTGTTTTAAGTTCTGGGTTTAGCTCAAGTGCTTTATCGATTGTAATTCCAAGCATATTCGGGATTGCCGTAGCAATTTTATCAGTCTCAGCATATGACACATCAAGTGCACGTCCGACATCCCTAACAGCAGCCCTTGCCTTTAGAGTTCCCAGCGTTATTATCTGGCTGACCTTATCTGCGCCATATTTCTCAATAACATAGTCTATTACTTCACCACGCCTCTCGATACAGAAATCTATATCTATATCGGGCATGCTGACTCTTTCACTGTTCAAAAATCTCTCAAATATGAGGTTGTATCTGATTGGATCAATATCCGTTATATGCAGACAATATGCGACTATCGAGCCCGCTGCAGAACCCCTACCCGGTCCCACGGTGATTCCCTTTTCACGGGCATATCTTATGAAGTCCCATACGATTAGGAAGTATTCAACAAATCCCATGCTTCTGATAACATCGAGTTCTTTGTTCAGCCTAGAGAGCAGCAAATCGGCCTGATGGCCTGAAAAAGCTCCTTCCCCATATCTATCTTTGAGGCCTTGCTCACAAAGTGACTTGAGAAATTCAAACTTAGTTCCACTGAAATCTCTCGGTAAGTCAAACTCTGGCAGGTGGTAGTTGCCAAATTCAAATTCGACATTACATCTCTCTGCAATTTTGCCGGTGTTTGATACTGCCTCAGGTGCAAATGCAAAGATCTTTTCCATTTCCTCTTGACTCTTTAAATAAAATTCGTCATTTGGGAATCTCATCCTGTTTTCGTCATCAACCCTGCTCGCCGTCTGTATGCACAACAAAACATCGTGCGCCTTAGCATCTTCTTTGTTGACGTAGTGCACATCGTTTGTTGCAACTAGTGGAATGCCAGTCTCTCTCCCCAATTTAACCAATAGAGGATTAACTCTCGCTTCCTCTTCAAGCCCCTGGTCCTGCAGTTCCAAGAAAAAGTTTTGGTCACAAAAGATTTCCCTATATTCCTCAGCTTCACGTCTTGCACCATCATAATCCCCAACTAGCAGAAGAGACTGAACCTTTCCGGCAAGACAAGCAGAGAGGGCAATGATTCCAGTGCTATGTTCTCTCAGCAGATCCTTATCCACCCTAGGCTTATAATAAAAGCCTTCCGTGTGTGACTTCGATACAATCTTTACCAGATTCTTATAGCCTTCTTGATTCTCAGCTAGAAGCACAAGGTGATTCGATTGTTTGTCCTTATCAGCATCCTTATCGAATCTTGTGCGTGCGGCGACGTAAACCTCACAGCCAATAATGGGCTTTATCCCAAAGTCCCTACACTTCTTATAAAAATCGACAACACCAAACATGACGCCGTGATCTGTAATTGCCACCGCATCCATGCCAAGTTCCTTGGCCCTTGGTATCAATTTGTCTATTCTAGCCATGCCGTCAAGCAAGCTGAATTCCGTATGTAAATGAAGGTGTGTAAATCCTGACATTTAGTTGCCTTTCCCTTAATCTCTATATCAAATGTAATAAAAATTATATCATTTTTGCGCCCTGCTTTCCAGCACTCCAAACCTCCTTCCTACTCGCTAATATATAGTTTCAACTTTTGACATGCTTACCTTTGCTATTGTATAATTGTTGCTGTAAATATTGACGGTTTGTTTTGTTAAAAACATATAAATAAATGATTTAGTGAGGTTAGAAACATGAGCGAAAAATTGGCAAATCTTTTATTCCCTAACATAGAAAAAACGCCTTCCGATTACGAGGAATGCTTCCCGGAAAGAGATCTTCCAAAGGGTGCCAAGGTTACAAGGCTTGGGCCTAGTCCAACAGGATTTATGCATCTTGGAAATCTCTATGGAGCATTCGTAGATGAGAGATTGGCGCATCAGAGCAATGGAGTTTTTTATCTTAGAATTGAAGATACTGACGACAAAAGATATGTCGAAGGCGCAGTCGATACTATCATCAAGAGTCTTGACTATTTTGGGATTCATTTTGACGAGGGTGCAACAAAAGACGGTGATGTCGGAAAATACGGCAGCTATACTCAAAGTGAGCGAAAAGAAATATATCAAACATATGCCAAAGAACTTGTGCGAAACGGCTTCGCATATCCATGTTTCTTAACTGAGGATGAGATCAACAAAATCCGTGCTGAACAGGAAAGCCAGAAGTTAACTCCAGGAATCTATGGAGATTTCGCACCTTCAAGAAATCTTTCATATGAGGAAGTTGAAGAAAAAATCAAAGCTGGTAAGCCTTGGGTTTTACGTCTTGCATCAAGCGGTGACTGCTCCCAGAGAACGGATATTGTAAGGAAAATAAGGGTCAACGACGCAATTCGTGGCAGGCTTGAGATGCCAGAAAACTATCATGACGTTGTAATATTGAAGACTACGGGCATTCCGACATACCACTTTGCACACGTTATCGACGACCATCTTATGAGGACAACTCACGTAGTAAGGGGCGCTGAATGGCTCCCTTCTCTTCCAATACACGTAGAGCTTTTTGAAAAGCTTGGATTTGAGATGCCTATCTACTGTCACACCGCCCAGCTCATGAAACTGGACGAAGAGGGTAATAGACGAAAACTTTCAAAGCGAAATGACCCTGAACTTTCTCTTGATTTTTATAGAAAGAAGGGCTATCACCCAGCAGTAGTTAGAGAATATCTTTTAACAATTCTAAACTCCAACTTCGAGGAGTGGAGGATCGATCATCCTGATTCAAATTATGAAAATTTCGAATTTACTACTGAAAAAATGAGCAATTCTGGAGCTCTTTTTGATCTAGACAAACTCAACAACATCAGTAAGGACGTTCTGCTTGGAATCCCAGCAGCTGAACTTTACGACTTCCTAAAAAATTGGGCTGGCGAATTTAGGCCTGAGTTGCTTGACATATTTGAGGACGAAGAATATTTTTGCAGTTTTGTAGACCTCGGTAGGGACGATAAGAAGCCAAGAAAGGACCTCGTTTACGGCGAGCAAATCATAGAATTCATGTCTTGCTACTTTGATATTTTGCACGACAAAATGCCGAAGGACAGCCTCCCTGAGGAAGCCTCGGGCGATGCAGAATTGATTTTAAACAAATATCTTGAAACATACAACCACTCTGACGACCAGAGTCAGTGGTTCGACAAAATAAGAGAAATTGCGACCGCGCTCGGATATGCCGCCAAGCCTAAGGATTTCAAGAAACACCCTGAGGACTACAAAGGCCATGTTGGCCACGTTTCCACGGTGATCCGAATCGCCCTTCTCGGCAGAGCAACTTCACCTGATATATGGTCTATACAACAAATCATGGGCGAGGAAATGGTCCGCGGCAGAATCAAAAAATATATCAGTGAGCTATAAAGCTGAAGGTTCATCCATGAATAAAAATATTTTGTTAATAACAACCGGCGGAACAATTGCAAGTGCAGAGTCAAAAAACGGTCTAGTTCCAACGATAAATAGCGAAGAGTTGATAAAATTCGTGCCCGAGATAAACAAGATTTGCAATTTCAAGACGCTTGACCTCATGAACATAGACAGCACCAATGTCGGGCCTCACGAATGGCACAAAATAGCTGCTTCCGTAGAAGAGAATTACTATAATTTTGACGGGTTTATAATCACTCACGGCACAGACACTCTTAGTTATACAGCGGCCGCGCTCAGCTACATGATTCAGAATTCAAGTAAGCCGATAATTTTGACAGGTTCGCAGAAATCGATTTACCTCAGAGATACCGACGCAAGGAGAAACCTAATTGACGCTTTTATTTATGCGTCCGATCCGAAGTCGTCAGGGGTTAAGATTGTTTTCAATTCAAAGGTTATAAGGGGAACGAGGGCTAGAAAAATCAGAACTCAAAGTTATAATGCCTTTGAAAGCATTGATTATCCAGACGTCGCAAAGGTTATGTCTGACCACGTTACACATTACATTACGGACTCTACGGCAAAAAATCCTCAGTTTAATTACTGCATGACTCATCCCGTCTTTGTTTTAAAACTAACGCCTGGGCTTGATCCTCAAATAATAAAAGACCTAGGTAAGATATACAAGGTTCTAATAATTGAAAGTTTCGGCAGCGGCGGTCTTCCGAACATTAAGCATAGTTCAGAATGTTCGATAAGCGATGCGGTCAATGAGTTTACAGATAAGGGCGGTATAGTGGTTTTAACTACACAGGTTCCTCACGAGGGAAGCCGACTGGCTACATATGCTGTTGGCAAGTCATTGACAGATAATCCAAACATCCTTGAAGGCGGGCTTATGACCCTTGAGGCGATAGTCTGCAAGATGAAGTGGATACTCGGGCAAACAGAAAATCCAATTGAAATCAGAAGACTCTTCCTTAAGCCGGTTGATTTTGATATTTTTTAGGTATAGTCATCAGCAAACAGTGGCTTATAGGACAAACAGTACATGAAAACTCAAAATTGCCTTATATTACAAAGTTAATATTAAATATCACAAAACCCGATGAGACTTCTTTTCATCGGGTTTCCTTTTCTCTTATTTTGAACTAAATTTTTAAAAAGGGGGGTTAAAGTTTCATGCTATTTTAAATTTTCTTTAATAGCATAATACCACTTGTTTATTTCTCATCCTGTGAAATTATTTAACGATTCATAAGCCTTGCAATTACGTTAGAAATATAGTTATCTGCAATATCATCAAACGGCTCTTCTGGGAAATAATCCTTTAGAACTCCTTCTATTTCAAACGCAAAATGTCTTGACAGATCTATAAATTCAAACCCGAGGCGGTTAGCATATAGACTGCAGTTATTAGTACCTTCTGAATCATTCTTTGATGAATCAACACACTTCTCCGAAACTTGTTGCACAGCTGCCATGTATAGCTTCCAGAAATTAGTTCCTCTCCAGTCATTCGCCATGGAATATAGGATTTGAACATCTTCTTCGTCTACCTCATGACCAACCAATATCAACGGCAGCGGAACCTTGCTTTCAAATCCAATCTGAGAAAGTACTGTTTCAAACATTTCATTTCGCTTGGCAAGACTATCATCAATATTTTCCATCATGCCGACAATAATAGAAACAATAAAATCATTAAACAAATCAAGCAGAATAGCGTTTTTATCAGCCCTGCCCTCTGTCATCTCAACGCAATTTAGATACATTTCTGAAATGTAAGCTTTTGCCTTATGAGTACTTGTGATATTTCTGTTAAATTTTTTGCAAAATTTATCTACTACTGTAAGTGTCATTTAGAAAACCTCTGTCAAACAATCTCAACTTTGCAATAATTCAATTTGGACAAAAAACTTTATTCAAAATAAATTTAAATACTGTTACCAATCCTTGTAAATGCTATTTTTTACTCAAATACTATTTTAACAAGTGCCCTTATTTTGTCATTTTCAAGGCTGTATTTTGCTCTAGTACCTTCATATTCAACGGAAACAATTTGTCTACTTCTAAGCTTTGCAAGATGCTGAGATATTGTTGACTGTGACTCATCCATCACTTCTGTAAAGTATGTAACAGTACAAAACTCATTCTCCGAAAGTTCTTTTAAAATGCCTAATCTAACAGGGCTAGCCATTGCCTTTAACATTTCCGCTTTGACCATTAACTCTCTTTTTGTTATCTTCATTCTCTTTGCCATATTTGCTCCTTTCATTCACTACTGAAATTCAATTTTATCCACATTTATGATAATTGTCAATATATTTTTAAAGGTTTTTTATTATTTTATCATATTTTAACCAATGTATATTCATGTCTATGTGACATTTCTATGATTCTACAAAATTATCATAGGACTATTGCCCACATTTTCAACACGTAACTACACATTTCTTAAATATTCAAGCTCCCTTGTGGTCAACTTTCTCACTGCACCTTCTTTTAAATGCCCGAGCTGTATTTTACCAAATGCCACTCGCTTTAGTTCAATCACCGGATTGCCTACTGCGTCAAACATCTTCCTCACCTGCCTGTTCTTACCCTCGTGAATGGTAATCTCTACAAGGCTTGTGTTGGACTTGATTCTCATTGTTTTCACTCTGGCCTTCGATGTAACAAAACCTCCAATATCAACACCTCTGACTAGTTTTAACTCTTTTTCTCGGCTAATGACACCCTTCACAAGAGCATGATAAGTCTTTGGGAATTCGTGCTTGGGATGCGTCAATTTAAATGTTAAATCTCCATCATCAGTGAGGAGCAAGATCCCTGAGGTATCAAAATCCAATCGTCCAACCGGAAAAAGCCGACGTGCCTTATCTGTAATATCTGGATTTTCAGACAAAAGATCAATAACTGTTGTCCTGCCCTTGTCATCCTTGGCAGATGTAATAACACCCTTGGGCTTATTTAGCAAAATGTATGTATATTTTTTTATAGGCTGAATTACATTGCCTGATACAGAAACGATGTCACCGTCTACGACTTGATAGCCTGCCTCCTTAAGAACCTCACCGTTCACTTTTACCTGACCCGCCTGAATAAGATCATCCGCCTTACGTCTGCTACAAACTCCAGATGTCGCAATATATTTATTTATCCTCATACATCCACCCTCATTTTTACCTTGCTTCAAGCTGAGTAGCGACCTCGAGCATTATGGCACACTCCATCCTCTTCTTAAAGATTTTGCATCCCTGCTCGTAAATGCCAGATATTGAGCCGCTGCTATGGTAATTATTTGCCGCACATCCTCCGCTGCAGTAGAGCTTAGCCCAGCAATCATCGCATTCATCCCTTGAATAAATATTACAACGGCTAAACTCCTCCCTTTTCTTAATATTAGATATTCCGTTGTATATATCTCCCATCTTATAATCTTCATCCCCCACAAATTGGTGGCATGGGTAGAGATCACCCCAGGGAGTAACAGCCATATATTCGCAGCCCGATCCACATCCGGCTACTCTTTTGTGAACACATGGCCCATTTTTTAGGTCTATCATATAATGGTAAAAGTCGAATGGTCTGCCTTCGCGTCGTCTTTTTAGCATCTCAACCGCAAGTTTCTCATATTGGTCGAAAATTAATGGCAGGTCTTCCTCTGTTAGAGCGTAGGGCTCGTCCGGCGAACAGACAACGGGCTCCATTGAAAGCTGGTCAAAGCCCAGGTCTGCCATGTGTAAGATATCATTCAAAAAATCTTTGTTCAGTGATGTAAATGTTCCGCGAATGTAATACTTCTTCCCATTTCGAGAGTCCACTAACTTTCTAAAGTTAGGGATGACTTTGTCGTAGCTGCCCCTGCCGTCGATAAATTTTCTGAAGTGATCGTGTACTGATTTCCTCCCGTCAAGGCTAAGGACAACATTATCCATTTCTTTATCAGCAAAATCGATTACATCATCATTGATATTCACTCCGTTTGTTGTGAGTGTAAATCTAAAATGTTTATTAAATTTTTTCTCTAGTTCCCTGCCGTACGCAACCGTATTTTTAACTACATCCCAGTTCAGCAACGGTTCTCCCCCAAAGAAGTCAACCTCAAGGTTTCTTCGTCCGCCAGAATTTTCAATCAAAAAATCAAGCGCTTTCTTGGCAACATCGAGGCTCATGAGGGCTGAATCACCATGGAATTTTCCCTGTGCAGCAAAACAGTATTCGCAGTCAAGATTGCAAGTATGTGCTACATGAAGACAGAGAGCTTTGATGACATCAGTTTTCTTTGCGGTTTGCGCAAGTTTATCCCTGTAAATATCAGGTGTGAAGAGTATATCGTTGTCGACAAGTCCTGCGACATCTTTGACAACACCCCTAACTTCTTCATTTGTCAGGCTCTCTATGCTTGCAAATTCACGGATTATGGTCTCAACGATTTCAGATTTTTCTAGTTCGCTCGGGTGTCCCTCGATTTCACATAGTCCGCCATCTTTCTTTGCACAAAAAAGTTGGATGATGCGATATGCCACATCATCCACTACATTCACCGATCCGCTGCAAACGTCCAATACTATATTGTACCCGTTTAACTTAAATTGGTGTATCATGCTATATTATTTCTCCTCGTTTTCGCAAGGCTGATTAGCTACCCCGCATGATGTCTTGCAAGCCGACTGGCAAGATGTTTGGCATTCTCCGCAGCCACCGTTTTCTAGGCTCTCTGCAAGATTTCTAGTTTCAATAGTTCTGATTCTTTCCATTTTTCTTCCTTTCTGCAATACGCTTTAAGTAAACTCACATCGTATCTAAAACAAAATCGATTGTATTCCCTTATAAGATCTACATAAAATTTATAACAAAGTATAAATTACCAATTTGAGGATGTCGGTTCACCCTTTGGTCCTATATACTTTGATTTATCAAAGGCCAAAATCAAAATAAAAATTCCATTCAGCAAAACCAATCCTAAGCAAAATGCTGAGCTTCTCCCAAAAGATTTTCCAAGCTGCCAATACACATAGCAGCCATATATTACATTTACAATTGGTATAAAGAATAAAACTGCTCCCCATCCTGAGCCGCCGGTTGCAATCCTTACAAGATAAATCAAATTTAAAATAGGAACAATTCCATACCATCCTGGCAGATTAGCTTTAAAGAAAATCATCCACCATGCAACAACATTAATAATTAACAAAATAATTCCAAACACAGTATACGTAGCTCCAAAAACATCACTCATCTGGTATCCGTTGTCATACATATCCATAAACAAATCCTCCTATTACTTTAATTAATTCAGAAAAATTATATCATTTACTATTTGTTTATGCAAGATTTTATTATCTCATCTACAACATCCTCGACACTCTTATCCGCGACTTTTACAGTTGTTTGAGAATATTTCCTGTAGAGCGGTACCCTGTAGTTATAAAGAGATTCTATACTCTCACCTTCATCGAGCGTAACGCCTCGAGAATCAAGATTCGAAAGACGCATTTTCAACAAATCAATGCTTTGTTCAAGATAAACAATCTTCCCAATTTCCTTCAGATGATCGATTGCCTTCGGGAATAAAATAGCACTTCCTCCAGTAGCTATAACTGTATCGTTGCATTTCAGATTACACAAAATCCGCTCTTCGACATTCCAAAAATAGTCATTACCTCTTTCATCGATTATCTCCTGCAACTTCATACCCTCGCATTTCTCTATGAGATCATCCGTATCGATAAAGTTTATATTTAGTTTTTCCGCTAAATGTATGCCCACAGTGCTCTTCCCACTTGCTGGCATACCTATTAGTACTATATTCCCCATACAAAAATTCTACTTTCTACTCCTGACATACGTCTGAAACAGGCCTAATATCGTTTATATTTTCAGTTTAAGTTGTTGAGTTGAGCTTGAGTCTTCAATTTCTTCATCAGATAGAACACCCTCTAAATCCTGGAACGGCGGAAGCTCGGAAATGCTCGCAAATCCAAATTGTTTCAGAAACACATCCGTAGTCCCATAAATAATCGGCCTTCCGATTCCTTCAGATCTTCCCTTCTCCATAACCAGATTTCTCTTCATAAGTCCTTCTACAACCCTGTCTGCACGCACACCCCTTATCGCCTCAATCTCCGCCTTTGTCACCGGCTGCTTATATGCAATGATTGCCAGAACCTCAAGTGCGGCCTGCGAAAGTTTTGAACTCTTTACTGGAGTACATAGTCTCTTGATGAATATCGCATTTTCAGCCGAGGTTACCATCTGAAATGACCTGTTAATCTGTCTTATCCTAATGCCTCGACCATCTTTTTCATATTCATCTTTCAATTCAATGAAGAGTTCTTTGACTCTATCATATTCAATGCCCAAAACATCTGCAGCAGCCTTGATAGAAAGAGGCTCACCCCAGATATATAACATCGATTCAAGAGCAGATTTGTATATTTGAGTGTTCCCCATTATGAGATCTCCTTACTTTCAATCTTTTTAGCGTTTTCAGATAGTTTCAACAAAATATCCCCATAAATGGATTTTTGTTCTGCGATTATAGATTTTTGATTTATCATTTGAAGAGTAGCCGCAAAGGTCACAACTAAATTGTAATTATCGTGTTTTCCTGGCACAAGATCCCTAAGATTTATCTTTGCACTGCGCCCACTGGCCTTGTTTTCTTTCTTGAATCTCTCCATAATGTATTCCATCCTGGATTCCATAGAGATTCTATCTCTCTCAAGCCTTGTATACCGCTCTCTAACCTGATCGATTCTCTGTTTTCTCTCGATGAAAGCATTAAAGGCTTTGACAAATTCGTCAATTTCTAAACTCAGGTATTCATCTGGGTTATTTGTATATTCCTGAATATCCTCCTGAGGCTTCTCCATGACATCCTGATTTTCGTCAAATCTTTTGGCTAGCATACCCGCCTTTTTCTTGAATGCTTTGTACTCTATTAGCTTCTCGACAAGCTGGGACCTTGGGTCTTCTTCGACTATGCCTTCAACATCTTCATCTTCAGTTGGCAGGAGCATTTTGCTCTTTATTTCAATCAAACTGGCTGCCAACACCATGAATTCCGTAGCTCGCTCTACATCGATGGTATTCAAATCCTTCATGTATTCCATATACTGCCCTGTAATTTCTGATATTTGAATGTCATATATGCTCATTTGCATATTTTCAATTAAATATACAAGTAAATCAAAAGGCCCTTCAAAGGATGAAATTCTAACTTTATAACTCATCAGAAACCACCATCTTCGCTATTTTCGTCACTCAGAACTTTGTGGTTTGGCTCCTGACTTAGTTGAATTTTCTCCGAGTTTTCTTCAAGATTGCTGTAATAATTATAATATAAAAGACCGATCACCACTGTTATCATCCCCAAAATCTGCCACTGCTCAGGTTTCTGACCAAGAAATATATACGCAAGCATTGTCGCTGACACAGCCTCTCCTGACTCCCATGTAGAAACATACAGCGATGATACATGCCCCATGCATAAGTTGAATACCGCATGAGCTCCTATCTGGCATACGATGGTAAGACCAAGCAGATAAATCCAGTCTGATGATGAGTAAGCAAAGAATGCCGTTCCAGTTGAAATCATACCAATTCCGAAACAAGTCCAACAAAATAGGAAGCATAGAAACACATATGTCGTGCCCGATATGTTTTTTCTTGCCTCATGACCCATCGCAAAATAAAGGCCCATAAATACTGCAGTTGCAAGGGATAAGATATCGCCTTTAAAATTCCCGGTTGCGAGTTCTTTGTAGTCAAATCCAGCAACCATAGTCGCTCCTGCAAGTGCGCAAAGGATGCCCATTAGCGCTCTTTTTCCCACATGCCTCTTAAAAATGAATATGGTTGTAAAAACAACTACCAAAGGATGAAGTGCCGCGAGCACAGAAGCTGAAGCAATATTTGTGAGTTTAACTGCGCTGAACCAGCAAAAGAAATGCAAAAATAAAAATACCCCAGCCATGAATGTGAAAATCATGCTTTTCTTTGGTATCTCACCCAATTCCTTGATTCCTGTTTTGAGAAATGGTAAAGCAAAAAATGGCAGACCTAAACTTAGCCGCCAAAATCCAATAGCCATCGGTGGTGCCTTTATAACCGAACCAAAAATACCTGAGGCAGATCCGGCGATTACAGCAAAAACCACGATGACCTTTACATACCTTTCGAGAAAACTCTTTTGTTGCATCCTGTCAACGCTTCCTTATTCTTTAAATTTTAATATTAAGATGTCCTTTTGTCGCAATGGTTTCATGCAATAGCAGTCGTTTTTTACGACAAATGTATTAACAAACAACTTATTTGCTCTTATCTCTCTTTTCGTGAGCCTTCCTAACAGCCTCGCAGAGACCCTCGTTGAAAGGTGGATAAATTATACCCTCCTCGGTGATCACCGCTGTTATAAGTTCTGCATCTGTCACGTCAAATGATGGATTATATGTGTCAGTTCCTTCTGGTGCCATAGGCTTTTCAAACCAGTGCTTGTAAATTTCATCTCCGTGTCGCTCTTCGATAATAATGTCATGTCCTGACGATGCCTTAAGATCAATCGTTGATGTAGGCACAAACATGTAAAACGGCACATCATAATGCTTAGCTAAAACAGCGAGCGCAAGCGTTCCTATCTTGTTAGCTCCATCGCCATTTGCCGCCATCCTGTCACAGCCGACAACAATCGCGTCAACCTTATCAGATTTCATAAGTGAGGCAGCCATATTGTCGCAAATTAAAGTCACATCAACGCCTTCTTCTTGAAGTTCCCAAGAAGTAAGTCTTGCCCCCTGAAGCAGCGGCCTTGTTTCTCCAGCGTAGACGTGGAATTTATAACCAGCTTCTTTGCCGAGATATATTGGAGCTAAACAGGTTCCATATTCGGAAGTGGCAATCGTTCCTGCGTTACAGTGAGTCAAAATGCCCATGCCATCCTTAAGAAGCTCCAGTCCGTATTCTCCCATTGCTTTGCAGGCTTCAACATCTTCTCTGTGTATCGCATAAGTTTCTTCCTCAACGATTTTCACAAGTTCGTCTACACCTGCCGGAGATAATGAACCTTCTTCAGACTCCTCTATCATCTTTCGTGCTGGCTTTTCAATTTTGTTGTATATTCTATCAAGTGCCCAGCGCAAATTCACTGCTGTCGGCCTTGCAGAGCCGATGTAATCCCTGAGTTTTTGGGCTTCATGCAAGAATCCCTCAGGCGTGCAGTTGGTGCTAATTTCCGTGAAGGCATAACTCGTCTCTTCGTCATACCACTTTTTAAGCGCCACAAAATACCCATATGCCGCAGCAACTCCTATTGCAGGTGCTCCACGGACAGCCAGAGTTTTGATTGCATTGTAGATGTCTTCGGGCGTATTTATTTCAATATAAACTTCCTCCCCCGGGAGTTTCCTTTGATCTAGAATAGTCAGCTTCCCATCTTCGTATTTAAATGGTGTAATCTTCATGGTTACTCTGTCTCTCCTTCCCATTTGATTTCCTATTTCAAACCCAATGCGATTTAACTTGAATATGTTTCTACGCTTTATTGATATAAATGCTTACATACATTATACCCTATAATTATTAAAAATACTATGCCGCTCTTGTTATATTTTTACCTAAATGATAAAATTATTAAAACAAATAATCCGTTAAAATCTATATTATTTTCTACTAATCACGGGGGGAACGATGAGTAAACATAAATTTTTCATAGTAGATGCTTTTACTGAAAAAACTTTTGGTGGCAATGCTGCGGGAGTTGTAATCCTTGAAGATAATGAAGACTTCCCATCTGAAGAAGAAATGATTAAGTTGGCTGCTGAACTGAGGTACTCCGAAACAGTTTTCATCAAGCCTTATCTTAGCGACAATGAGTGCGATTTTCATGCGAGATACTTTACACCCACTGACGAAGTCGATTTGTGCGGGCATGCCACAATAGGCGGCATATACTGTCTCAGCAAAGCATCTGACTTAAAAAACTGTTCTATTCGGCTGAAAACAAAAGCTGGAATAATAAACGTTGAAGTGAACGGAAATGATGTGCTTATGGATATGGCGGCTCCTGTTCATATTGCTACATTTGAAGAAGGAGACATGCTGGCAAGAATTTATAAGACAATGGGGATTGCTGTTCCAGAAGAATCTTCTATTTCAAGTTTAAAGCCTATGGCAATTTCAACAGGGTTGCCAGATATTATGTTGCCAATTCCATCCAAGAAAGTTTTGGACAGTATGGAGCCAAAAATGGACTTGATATCTGAATTATCAAAGGATCTTGGCGTTGTCGGTATCCATGCATTCGCAACAAAGTACGATGGAGAGTTGTCCGCTGAGAGAAAGGTATTTTGTCGTAACTTCGCTCCACTTTACGGAATTGATGAAGAGGCAGCAACCGGGACTTCCAACGGGGCTTTAGCCTATTATTTTTACATCAACAATATGCTAACGACAGATGGTGTGCTCAATGTCATCCAAGGCGAGTCAATGGAACGCCCATCGTCTATTACCGCTAAGCTGTCTAGGCTTCCTGATGATTCTGTTTTGGAGAAATCCAAGTTTAAAAACGATGTTAAGATTAGGGTTGGTGGTTCTGCCGCAATTCTTGCAAGTGGCCTAGTGAGCCTGTAAATCAAGAATAGCCGCGGGATTACGTCGCTCTCAGGTCCACTCAGGTCATTAACTCAATCTGTGCTCATTTAATTTAATATCTTCGGATTCAAGACCTACTATCATGGTCTTGTTCCATTTTTTTGATATAAATCTCTGCGTAAGAATCGCCGCTTCCACAATATTGTAGCTTCCAATCAGAGCATACACCAAATAAATAGGTAGTTGTAGAGTGAGCGCTCCAAAAAAAGCCAGAGGCACACCTATTAGCCATACTGCTCCGCATTCTGCAAACATAGCAAATTTGGTATCACCGCCGGCTCTCAGTATTCCTATAACAAGAATCGTGCAATATACCTTGATTGCCATTATAATCGCCATTACAAGCAGAAGTCTTTCGGAATAGATTCTCCCTAGTTCAGTTAATTCAAAGAGTTGAAGCATCCATCTGCCTATGAAGTAAAGTCCAAAAGCCGAAATTATTCCTATTATCGTTCCTATTTTCAGGATTTTTTTCGAAATTTTTTCAGCCAGTTCATTTTCCCTTCGGCCAAGATATTCTCCAAGTATAATTAGCGTCGCATCTCCTAAACTATAACCCGCGAATATAAAAACGTTATTAATATTATTGGCTGCCTGAAACGATGCATATGCAGTTACACCAAGTCTTGCAAACGCAGCAACATACACGGTTTGACCGAGAGACCAAAATAGTTCGTTACCCGTTGTGCTCTTGGCGTTATTAATAACCCTCTTTAAGAATAACTTATTCCAATCAAAGTATTCAGGCAGTTTTCCAGTTAGATAATTTCCCTTTCTTATTACTATAAGCAATATGAACATCTCTAAAAACCTTGCGATTACAGTTGCAATGGCTGCTCCGTATACGCCCAAATGAGGAAATCCGAATTTGCCGTATATTAGGAAGTAGTTCAGAATTGTATTCAGGGAAAATACAAAAGAAGAAACATACAGTGGAAGAGTGGTCTGCTGTGTCCCCCTGAGGGAAGCTTCTATTGGTATGCTAAATCCTAGAAAAAGTATCGTCCAGGATCCTGTTCTCATGTATGTCCGAGCAAGCGGTACGACAGATATGTCATCAGTATAAAGAGAAATTACCTTCTCAGGGAAGAAAAATGCAGCCACGAAGAAAATCAATCCAATTAGGAGCGAAACTGTAATTGCAAATCCGAGTGTTTTGTGGACGCCTTTTTTGTCGCCAGCACCGTAAAACTGCGCAACGAATGTTCCACAGCCGCTGACGAATCCGAATACGAAAAGATATTGAACAAAAAAGATTTGCATTGCAATACCAACCGCTGCAAGGGCCTCCTCACCCAGACTGCCGACCATTATGTTGTCGACAAGCCCCAGCGAAGACGAGATTATACCCTGAACGGCAATTGGCAAAGCGATTTTAACGAGTTTCCTATAAAATCCTTTGGGGATTCCCGAATCATTCCTAAGTTTATTTATGTCCTGCATATTTATTCAGCCGATTCCAATTTGACAACTTTGATACCCGCCTCCTCCAGAAGGTTTGTTGCCAATTCATCTGGATAGCCTTCATTAACAACAATCCTGCTTATTCCGGCATTTATTATCATTTTGGAGCAAATTGAACATGGTTGATGCGTGATGTAGATATTTGCACCCTCGATACTCTGTCCAAGAGTAGCCGCCTGAATTATAGCGTTTTGTTCAGCATGAAGTGCTCTACATAATTCATGCCTCTGACCAGAAGGCACCTTTAGTTGCTCTCTAAGACATCCGCCAAGTTCAGCGCAATGCGAAAGTCCTCTAGGTGCTCCATTATATCCTGTCGCAATTATATGTTTGTCCTTTACGATCACCGCGCCGACTTTTCTTCTCAGGCAGGTTGATCTTTGGGCGGTAAGTTTGGCCATTCCCATAAAGTATTCATCCCACGACGGTCTTCTATCTTCAAACTTCTCCATAACATTCTTCCTCTTAACGTATTAATATATCTTGAAAATTACTTGTTTGTACTTATCGTTCCCCTTCACTTAGAAGCAGCCCCTGCCTCGATTCATCCAAGATTGTATCCTTATCAAAATACATCTTCTCTAGAATTAACCCCTGCGGCGGTGCCGTATGTCCAGCTAACTGACGATCCCTTGCATTTAATATTTTAGACACATCACCTTCGTCAATTTTCCCACTGCCCACGTCTATGAGCGTCCCTGCCATAATCCGGACCTGCTTATATAGAAAACTATCCCCATAAAAGTCCATTCTAATCCTCTGTTGGTGTAGGTTCTTATCTTCATTCTCATCACAAAACACAGCTATTCTGTACATTGTCTTGTTCGGATTTTGTTCTGGATCCCCACCAGCGGCTTTGAAACTAGAAAAATCATGAGTTCCTGTCAATTCTTTTGCAGCTCTTCTCATCTTTTCTACGCATAAATATTCGTCAACAAAATACCTCGAGTTCCTCAGCGTTATCTCTCTCATTGCCCCCGCATCAACAAAATAGCTGTACTTCTTGCCGACGACAGCTCCTCTTACATCAAAAGTCATAGGAACCTTCTGTGCTGCGGTAATGAAGATATCCGGCATTAGTCCCTGCCTCTCAGTAGATTTTGCAAATGCATTATTCAGTACAAGGGCGAGTTTTTCAATGGGTATTTTCAATTCAGCCGAGAATTGAGCCATTTGCTGATGTGCATGTACCCCCGCGTCCGTGCGACTTACGCCGCGTATTGAAATTTCTTGTTTCAATACAATGCCAAGGATCTCTTCGACAGTCCCCTGTACAGTCCTTATATCCGGCTGTCTCTGCCATCCGCTGAAGTTTGTGCCGTCGTACTGTATTGAAAGCAAAATATTTGGTTTCATCTAAATCTCCAAGTTAAGTTGTATTTCCCATATTATCGATAGGTACAGCCCGGTGCTTACAAAAATATATGGCACCATAGGTAGTGAGTCTTTTAGTGACAGTTCTCGCTTGCCCATCTTAAACAGAGCGTGTATGCCCATTATAATGCAGGTGAGAACCATGACGGCGATCACACCCTTTGCACCAAGACAGATTCCGAGCGCTCCGAAGAGTTTCACATCTCCGCCGCCTACTGCCATTTGCTTCATAACCAGTTTTGCAATTGCTGAGATTAAGAACATCACTCCACCGCCAATAATTAAACCGAGCATTTGATCTTTCCACGAGTCAACAAATGGTATAAAACCAAAGCCGCTTATAAAGGCTAGAATTATCAGTTGGTCCGGGACAATTTGGTACTTTGCATCCGCCAAAGCCATAACCGCTAATGACCACATCAAAACGGCACCGCATGCGAAAAAACGGTAATCAATAAATATAAATTTTATGAATGCCAGCGCTAGGACTATAGAAAGTATGTAAGCCCAAGGATTGCGGTTAACTCTCGGCTTCGATCTATCCAAGAGCTCGTCTGACGGAGTTTCCCCATAATCAGTGAGCCATCCAGGCGGCATGCCGTTAAATATAGCTACAGCACTGAATCCGGCTAAAACTGCCACCAGTGCTGCGCCCATACTTTTACCCAGGGTAAAAATTATTTCATCTATCATACTGTACTAAAATTCCTTATTTAGGCCTATAACTGCTCTTGAGATCAACAATTCTATTGAAGACCTTCCTGCCGTCCTTGCCTTCGTCATGAAGTTCTGAATCTGCAATGTAATATCCGTGTCTAAAGAATTGGAATCTCTCACCTTTTTTCGCATCAAGAATCGAAGGTTCAGCATAGGCAACTGGTGTCTCTACAGATCTCTCATTCAACTGATTTTCGCCGTTTTCATCCGGAACCATAAGATATCCGTAATTTCTGACTTCTATTGGTACACAGATTGCAGCATCAACAAAGTGTATCGTGCCCTTTACCTTTCTGCCCGTGAAGCCGCTGCCGCTCCTTGTTTCAGGGTCGTACGTAGCGTGCACTTCCTTTATCGTGCCATCCTCATTTTTGATAACATCCGTGCACTTAATAAAGTAGGCTCCCTTAAGTCTTACTTCATTGCCCGGGAATAATCTGAAATATTTCTTAGGTGGAATTTCTTTGAAATCCTCACCATCAATCCAGATTTCCCTACTGAATGTTATTGTTCGCTCTCCAAGTTCTGGTACCTTGCCGTTATTTTCTATTGTAAATTCTTCACTCTTTCCTTCTGGATAATTGGTTATTATAACCTTAACCGGATTTTCGACGACATTCCTCGATTCCACCTGAGCCTGCAAATCTTCTCTTACACAGAACTCTAGAAGTCCCATTTCGACTTCACTGTTTGACTTTGCAACACCTATTCTGTCACAGAAATCGCGTATTGCCGATGGGGTATAACCCCTCCTTCTCAGTCCCGCAATAGTCGGCATTCTCGGATCATCCCAGCCTTCAACCACTCCATCGTCTACAAGACCCTTTAAGAGTCTCTTGCTCATCACGGTGTTGGTTATATTAAGTCTTGCAAACTCAATCTGCTGCGGCTGTGGATTCCACCAATTAAGTTCATTAAGGAACCACTCATAAAGCGGCCTGTGATCTTCAAATTCCAATGTGCATATGGAATGAGTAACGCCCTCTATGGCATCTTCAATAGGATGCGCAAAATCATACATAGGGTATATGCACCAGTCATCGCCTGTATTGTGATGTGAAACGTGAGCAATTCTATATATTATCGGATCCCTCATGTTGATGTTCGGCGAAGCCATATCGATCTTTGCACGCAAAACCATTGATCCTTCAGGGTATTTACCCTCTTTCATCTCCTCAAAGAGCTTTAAGTTCTCCTCAATTGGCCTATCTCTATAAGGACTATTCTTACCAGGTTCTGTTAGAGTCCCTCTATATGATCTCATCTCTTCTGGAGAAAGCTCACAAACAAAAGCCTTGCCCTTCTTAATCAATTCACACGCAGCCTCGTACATTTTAGGGAAATAATCCGAAGCCCAAAATTTGTTATCCCATTCAAATCCAAGCCAGTGTACGTCGTCTTCAATTGAATTCACAAACTCCATATCTTCCTTTTCGGGATTCGTATCGTCATATCTAAGATTGCACTTCCCACCGTATTTTTCAGCAGTTGAAAAATTCAAGCAAATTGATTTCGCATGCCCTATATGTAGATATCCGTTTGGCTCTGGAGGAAATCTTGTAACTACTTGGCCTCCATGCTTTCCTGTTTTGTTATCTTCATCAATTATATCGTGAATAAAATTTGAGCTTCTGTATTCAGACATTATCTAACCTACCTATTCATAACTTTATTTTTTTACTAAATATTAACTTTATCTTCCAAATCTCGCAATTTAAAGCATATTTCTAGATGATTATACCACAAAATAGTTTGCCCCGAAAGATTGCACTATATCATGTTGCTAGAAGGTTGCTAACTCAGGATCAGCGGCTTTTGCGGGCCTTATATGACTTACGACAAGAATAGGGCCTATGTCGTCGTAAATTGGACTTTCCTGGAATGTCATCTTACCGCGAACGACAAACCACTCTCCATGCTGATCAGGTTTAAGTCTTGAAATACATCCTGGTGCATATTCGCAAAAAATCGGTTGAAAAGATATATCCTCAACGCAGCATGTCATGACATGCCTTCCAATAGCAAAATTATCTAACTCTTCATTGCCTTCTTCTGTGCACAGTGCTCGTCCCTTGAGTTCAATAACTTTTCCATCGTAAATTTCTGGGCTATCAATCATATCTCTCAAGAAGTATGCAAAATCATCATCTTCTATTTGAACAACATCTGCGTCTAAATCGTAAGGTGGAGGATCTGGGATATTATCCTGTTCAATAGTGCCATCCACATATTCATAGATTATCAAAGCTCTGTTGTTTGCTGCGCGAACTATTTTGTGATACTCTTCCATATCGAATTCACCCCTGACGGAACGATTGAAAAATATCATATCCGCAGTATTTAGTTTCTCGTATACGAGCTGCCTCATATTCTTATTATATGTAAGGAAGGTCTTGGATTCAAAAATTGCGGCTTGTTGAACCACATTCCACTCCGCAGGCAAACCATTTGCAAGCGTTTCTTTATCCCACATGCCGTTATATTCTATAAGTATCTGCTCTGCCCTATGTTTTTTCTGCAGCCAATCTAGATTTTTAGGATTAAAGTCCTTGCGATCATCTAAATATTCTAGGAATATATCCTGAGAAACAAACTTATCCTTCTGATACTGTGATAGCCCTTCTTCGCAAACAATCACAAGTGTCCTCATATTTTCAACAAAATCATCACCCTCTAAGAGTTCTTGAATAAAGTTTGTTTTACCTCCATCAAGGAATCCATAAAATATAAATACAGGTATATCCATCTCTCTCCTTTTACATAAAAGTTTAATTTCAATCTATTATTTGTTCGTCTCAGATTAGTTATTTACCTTAAATAACTTCTTAATTTTGCCTTTATCAAGGTCGGTTCCAATGGCAACTATTCTGCCAATTACATCTGCAGAACCCTTTCGAATTTCAAAATCTCCTGGCACCAAGTCGAAATGAAGCCATCCATCAGATGATTGCAAAATACCCTTCACTCTTAAGATAGTGCCAAAACCCTCATCATTTTTCAAGGTTGAAAGCATTGATCCCAAATCTTTTTCTTCGTAGGTTCTTGAAGTTTCTATGCCTATGCTATCAAAAACTTCGTCTGCATGATGATGTCCGTGACCGTGATGATCGTGATCGTGATGATGACCTTCGCAATGATTGTGGTCATGGTCGTGGTCGTGATTATGGCCTTCGCAATGATTTTGGTCATGGTCATGATCGTGATGATGCTCCTCGCAATGATCGTGATGATGGTCATGGTCATGGTTATGGTCGTGTTCATGCTCTTCATGGTGGCAAATACCGTGCTCATGATCACAATCTGCATGATTAACCTCATATGTCAGTTTTTCCAAGGCTTTTTCAAGAGTAGACCCTTCTTCCATAGTCTTTAAAATTACTGAACCGTCCAGTTCATCCCAGTCAGTAGTTATAACAGGAGCCTCCTTGTTGAGTTCTCTTATTTTCTTAACCGCCGTATCTATTTGCTGTCCATCTAAATCCTGCGCATGGCTAATTATAACCGTATTTGCATGCTCAACCTGATTATTATAGAATTCGCCGAAATTCTTTGCATACATTTCATATCTTCTGCCATCCACTATTGTTGTAAAACTATTCAAATGTATTCTCTCATCTTTGAGATTCTTAACTGCCAAAATAACGTCTGATAATTTGCCAACACCTGAGGGCTCAATCAAAATTCGATCAGGCTTAAATTCGTCAATAACTTTTTCTATAGCCTTTGAAAAATCACCCACAAGCGTACAACATATGCATCCCGAGTTCATCTCGTTAATTTCAATGCCAGCATCCTTTAAAAATCCGCCGTCGATTCCTATTTCTCCAAATTCATTTTCTATTAAAACAATTTTCTCTCCCTTATAAGCTTCCTGAATCAACTTTCTAATAAGGGTTGTTTTCCCAGCTCCGAGAAAACCCGAAAAAATATCTATATTAGTAATTTTGTTTTTCATCTCAATTCCTCCCTGTAAAACATTATACCTCTATATAAACCAAAATACCACATTATCAAAAATATTTTTTCCAAGAAATGGAAAATTATTTTGTTGGACAACTATCACAAGAATTATGGTATAATTTATACGTTAAAGTTTGGTGCTCATTTTTAAGATTATCACATTTTGCACACTTTGCACACAAAAATTTGTAATTTGAAATTTAGGAGTATATATGAAAAAATTAATTGCTATTCTCATGACATTGGTTATTGCTTTTGCAATTTGTTCTTGCGGGAATAAGGATAAATATGCTGATAACACAACTGTCGTACTTACAAACACAAGTGATAATAAGAACATCACTATTAAATTTGAGCATAAGGGCGATAGCATAACGAAACTATCTCAGAAAGAAATTATTTCTTTTGATTCCCTTGGTGTTGGCAACGCGATGGACGCACAGGCGCTCCTAGAGCCGAAAATTGCTATGATCCCAACAATAGACGGCTATGAGAACAAAATAACTGTCAAGGACGATCATGTCGAGGAAACTGTAGATATAGACTTTAAAAAAATTGATTCTGACAAAATCAACGAAATCCCCGGACTGAACTTTGTAGGAGACGCAAAAGATACAATAAGCCTTGAAGAAACAATTAAGGAGTTGAAAAAATCTGGCTTTAAAGAAGTTGATGAAAAAAAATAAATTTGTTCCAGGCCTTTGGCTCATAGGATAAAAATCATTTTGTCTTTTAGTCGTTGCATTTGATAAGTTCTCGTATTACATATCCCCCTATCATAAGGCCCGCAATCGGCGGCACGTAACTCATACTGCCCGGTGTTTTGTAGCCAGTTTTAATTGGCTCCTCCGTACTATACAAAGCGGCTACGTTCTCTATACCCAACTCTCTTATTTTCTTTCGCATAATCTTCGCGAGCGGACACACCTTGGTATTACTTATATCATCAATTATGAATTTTTCAGGGTTCATCTTATTCCCTGCGCCCATGGCTGAAATTACAGGCACTTCAGCATCCTTTGCCGCGGCTATTATCGCAATCTTTCCTGCAATATTATCTATTGCATCAACCACGTAATCAAATCTCGAAAAATCTCCAATGTTCCCGAATTGACCAGGAAGCACAAATTGTTTGAATGTAGATACCTCGCATTCAGGACAAATCGAAAAAACTCTCTTCCTTGCGGCCTCTGTTTTGTCCACTCCAATCGTGTCGTATGTAGCAATGACCTGTCTATTTATATTGCTCTCATCAACTCTATCCATGTCAACCAGAGTGAGTGCACCCACGCCCGCTCGAGCAAGCGCCTCCACTACAGATCCACCAACTCCGCCGAGCCCAAAAATCGCTACATGTGATCCACCAAGGATTTCAAGAGCCTCGTCTCCAATCAGCATTTCGGTCCTATTCAGTCTTTCTTTTTTCCCCATAAAAGTCTTTAACTCCCCATACCATTATCTCTCTTAAGTTTACTGCAGGTTTTGTATATCACGCTTGAGTTATAGCCCTTCCCGGCAAGATGTCTCGCGACACGTGCATAAACCTTTTCAGGTACCCTATCCGAAATTGAATATCCTGCCTTTTCAAGAACCTTTAGCATCGACTCGTGTGCACGCTCTTCCTCCGACAAAACAATCCGCCCTGTAATACCGTAATGTTCTTCTGTTTCTAAGCGATAGAGTGCGTCTTCGATACAAAAATCACTTACACCGAGGGAGTTTAGTTCTCGTTTTGCACGGTTAAAACTCCTTCCCTTTTGAAATGCATTTGCCAGAAACAAAACAGCATACTCCTCATCATTTATATATCCGTCTGATTTGAGCGATTGAACGACTTCTTTAATATCGTCCTCTGAAAACTCCAATTCCAATAGATGTTTGATAACCTCTTTTTCCGTTCTCATTCGCCGCGATACAAATTTCGCTCCTTCAGCATAGGCTGTTCTCCCAGCAGATTTATTGTCCATAGAGCACTCCATTCATAACTATGCAGAGACTCGCCCATAGATCATCGGCAAGCTTATATGTGAAGAGCTTAAGGCTTGTACCTTGATACTCAACCTCTTCTAACAACTGAGAATCTCTGCCCACAGTCCCTGAAAAATCTTTATCATCTAAGAAAAACCCCTCCGCAACTGCTTTGCCCAATGCCTCACGTCGTGTCCACAGCTTGAAAAAGGCATCAGTACCACATTCTCTAACAAAATTCTGCTCAGACTCTGAAAAGTATTTTTCAGTTATTTCTCGATATTTTACAGGCCTAACAAATTGAATATCAAAGCCAACTTCACTATCTGAGATTGCACATCCCCATATGGTCTTTTTCGATTGATCTGCATTGATATCTCCGTTGTTCATACGAGTCTTTACTGTGTGAGATATGGAGAATTTCAGATCGATATCCGAAAAATAGGGTTTGCCACTTCCACAATATTTAAGTTTTAACTTGGATTCAACATCCTGAGGATTTTCGTTCTCTTCATACTTGTTTCCATGGCTCAAAAATGAGATTTGCTGTTCGAAATTTCCCATATCAATAAAAAAAAGATCGAATGGTAGATATTTTGTCGCCTGTAATGTCAGATCCCTAGAAATCGGTATATTCTTTTGGTTTAGAAGCATCCATCTGAGCGCAGCCTTGTCTATTTTGTTGTCTGTCAATTCAACTATATAAATATCTCCAAGTTTGTTCATTTTCTTAAAATCCCCATAACAAAATAAAAATAGCGCCCACTCGGGCGCCGATATTATTTCTTAGCTAAGTTATCAAGAACTATCTTATATCCATCTGCTCCGTACACCAGGCATTTGTTGATTCTGCTGATCGTAGCAGTAGAAGCTTTGGTCTCCTGCTCAATCTCCTTATATGTGCACTTGTTATCCAGCATTTTGGCGACCTGCAGCCTCTGTGCAATGGAGTTAATCTCGTTGATTGTACATATATCTTCGAAAAATCTATAACACTCATCCACAGTCTTCAAAGAAAGGATACCCTCAAACAGTTCATCTATGTCATCTCTTTTAAATTTGGAATCATACGGCATATGTTCTACCTCCTTTTATCACACTAACTCAATGATAACATTTTTCTTAAAGGTTATCAACTGTTACAGTAAAATTTTAAAGCGTCTATCATTAACAATGAGTTATATTAATATGTAAGACATTATAATTAGTAGCTTTGCCATCTAAAAGAATTTAAAATCTATATTATTTTTTGGATTGTATTATTGCTTTAAAACTGTCTGCGCCATTTTCAGTTGATTATCAACACCCGCATTTACATCAAGATCGACCTTAACATCTGGTACAATTCCTTTTTTGTGTATCACCTTACCCTTAGGTGAAAAATATCTCAGTACGGTCAGCTTAAGCGAAGAACCGTCTTTGAATTTTGTCGTCTCTTGCACGATACCCTTTCCGAAGGTTTTTGTGCCCACTATTTTGCCACCCTTATTATCCTTAATTGCAGCTGTCAAAATTTCAGAGGTAGAAGCTGTGTTCTCATTAACGAGAACAACATATTTGATTTTTGTCGCTTTTTCATCGGAATTATAATATTTTCTCTTACCATTCACATCTTCCATGTAAGTAATTGTACCTTCCTTGAGAAGTCTGTCCGCAATTTTAATACCTTCGTCTATATATCCACCACCGTTATCTCGAAGATCTATGATCATAGATTTTACTCCCTGTTTTTCAAAGGCTGACAATTCAGTTTCAAATTCCTCTGACGTACCTTCCTCAAAGCTCTTTATCAGAATATATCCGCTGCCATCGTCTAACACCTTCCCATATACAGTTTTTTCTTTGACGGTTTCCCTGGTCATAGTTGCATTGATTTCCTTATTATCCCTCCTCAAAACCATTTCAACCTTAGTGCCATTTTTGCCACGGATATGCTCAGACATTTCCTCAGATGTATCATATAACTTGCCGTCCACCTTTAAGATTATATCGCCTGATTTGATTCCAGCGTTTTCCGCGGGGCTGTTCTTAAATACCTCAGTTACCTGGTATTCGCCATTGTCGTTCTTCTGAAAACTTATTCCAATACCTGAAAATTCACCATTTAGGTAGCTTTCCCATGCTGCGGTTTCCTTTTTTGTCAGATATTCAGAGTATTCGTCTCCCAGTGAGGCAACAATTGCCTTTAACGCTGCATCCTTGGCCTTCTTATCGTTAAATTTAAAAATGCTTTTCTTATCTATCAAGTTCAAAATCTGTGGCAGGTTTGAATATTCCTTTGAAATCGCCTTTATTACACCCTGTTCATCACCGCGAACTATAAACCAGTTACCAAGTTTTGCACCTATGAACAGAGCCGTAATCGTAAAAATTACACCAAGTAAAAATGCGACCCATTGTTTATTAAAAAACTTTCTTTTTTCTTTCATATCAATAACTCATTCCTAATCTAAAGAAAATATTTTGTTTACATTCATTTGCGTAGAAACATTGCCATTCCATCTATTTAATGCGATGCTGCCAATTGCACGCACACGTGCGCCCTCTGAAAGTTCATCAACCGATCCCTGTTCAATGCCAAAACAAACACACGGGACAAATGAAGTTGAATTCTCTGACATGAGTTGAAAGCGCCTGTACTGCCCCTCGTTTCCCATAGATTTTAGATTGCTAATGATTCCCTCTACTGAAAACTTAGGTCTTTCGTTGCCCCTGCCACATGGTTCAAATAGCGACAGACTATCCGCAAAATCAATTGTAATATCTTCTGGTGCCAAACTTAAATCCCAATTCCACTTTCTTGTCAGCAGCTCAGGGTTCTTGGAGAGTTCTTCGCTCATATACTTGTCAATGCCCTGGTGGAAACACAAAATATTTTTCTCCGCTATTGTAAACCCACATGCCGCCTTATGTCCACCAAAACTTTTGAACAAGTCAGAAAAATGCGATAATAATAGGTGTATATCGAGTCCATCTATACTTCTGGACGTTCCCTTGTATAACTCATCCTCCGTCTTAGTTAAAATAGCAACTGGACGATGGAACTTTTCTTTCAAACGGCCTGCAACGATTCCAGTAACTCCCTCATGCGCATTATCAAGTTCAATTAAAATAAAGTTTGGGATTTTACCATCTTTTTTGTAGTCCTTCTTAATGATTTCTATACATCTCTCATAGATTTCATTTTGCAAATTTTTTCTCTGTATATTGCAATCCTTTACAATACGAACGATTTCATAAATTTCATCATCTGAATCGGTTCTGAAAAGTTTTACCCCAAGTCCTGCAGACTTAATCCTACCAACTGCATTGATATGGGGAGCAATTCCAAATGCAACATTAAAGGCACTAACTTCTCCTAACTTTAATCCAATTTCTTCTACTAATGTTTTCAATTGCTTTCTGCTAGCAGAGTTCAACTTCATAAGACCGTATTTAACCAATGTCCTATTTTCATCTACTAGAGGCATTACGTCGGCAATGGTTCCTACCGCAACAAGATCTAGAGTATCGTTATATGTGTGCGAATCCATGCCAATTGTTCTTGCAATAGCTTGAGCGAGTTTAAATGCCACCCCGCATCCAGCCAAACCCTTAAACGGATAATTACAGTCAGGCTGATTTGGATTTATTACAGGACAATTAGGGAGTCTCTCTTCATCTGCGCGGTGGTGGTCGGTTACCAAAATCTGAAGTCCCAAACTTTTGCCATAATCAACTTCTTCTCTTGAAACACTCCCACAATCAACTGTTATTACAAGAGCTGCTCCTGATTCACTGATTTTCTTCATTGCTGCTTTGTTGAGTCCATAGCCTTCATCAAATCTTGACGGTATGTAATAGCTTAGGTTTGATGTCATATTTGAGAGAAACTCAAGGAGGATTGATGTTGAAGTCACGCCATCGGCATCGTAATCTCCGTATATACAGATTCTCTCTTCGTTTTCAACCGCCGACAATACTAAATCCACCCCCTCTGCCATGTTGAGCAAAAGGAATGGATCATATGTCTTTTGTGGTCTAATCGAAAGAAATTCCGCGATTTCTTTTTCTGACCTGTAGCCTCGATCATGTAAAAGGTCGATAACTATAGGGTTTATTTGTTCTATATTAAAATTCTTTTGCATATCCTAAATCAAATTTCAGTTATTTCTACAGGTATCCCATAGGGTCAACGTGTCTACCATTAACTCTTACTTCAAAGTGGCAGTGTGGGCCCGTTGACCATCCTGTGCTTCCAGAATAAGCGACTACCTGACCTTTGCTGACACTCTGTCCCTGAGATACTGCGAGACTTGAGTTATGTGCATATAGGGTAGAAATTCCGTTCCCATGATAAATTGTTAGATAGTTACCGTAACCTCGAGGCATCCATCCTGTCAGGAGTACTGTTCCGCTATCAGCAGCGTGAACTGGCGTCCCCGTTGGCACTGGAATATCTATGCCTGTATGGAAGTCTCCAAACATAGGTCTATATCCATATCCACTACTTATAGATCCTCTTACCGGCCAACCTAGCTGACCTGTCCCGGCTGTATATCCAGAATTAGGAGCGGCTGGAGTGCTTGAGTTCCCCTGCCCAGCTGCATTCTGTCTAGCCCTCTCAGCAGCTTCTGCTTGCATCTTCGCCTCAATAGCTGCCTGTGCACTGGCGATTTCGTTACCAATCTGTTCTGCTTCTGCTTGATACTGCTTAAGTTTCTTTTCAATCACAGATCGCTCTTCTTCAAGAGACTTCTTAGCCTCAATAGACTCTTGCTTTTTAGCGGTCAAGGCTTTCTCTTCTTCCTTGAGCCTATGCTGTATTCTTTCAAGTTTTGCCTGATCTTTTTTTACAGAAGATATCGCTGCTTTGTCACTTCTATATATTTTTTGCATGAAGGACATATTTGAAATAAGCTCCGATACATTATTTGAATTTAGAATGACTTCTACAAAGCCAATCGATCCTTTTTTATAAATAGTCCTAAGCCTAACTTCTAAATTTTCTGTTTTCTTTTTGAGTTCTGCTTCCTTCTTATCGATTTCTTGATGTGTTGATTGAATCTGCGCGGACTGTTCCCTAATTGAGGCTTCGATTGTTTCCACTTCCTTAGCCTTACTGATTATCCTTTCAGTAACCTCTTTCTCCTGCTCCTGAGTCTTTGATTTTTTTTCATTGACATCCTTGAGCTGATTTTTTTGCTCTTGAATGGTGACAGCAGCAGCATTTTTAACAAAGCCAGGATAAACCATAAACGTGCTTGCAACAACAAAACACATCATCGCTATAATGAGCTTCTTCCAATTCTTAATATTCAGCATTTTTTTACTTGACATTTGCAATACCCCCTAAGATACCAAATTGCGATCTACAATAAATCCTAAAAGCCTTATTTATCCAAGAACTTCCTCATTGAAATAATACTCCCGCATACTCCTACGCTTATGCCTATCGCCATAAATATAATTAAAAGATTCCATACCATGTACCCGGCTGGCACGAGTGGAGATGACAAAATAATTATGACTTCTTCCCCTATTATTGACTCAACCTTATCATATATAAGCCATGTTAAGCCTGCAGCTATGAGCGAAGATATGATTCCCATCATAGCACCTTCTAAGACAAAGGGACCCCTTACAAACCAATTGGTCGCACCAACATATTTCATTATGCTTATCTCTTTTGCTCTGTTTAGTACAGTCAATTTAATCGTATTCGCAACAACTATAACAGAAACAATAATTAAGAAAATCATGATTATCATGGCAGATAATTGAATAAATTCAGTTGCTCTAGTTAGTTTCTCCACAGTTTCCTTATAATACCTGACATCTTCAACACCCTTAATTGACGTTGCATATTCAGTAATTTTTTCTGCAGATTTATTATCTGATACAGTTATCAATATTGAATTTGGAAGAGGGTTTTTATCTAAAGTGTCAAGAAGATAACCGTTCTTGCCCCATCTCTGCTTCATTATCCTGAGTGCATCCTCTTTTGTTCTGTACTCAGTGCCTTCGACACCGCTATAATTCTCTATCTTATCAGTGATTTTACCAGCATCTGCTTTGCTAACATCATCTTTTAGATAAAGTTCAACATAGTCAAAATCTTTTTCAACAACCTCTGTAAATAAATTTACATTAACAGAAACTACAAAAAACATCCCCAAAATCAACATCATTGCAGTGATGGCCAAAAGAGATGTGAATCCCATGGTTTTGTTTCTCCAGAACTGCTTTGACGACTGCTTGAAATAATAGATTAAATTACTCATCATCTTCGTCAAACGCTCCTATCTTACAAGTTTCACAAGACTCGTCGTAACCATATATTCCAACATCATCTCGAACAATTTTACCATTCTCTATAGCAACTACTCTCTTTTCCATTTTGTCTACAATATTTTTCGAATGGGTAACCATAACAATGGTAGTCCCTGATTCATTAATTCCTTCAAGAATATCCATTATATCCCAGGCAGTCTCTGGATCAAGGTTCCCTGTCGGCTCATCAGCTATCAATAGTTTTGGATTATTGATTATAGCCCTTGCGATTGCTACTCTCTGCTGTTCTCCTGCAGAAAGTTCATCAGGATATTTGTCTATTTTTTTGCCAATTCCAACTATATCAAGTACCTGCGGTACCCTCTTTTTAATTTGAGCCGGACTACATCTGAAAATTTCCATGGCAAAAGCAACATTTTCATAGACCGTTTTCTTAGGCAAGAGCCTAAAATCCTGGAAAACTATGCCGATATTCTGCCTAAGGAGTGGGACTTCGTGGTTCTTAAGTTTTGTAACTTCTTTTCCGTTCACCAAAATAGACCCGGAATCCGCATTTATCTCCTTAAGAATAAGTTTAATAAACGTCGATTTCCCGGCACCACTTGGTCCAACTAAAAAAACAAAATCTCCTCTATTGATGGAGATAGAAACATCTTCTAAACCAACATTATCCCCGTAATATTTGGTTACATTTTCGAATTTTATCATTACCCAAATCCCCAAAATAATTTATTTTCAATATTGAGTTAATTTTAACATAATTTTTCTTAGATTCCAATAGAATAATATAAATTTCTTAAGAATATTTAAGGTTTATTCATGCATCCACAATATCTTCTGTGATAACATCCCATAAATTGTATAATCACATTCAAAGTTCAACTACATGCAACAAAAGAGATTTCACTCTGAATAAAAAAGGGATAGGATATCTAATTAGATATACCATCCCTTTTATAATCTTAAATTTATTTAGCTGTTATTCTTATTTTTCAACAACCATGGCAGTTCCCATACCGCCACCGATACAAAGAGTTGCCAAACCTAGTTTAGCATCATCTCTCTTCTGCATTTCAAATAGCAGTGAAATCAAGATTCTAGCACCTGAAGCTCCAATTGGATGTCCAAGAGCGATTGCTCCACCGTTTACATTAAGCTTTTCAGGGTCGATTCCAAGGTCTCTTCCAACTGCAACTGACTGTGCAGCAAATGCTTCATTTGCTTCAATAAGATCCATGTCCTCAATCTTGCAACCAGCCTTTTCGAGAGCTTTCTTGGATGAAGGCACAGGTCCAATTCCCATGATTGTAGGGTCAACACCTGCAGATGCATATCCCTTGATAGTTGCAAGAGGCTTGATTCCAAGTTCATCAGCTTTTTCCTTGCTCATTACAACAAGCGCTGCACCTGAGTCATTGATTCCAGATGCGTTAGCAGCTGTAACCACTCCGTCTTTCTTGAATGCAGGTCTTAGTTTAGCCATTTTCTCAACCGATGCACCAAATTTAGGGAATTCATCAGTATCAAACACGATAGGATCTCCCTTTCTCTGAGGAACTTCAACTGGAACGATCTCGTCCTTGAATTTGCCGCCCTTTACAGCAGCTTCTGCTTTATGCTGAGAGTTAACAGAGAACTCATCAAGTTCTTCTCTTGTTATTCCCCACTGCTCTGCGATATTCTCTGCAGTAATACCCATATGATAATTGTGGAATGCGTCAGTGAGTCCATCGTGAACCATCATGTCGATCATGCTGACATCGCCCATTCTTGCTCCCCATCTAGCCTTAGGAACTACATATCCTGCCATTGACATGTTCTCTGCACCACCTGCAACGACTATATCAGCATCTCCTGCTTTAATTATCTGTGCAGCAAGTTCAACAGCTCTAAGTCCTGAACCGCAAACCTTATTAATTGTCATAGCAGGAACTTCTATAGGTAGTCCAGCGTCCAGCGTCATCTGTCTCGCAATGTTCTGGCCTAATCCACCCTGAAGAACGTTACCCATAATAACTTCATCAACATCAGCGCCGTCAATACCTGCCCTCTTAAGAGCTTCCTTGATACAAATAGCCCCCAATGTTCTTGCAGGTACAGTCTTAAGACTTCCGCCAAAGCTTCCGATAGGTGTTCTAGCTGCGCTCGCAATTACTACTTCTCTCATAAATTTTTCCTCCTAAAACTTTCTATTTACATATTCATAGATTAACATATCCGTTGGTTTTATATTACTTTCTTCGAAATTAAAAATCAACTATTTTGTTTAAATTTCACCGAAAATTTTCTCACAAAAGTTTCTGGTCTAAGGGATTCTTTCGCATGCCTAAGATTCTCAATCCCCATGTCTTCTTCCCTATTTATATATTTTACATCATATGGCAAAAATTTGCAAAACTCACTTGCCACAATCTGATAGAGACCCCTGTATTCTGATCTTGCTTTCTCGAAATGAGCCACAGCCATGTCATCAGTCAATCTTTCACCCAGTGAGAACGCTACCAATTTCTCATCGACAAATATCCCTACACTAAACATTCTTGGACTTTCAACGGATGTCATGCTCTCCGAAATTGCGTATTCTTCAGCCTTTAGGGTCTTCAAATCATCCGGATCCATTGTTTCAACTTTTTCTTCAAAATCATTTTCATCTGGATTCTTCTCGTCTACAAGGTCTCGCACTAGATTCATCACTATGTCAGTATCTTCTACTCTCAGTTTTCTAGCCTCATACTCATATGTCTTCTTGAAAAAGTTCATGTGATTCCTCTTCTTGTGAAGCGCACGCCCACTTAGAGTGATCATTTTTTCTTTGAGATACAAATATTCATCTTCGTCCCTATTTTCTATAAACTCCACTTCACCCGGAAATGCTTCTTCAATTAATGGCAGCATGTGCTCGGGTATCAGACCCATTCTAAATTCAAAACCTGCAGCCTCAAATCTATTTTGTGCATATAAAATAGCATATCTAAGCTTGTCTATATCATATTCTCCCGTAGATGTCATAGGCATTGAAAACACAGCCTTCGGATTCGCATCTCTACAGCTTGATCCTGAAAGAAGCAAAAGGCCCTCATACACCTCCCAATTCAGGCAATACTCATTTCTCCACACATAATTTGCAAGAAGCGTATACCCTGCGCCCTTATATGGATAGCCCGTAAAATATGAATCGAGCAACGCTTTGTCATCGTCAGAAAGGTCGTTAAAATTATTCTTAAAAATCTCCATATATCTGCTTATAAACTCTTCCTAAAATTTTATTTGATAATCCTCGAAATATCTTTAAATTCAGGGTCCTTATTCCCCATAATCATCTCAAAAAGTACGGCTTCAACCGTTACTAATTCAACGCCAGCCTGCTCCATCCTCGAAAGCGCGATAGCCTTATCATCAGCACTCCTTGACGAACAACAGTCCGCTATAAGCAGCACCCTATATCCTCTCTCAAGAAAATCAAGTGCCGTCTGCTGCACACAAATGTGAGTTTCAATTCCGCACAGCAAAATAGTTTTCTTCGATGTAGCCTTGACGATGCCCTCGAAATCTGGGGCACCAAAAGCTGAGAAACTATCTTTTTCTACAAGGGTTACCTCGCCTAGATTTCCTTTTATCTCTTCAAAATTCTCAGTTCGGCCCAGTCCCTTCGGATACTGCTCAGTTATAATAGCAGGGATGTTTAAAACGCCAATGCCCCGTGTAAGTCTGCAAATCTTATCTCTGAGTCTGTCAATCTCATCCATAACAGGCATGAGTTTTTCCTGATAATCTATTGCCACAAGAATCGAATCATCTCGATCTATTCTCAATTTTTTGTTTCCCATTTTTTCAACTCCTCCAAAACTTTATAATCTGTGTAGTCAAAGTGCAGCGGCGTTATGCTCGCATATCCTGACTGCATTGCACACGCATCATACTCATTTCCTAAATCCGAAAAATCGCCTGGCTCTCCATCAAGTTTATATGCGCCTGGGCCTTCGTCGACGTGCTCCCAAAATCTATCTCGAAAATATCTTGGTCCAAGTTTGGTGAACTTAACCCCTTTAATCTCTTCTTCTGGTAAATCGGGCACATTAATATTCAATATCATATTAGGTGTAATAAAGTCTTGCAATTTTTCAACATATTCTATCGCTATATTGCAGGCTCCTTCAAAATGCGTGCAGTGGTGGCCCGCTACCGATAATGCTACCGTCTTATATCCCGAAACCGCCGCTTCCTTTGCAGCGCCTACAGTTCCGCTATAAAGCGTATCCTTTCCGACGTTACTTCCCATATTGATTCCAGCGAAAACCATATCTATATTGATGCCCAATTCTTCGCATTTCTGTAATCCAATTTTAACGCAATCAGCAGGAGTACCACTTGTTTCCCACGCAAGCTTTGCACCATCAACTTCGACCTCAGATACATATACAGTGCCATTTAAAGATATGCTCTGACTATTTCCGCTTCGCTGTCCATCTGGTGCACAAACGTACACATTCACACCTTCCTGGGCTGAGAGTGCCTTGATCAATGCGGTAATCCCCGCTGCCCTTATTCCATCATCATTACTAACCAAATAATTAATCAAATTTCATAACCTTTCCAATTGAATCGTGAATCGCTAAAGTTGCCCTATTATCGTACGCTGTCTGTGATTTATTAATCAGCACTAAATTTTTACCCCTAAAATAATTTATTAAGCCGGCTGCTGGATAAACAACTAAGCTTGTTCCACCTACGATTAGTGTATCTGCCTTTGATATAGCATCTACGGCGCTATATATCACATCCTCATCAAGAGCCTCTTCGTACAAAACAACGTCTGGCTTAATAGTTCCTCCACATTTACTGCACACAGGTATGTAGCTACCGTCCTTTATGTCTTTGCTACCTCCACCTTTTAACATATCTGCACCCCTGCAGTTTGCAGGATTCATAATGTAATCCAAATCATATGATGCGCCACAGTGTTCGCAAAAGTTTCTCAGCACGCTACCGTGCAGCTCGTAAACTGTTTTGTTGCCTGCCTTCTGATGAAGCCCATCGATATTTTGTGTAACGACAGCTTTTAGTTTGCCCATTTGTTCAAGTTTTGCAAGTGCTTTATGTGCATCATTTGGCTGCACATCCTGCCAAACTAGGTTTTCTTTGTAGTATTTAAAGAAAAGATTAGGGTTCTTAACATAAAAAGTATGGCTAATTAACATTTCGGGAGGATAGCCGTACACTTCCTTGGCATGGTAGAGTCCCTTTTCGGATCTGAAGTCCGGAATTCCGCTTTCTGTTGAAACACCAGCTCCACCAAAGAAAACAATGTTTGAACTTTTGTCTACTATTTCTCTGAGTCTATCATCCATTTCGTTAACATCCTCCTTTTTTTCTGCTATAATAACAGTATAGCACAAGTATTGGAGGAAAGTAACGTGAGAAAGAAAAAAATCGCCTTTGTGCTTGCCGGTGGCGGCTCTAAGGGAGCATATGAATGTGGTGCAATTATAGCTCTTAACAAGATGGGGATTAAGGCAGATATCGTCTGTGGGTCTTCGTCAGGTTCTCTTGTTGGAGCACTATATTGTCAAAACGAGCTTAAGGTCGCAGTGGATATGTTTTCAAAGCTTGAAACTGACGAGCTATTTGAAGTTGAAAGGGATGCAAGCCTCTTTGACTTTGCTAAGGCCTTTATTTTAAATAATGGTGCTGATCCAAAGGGTCTTAAAGACGGCATTATGAAATATATAGATGAAAAGAAGATTCGAGATTCCAAAGTCGACTTTGGACTAGTTACGGTAGAAATCCCAAGAATCAAGGCTCATAGGCTGTGGAAAGACGAGATACCTTACGGGAAAATTCAAGACTATGTTCTTGCCAGCGCATCTGCTTTTCCAATGATAAAGTATCACGTAATCGACGGAAAGAAATTTATAGATGGTGCATATGCAGATGTAATGCCTGTGCAGATGGCAATAGATCGGGGTGCAAATGTTGTTTATGCCATTGATCTTCTGGGAAATGGGATTGAAAGGAAGTTATCCCGCAGAAATAAATCCAAAGTCCTAATTATATCATCAAAGTGGGAGCTAGGATTTCCTCTTGACTTCGATGCGGACAGACAAAAATCAATGCTGAAAATGGGTTTTCTTGATGCGCAGAAGGCATTGGGTTTATATGAGGGTGACTATTTTTGCTTTGAGAAGGGCTCATTCAAAAACAAAACTGAACTTTTCGAAGCTGACTGCTGTGGCAGATTTTTCAATCTCAATCCAGCAAAGGTTTATAATAAGCGAAACTTCTTGAATGCTTTGAAAAAGGCGATCAAAGACTTTCAGGCAAACGGTGAGTTTGATGAAAACACTGCACTTGAAACACTTTCGACGATTTTCAAATCAGATTCTATTGATATGGTAGGAAGTGATACAGGGTATGGAAGTATCGTCCTTGCAATGGCAACCAACATGATTCGTAAAGGCAGAGACAGCATTATGTACAATGATGCTATCGGAGCCATATTTGATGAAACCTATGCTGCTGCGACTTACATTGTCGACAATAATTTGTATAAACCAACAAAACAACATAGCATTATCTACCGAGGCGCAAAACAGTTTGCTGGCAATAAATTGCGTAATTTCAATCTCAAGACGTTACGTGATTATCTGAGCGGCAGATATTTTGTTTACAAAGTAAAGTCATTTTTCCACAAGTGATGCTTATGAAGTTTGAAATTTAGTTGGGTTTATTTGGTCAGAAAATTCAATTCTTAATGAAATCGGCAGGTGCTTATGAATAGTTTAGTAAAAGAAGCAAAATCAGCAAGAGTCGGACTTGTGCTTGGCGGTGGCGGATCAAGGGGCGCCTACGAATGCGGAGTTATCAAGGCGCTAGATCAACTTGGAATCAAAGCAGATGTTGTTGTAGGAACATCTGTGGGTTCGCTAATAGGTGCTTGTTATGTCCAAAATGACGTAGAGTCAGCGATTGAAATGTGGCTTCAGATGGAAACCGATACTATTTTTGAAATTTGCAGTGATCCTAGCAGCATAGATTATTTTAGAGAATTTATAAGACATGGTGGAGCAAGTTCAGCGCCTCTTAGACAAGAGCTTGATGTTTATATGGATGAGGAAAAAATAAGAAAAAGCTCCATAGAATATGGACTCGTAACAACAGAGTTCCCATCCATGAATCCAAGGTACCTATGGAAAGAAGATATACCACACGGGAAACTCCTAGACTTTATGGCTGCCAGTTGTGCTGCATTTCCAGCAATTCACATGTATCAAATTGATGGGATTAACTATATCGACGGTGCCTACGCAAACAATCTCCCCGTCTTTATGGCCCGCGAAAAGGGTGCAAAATTTATTATAGCGGTTGAAATTGATAGGAAAGATTCTGATAAGGTTGAACCAGGCTCTGCAGACGAGACCTATCTTTTAATACGTCCTCAATTTGATCTAGGTTTCATGCTGAATTTTCAAATTGAAAACACTAAGAGAGCAATGATCCTTGGATATCTTGATGCCCTCAAGGCTTTCAAATTGCTTGACGGCGTCAAGTACACCTTTAAACGTGGGGAATTTGAAGAAAACGAACTAATTCAGCTTGATTATCTCTGCGATATTTTGGGGGTCATACCTACCGAAGTGTATGGCAAAAGTTCAATTGACGAGGCTCTCAGAATACGTACTTCTGCTTTACGTTCCAACTATACAAAGGCTATCGAAAACAGGCTTTCTACTTTAGTGTCCCTAGCATCGTTTAAATCGCTTCGCAGCATTAGTCTGCGCGGGCACCTCGTACTCTACATCCTGGACAGTTTCAGAGAATATGGCCCAGATAGTATTTTTGCAACAAAACATCTTATGCGCATATTACCAGGCGAAATCAAAGCTGCGAGATACCTTCTTAACCACGGGATTAGTTAATCTAACGCTTTCCAAGCCACCTATCAATCATCTTCTTCGTCAAGTCTTGAATCTGATTTTCTGGTAGTCTGGAATAATAGAAAATCATTGATTTCATCCCCTCGATTGGTATCAAATCATCTGAATGATATGCCAATATCCCCATATTTTCAGCGATTTCTTCCATTTCTTTCGACCCCATATCTGTTTTAATGCTCAAAATCACATATAAACCAGAGTCCGTTCTATCAGCCCTCACTGAATCATAACCATAAGTTTCAATCACTTTAATACATGCGGATAATTTTCTGCCGCAAAGATTCCTCAATTTTTTGATATTTGTATAATAATAACCAGATTCCATAAAATGTGCCAGTGCAAGTTGCTCGGTTTTTGAGCAGGTTTGTGTATAGCCTTCAAGTATAAAATCCAGCTTATTTGCAAGCTGTCTTGGCAAAATCATATAGCTAATTTTCACTGATGGAAATAATGTAGCCGAAAAGCTCCCCAAATACAGAACATGTGAATCTTCTTCGTATTGTTCAAGCCCCTGGAGCGAAGATATAGGTCTACCAAAATATCTTAGTTCGCTATCATAATCGTCTTCAATAATTAGTCCATCATTAAAACTTGCCCATTTAAGCAGCTCATATCTGCTTGCAATCGGCATAACCGCTCCTGTAGGGAATTGGTTATTGGGGCATACATAGACAGCCGCCTTAGAATCTGGTAATTTTTCTATGTCAATACCTTGAGAAGAGACAGGTATTTTGTTGAGAATATATCCTTGGTCCTCGAATATTTTGTTGACAGGTTGATATCCCGGGTCTTCGGTGCAAACCAGATGTATTCCAATATGCCTTAAAAGTCGTCCGATGTGAGCAGTAAGCTGCTGAGTGCCGGCACCTACAACAACTTGGTTTGGCTGGCATCTTACACCTCTGGAATTAAATACGTACTTGCTAATTTCATATCTCAGCGCTTCTTCGCCCTGTGGGTCACCCTCCTGCATAAGAAGGTCGGTCTCTTCATCGATTACACGCATCATCGATTTGCGCCACTTTTTAAAATCAAATGCGTCAGGGTCGGTGATATAGTTCCTCTTTGTTCTGTCTTGAGTCTTATTGTCTTTCTCTATTCCTTGGCTGCCGCTATCCGCAGACTTGCTCATCAGAGAAGTTTTGTTGATCATCACAGGACCTGGAATTTTAGCAACATAAAACCCGGATTGTGGCTTGCTTTCTATATATCCCTCAACAGAAAGCTGGTTGTACGCAAACTCGACAGTCGTTATGCTTAGGTTTAAGTCTCTAGCAATTCTTCTGAGCGCGGGGAGCTTCGCACCTTCTTCCATATTACCAGAGATAATTTCTGACCTTATATATTCGTAAAGCTGAATGTATAAAGGATTCGTGCGATCTCCTCTTTTAAATTCGACTGTAAAGGGTTTCATTTCATAAACCTCCCTGATTATCAAAAACGAGCGACAAAAGCCGCTCGTTTAAGTGCATTCAAATAATATTATAGTTTTGCCTGTGCAGCCGTAACCTTTGCAAGAGAAACAACCTCGTCTTCGTTGCAGCCTCTGGACAAATCATTCACAGGACTGTTAAGACCCTGTAGAACTGGACCAATCGCCTCAAATCCGCCAAATCTTTGACCTATTTTGTATCCTATATTACCAGCTTCAAGAGATGGGAATACAAATACGTTTGCATGTCCTGCAACCTTGGAACCAGGTGCCTTCTTCTCCCCTACGCTTGGAACGAATGCCGCGTCAAACTGAAGTTCTCCATCAAGATCAAGATCAGGGTTCATCTCGAGAGCCTTAGCTGTAGCATTTGCAACCTTGTCAACTAGTTCATGGCTTGCACTGCCCTTTGTTGAGAAAGACAGCATTGCAATCTTAGGGTCCATGCCAAACTGTTTTGCAGTCTTGTCGGAAGCAACAGCAATCTCTGCCAAGTCATCTGAATTAGGGTCAATATTGATAGCGCAGTCTGCCATCAAGTACATTTCGTCATCTCTTAGCATAAAGAAAGCTCCGCTTGTCTTTGACATTCCTGGAACGGTCTTGATTATCTGAAGTGCAGGTCTTACTGTATCTGCTGTAGTTCCAACTGCACCTGAAACAAGACCGTCTGCATATCCTTTATAAACCATCATTGTACCAAAATAGTTTGGTGTCAAGAGAATTTTCTTTGCGTCTTCCGGAACAACCTTTCCTTTTCTTCTTTCAACGAAAGCTTCACAAAGCTCGTCAAATTTGTCTGACTTCTCAATGTCTACAAATTCCAATGCAGAAAGATCAACTCCGATTTCCTTAGCCGTTGCTTCAACCTCAGATCTTTTCCCAAGCACAACAGGCACTATAACGCCTTCCTTTGCAAGCCTTGCACAAGCTCCCAGAATCCTCTTATCTTCGCCCTCCGGGAAAACAATTCTAGCGTTCTTTCCTTTGAGCTTTTCGGTAATATCTTTGATTAAATCCATTCTAAAATCCTCCAATCGTCTTTGTAAATTCAACCTAAAAAATATTTTATCACTTTTTGTGCTTATTATCTACCTTCCTCATACTGAAATCCTGAACTTTTTATCTTCGTTCCATCCTTAAGTTGGAAAAGTGCCTCCATATCTGGGTTTGCTTCTACAAGCTTAAGTCCACGTTCAGAGCCAAGCAAAAGAGCTGTAGTAGACATCGCGTCGCACTCCATAGAATGCCCTATTTTCGACAAAATAGTAACGCTGATCACATCTGTATCTACAGGCCAGCCTGTTGCAGGGTCCAAAATGTGATGATACTTCTCTCCATTGACCTCAAGATATCTTTCATATATCCCAGATGTTACTATTGTACTATTTTTCATTTTTACAATGCCAATCATATCTTTTCTTTCGGAGAAAGGCTTCTCAATAGCAACATTAAAAGGCTTATTCCCTGGCTTCTCACCGATTACAGTTATGTTCCCTCCAAGGTTAACAATTGCTGAAGTTACACCCTTATTTGACAGGAATTCCGAAATCTTATCACATATATATCCCTTGGCTACTCCACCCAAATCTATCTGAGAGCCTCTCCCTCCAGTTTTAATCAGGTTTTTCCCACCGTTAAGGCTAGAAGTTTCAACATTCTTATAACCGACGGTTTCTAATGCTTTGTTGACTTCATCTTCTTTAGGAAGCTTACCTGAGCCATCTCTTTGGAAATCCCAAAGGTCTAACACTTTACCCATAGTTATGTCAAACTTCCCAGCCGAAAGATCTCCGTACTTTATTCCTGTTTGAACTACATTGAATAGATCCTCAGAGGCTTCAATTTCGCCATCGTTATTTAGTTTCCAAAGCTCACTATTTTCAATCTGTCTTGAAAAAATTTTCTCGTATTTGTTTGCTTCTTTGTATGCCTCATCTATCACCTTAGTTGCGTTTTCCTTGCTCATATCCCTCATGTCCAGAATTGTTATGTTGCAAACTGTATCAAAAAAGAAGGCTTCTTTTGAGATAGGTGCGTTTTGATTCTCTTCTGATTTCAGGTTTTCGTCATGCTTTACCGAGCATGCTGTCTGTGATATAATTATGATGATTATGAGTAATAATAATAAATTTAATTTTTTCATAAATACCTCAATTTTAATGAAAGCCGACGTGGCTTTATTTTTGATTTTGCTCATCCTTGGGTTCAGTTCGGTTTTTTTGATATCAAGTAGCGGCAAAGATGGTCAAAAAGTCTTGATTAAAACAGGTGGTGAAGTATACGGCAGCTATGACCTTAAGAAAGATCAAACAATACATGTCGTTTACAATGGTCACCACAACAATATTACCATAAAGAACGGCAAAGTTTCAATGTCATTTTCTGATTGCCGTAATCAGAACTGTGTGCATCAGGGCAAAATTTCTAACACATCGCAGGCAATAATTTGCCTTCCGAATCAGGTAGTAGTAGAAATTATAGATAGTAAGAAAGATGGAGGTGATGATATAGATGTCATCTCAAATTAATAAGACTTCAAGCAGCAACGAGCAGAGGGTCAGCGGTACTTCTAAGCTGGCAACTGCCGCAATGCTTTCCTGTCTTGCCCTAATATTCTCATATATAGAATTCCTTATTCCCATCGATTTGGGGATGCCGGGCATCAAATTGGGACTTGCGAATCTCCTTATAATTATTGCCCTATATGGGCTCAAATGGAAGTATGCTCTTGCAATTAACTTCGTACGAATCGTCCTTTCAGGGCTTCTATTTTCAGGGGTTTTCGGTGTAATTTATTCACTGTCCGGTGGGCTTTTGAGTTTCCTTGTCATGGTGTTATTGAAAAAGTCTGGAAAGTTTAGCATTGTCGGCGTCTCTATGGCTGGCGGAGTCTTTCATAATTTGGGGCAAATTACAGTAGCATCACAGTTAGTCTCAAACAGCAAAATATTTTATTACTTTCCGGTTCTTCTCTTCTCGGGAATTGCTACCGGCATTATTATAGGGTTTTTCGCCTATTACCTTGCGGTCAAAATGCCGTCAACTCTTTTCCCAAACCTTAAACGAAATGTGCTAGTTTGAGTCACTTAATTTAGCCAATCCGCTTAGATCCCATAAATTTAATCAATAAATTTATGGACATAAACCAGGAATATATTCCTATGAAAAAATGGAGGATAAAATGGACAAAAATAACAAAGAAATTTTCTCAAATCGCATAAAACAAATAAGGCAACTTATGGAAGATGCAAATATTGATGCATATCTAATACCAATGAGCGATCCTCACGGCTCTGAGATGCTCGATGCTCACTACCACGAAATTTCCTTCGTGACAGGATTTACAGGTTCTGCAGGCGATGTTTTGTTAACGAAAGACGAAGGTTTTCTGTGGACGGACAGCAGATATTTTCTGCAGGCCGCTGAACAACTGCCTCCCGAAATACAATTGATGAAACTCGGTTACGAAGATACTGAATTATATGACAGCCTTATCCATCGATATAATAAAAATGGTCTCATAAAAACTCTTGCTGTCGATATGGGTGTCTACACAACTGCCGCTTTCTTAGCAGTATCAAACATTTCTGATTCAGTTAATTCATCTGACTCATCGTCAAATTGCGATTCTACACTTGAAATTAAGGACTATAATTTTGTCGACAAAATATGGGAAAATCGTCCGCCTGTGAAATCGAATCCTATCATTGACCTTGATATCAAAATATCGGGCGAATCAACCGATTCAAAGTTGTCAAGGGTGCAGAAAGAGATGAAAAAACATGACGCAGACCACTATTTTGTATCGGCATTAGACGATGTAGCTTGGTTTTTCAATAAGCGTGGAAGTGACTTCGACGACAGTCCTTTGTTCTATGCGTACGCCCTCATATCTAACTCCGGGGCTAAGCTTTACACTCTAAGAGATGGCACTTACAGCGGCGTCTATGAGGATTTGCGCAGTTTAAATCCTAATGCTAAGTTAATCATTGATCCAGCGACCACACCATGCAGAGTTTTGGAATATGTCAGACACATAGCAAAGGTTATAGAGATTCCAAGTCCTATAGAGTCGCTCAAAGCAGTTAAAAACGAGGTTGAGCTTGAGGGAATGAGGCGTGCACATCTGCATGACGGGCTAGCACTTACACGTTTTGTGCACTATTTAAAAACAAAATACAAGCCTTCGGAAAAGGTTTGTCGTGAGTCAGAACTCAGCGAAATTTTAACGAGATTCCGCAAAGATTCTCCAGAGTACCGCGGACACAGTTTCGAGCCAATTCTAGGGTTTGGGGAAAATGGTGCAGTTGTTCATTATTCATTTATGCACGGCAAAAATTCTGAGGTCATTGGGGATTCACTCCTGCTTGCAGATACTGGTGGGCAATACCAAACCGGTACTACTGACGTTACGAGGACAATTGGCATTGGAGTAACAACAAAAGAAATGTCTAGAGCTTACACTGCGGTTTTGAAGGGTCATCTTGCCCTTGCTCGCACAAGATTTGCTAAGGACGAACCTGGTGCATCTCTCGATAAAATTCCCAAAGCAGAAATGAAAAAATTCGGATTCTCCTATGGTCATGGAACTGGCCACGGCGTAGGGCATATGCTCAACGTTCACGAAGGTCCTATTTCTATAAGTCCTAGGGGCAATTTGCCACTTGCGGCAGGAAATGTTGTTTCAAATGAACCAGGAGTTTATCTTGAAGGAAAGTTCGGAATCAGAATCGAGAATCTTATAGAAGTTTGCAGAATCTCAGATTCCGACGAGTTATTTTTCAGGAATCTGACATTGTGCCCATATGATACAGATCTAATTGATGTTGAACTTCTGACAGATGAAGAAAAAAATCAGATTGTCAAATATCATAAAGATGTGTATAAAAAACTTCATGATTTTGCAGAAAAAGAATATCCCGAGATTCTAGAAGATAAGGATTTCTGGGACTGGCTGAGGAAATTGGTCCAAATTTAAGGATTCGAAAAATTTAAGTATTAACACACATTTTTCAACGATTAAAAAGACAACCAATCAACTTAATTTTAGGCATTGGTTGTCTTTTATTTTAATATTAACAAAATACTATTAATAATCTCAAAGATAATTAGATGCAATAGATAAAATTAAAATTTATGAATAAAATTTTTCTTCATCAAACAATCCTTCAGAACGTGCAACTATTACTGAACAAACAGCATCTCCCCATATATTCATAGGTGTTCCTGTAACATCAAGATAGAAGAAAATTGCAGCAATCCATGTAACTACCTCTGTTGGTAGATTAAATGCACTTACCAGTATTGTAGCAATTGCAAGTCCTCCTCCGGGTACTCCTGCACATCCTACCGAAAAAGCAATGCCGAATACTACGAATAATATTATACTACCAATTGACGGTGAATGTCCTGCTGCATACATGCCAAGCATTACATAAAGAGGTATTTCTATGCCCATGGAGTCCATATTAAATGTTACACCTAGTGGAATGCCAAAATCGGCGACTTCATCATTTACACCCATATCCTTAGCACAGCGAAGTGTAATAGGCAAAGTCCCTGCCGATGAAGTAGTTGTAAAAGCTGTTATAAGCGCTGGGAAAAGTTTCTTAGTGAAAACCCAAGGGCTTACTTTTCCAACAAATTTTAACAGTCCGAAATAGCAGATGACAATTTGAAGTACAAATGCAATTGTATACGCTATGAGGAAGCTTCCCATAGTACTCACAAAAGATCCTTTGAGATTGGAAACAGCATTAGCAGTTAGTGCAACCACACCAATTGGAGCATAATACATTATTCCTTTTACAATTTGCATAATTAGGTCCATCCCTGAATTCAGAAAATTTGTAATTTGCTTTTTACTGTCCATAACATCTGTCATGCACACAACCGCTATACCTACAAATAACGCAAGAAATACAATTTGAATTGTGTTACTGTCTGCAATACATCCAAGAAAGCTTTGAGGAATCCAATCGATAAAATTATCTACTGAAATGGATTCAACTTTTACAGCTTTAACATCAAGTGAAATCCCCTGTCCTGGCTTAAATATCAGTCCAGTAACTATTCCTAGTATAGATGCAATTGTAGTTGTTACAAGAAACCATCCAATAACTTTTCCGCCCCATCTCGACATCTTCTTAACATCTCCAATATTCGCAAATGCAGAAGAGATAGAGAAAAGCACAATCACAGGCACCATCATCCCTAGTAGTCTTGTAAAAACGGTTCCAAAAGGTTGTATAACAGAAACATTATCACCTAATAAAAGGCCGAGAATTGCACCTAAAATTGCTGCCATCATCAACACTAATCCAAATCTTTGATTTATTACATTTAAAATATTTTTCATTAAGTATCCTCCCTTAATAATATAAACGCTTATTACTTCTGTCTTAGCTCATTGCCAAATTCATTGATACGCTTCATAGCTTCTTCTATATTTTCCAAACTATTAGTATAAGCTATTCTAATATATCCCTCGCCGCAATAACCAAATGCACTACCTGGAATGCAAACTACTTTTTTTGTTTCAAGCAGTCTATTACAAAACTCTATATCACTAAGTCCAAAGCTAGATATGTTTAAGAAGACATAAAATGCACCTTTAGGAACGGCATAAGTAACGCCTTCTATCTGATTGATTAACTCTAAGATTTTCATCCTTCGTTCTTGAAATACATTATATAAATCCTTTGCAAGTTCGGGATGATTAAGAGCATAAACAGCCGCCCATTGACCTACTGAATTTGCACATGCATTAAAGTTTTCCTGACATTTTGTCATTTTATCTATAATGTCCGCAGGACCTGCAGCATAGCCTATTCGCCATCCACACATAGCCATATATTTTGAGAAGCTGTTAATGACTACTGTTCTCTCTTTCATTCCAGGCAGCTCTGACATTGAAATTGCTGACTCCCCATCAAATAATAATGCGTTATATACCTCGTCAGTTATAACTAAAAGATTGTATTTTTTTGCAATATTCGATATTGCTTTGAGAGTTTCAAGAGATGTTACGCATCCTGTTGGATTGTTAGGACTATTGATCATAATAGCCTTTGTTTTATCTGTCACAAGTGATTCTATTACTTTAGGTTTCATTTCAAAACCATTTTCAGCATTTGTTGGTACTCGTACTGGCACACCTCCGTAATATTCAACTTGAGCCACGTAATTCAGCCATTGTGGATCTTGAATAAGAATTTCATCGCCCGGATTAATAATAACTGACATCAATAGAGACAAGGCTCCCATTGCACCATTAGTAACTATAATTTCTGTTGCAGAATTATATTTTACATTTTTCACTGTAGATAATTTAGAAATAGCCTCTCTTAGCTCAGGTATGCCGGCATTAGGTGTATAGTGCGTTTTACCTTCATTCATAGCTCTTGTAGCCGCGTCACATATTGGAATAGGAGTCGGCAAGTCAGGCTCGCCAATCCCCATACTTATTACGCCCTCCATTGTTGCTGCCTTATCAAACATAGCACGGATGGCTCCTTGCTGTAGCCCCCTAGTTCTTTCATTTACATAATTCATTTCATCAACCTACCTTTTTTGCTCTAATGAAGCACCTTTCATAACATGCACGACATCAATTTTACTTACTCTATTGAAATCTCCAACTATACTGCCCTTTAATGTGCCAGCCGCAATTCCAAAATCTACTGCTTCCTGCAAGCTATTATAATTGTTAATTCCATATATAACGCCTGATGCTATGGCGTCTCCAACACCAACTCTATCTATAATATTTTCAGACTTAAGTTCAATAGATTTATACAAATTGTCTCCGTCAAAGATTGTTGCACAAAGCAAGTTAGAGTCAGCGCTATAATTTTTTTGCAAGAACATTGCAATATATTTTAGATTTGGATATTTCTCCATGCAGTTCTTATTTAATTCTATATATTTCTCCCAAGGGAATTCCTTCATATCTTTTTCAAATAAATATTCTGAATTTATAGAGAGACATTTGTCAATTTCACTTTCCGAAGCAATCAAAATATCTACATTCTTCGCAAGTTCAGGCATCACCTCAGTAGCATTTTTACCATAGTTCCATAAATTCCCGCGATAATTTAAATCACAACTTACAATTATTCCTTTTTCCCTAGCAATCTTAATTGCTTCTAGATTTAAATCAGAAGCAGATTGGCTTATCGCAGAAGTAATCCCGGACACGTGGAACCAATCTATGTCATCAAATACATGATCCCAGTCAATATTACCTGGTCCTGCCAAGCACATTGATGAAAAATCTCTGTCGTAATAGGTTTTGTTAGGTAATAAATTGGACCCCTGCTCTATGTAATAAACACCAAAACGTCCATCACCATATACGATTCTATCGGTCCGTACTCCAAATTTTCTCAGCTCTCTTTCAGCGGACTCCGCCACAATATTATTTTCTGGAAAAACCGTTACAAAGTAGGCTTCTTCTCCAAAATTTGCTAACGATACTGCAACATTAGCCTCACTACCAGCAAACGTTGCTTCAAGCTCGTAAGATTGAAACAATCGTTCAAACCTTGGAGCCCTGAGTCGTAACATCATTTCTCCGAACATAAGATATTTCATGGATTAATCTCTCCTTTCATATTTAATTTGTTCAATTATTTTTTTTGCTTTCTTCGCATTATTCTCTATCATCTGATAATCTTCAACATCAAGAAGATTTCGACTGCATATCCATGAGCCGCCTATGGCAAACACCGATGGTTCAGAGATATATTCTTGAATATTAGTCAAATTAACTCCACCCGTAGGCATAAATTTTATGTTAGGGAAAATTTCTGATAGTATTTTAATACTTTCAACACCCCCACAAACCTCTGCTGGAAAATATTTCACTCTATTTATCCCATAGTTATTAATTAAACTTGAAATTTCTGTAGGAGTAACTACTCCTGGAAAAATTTGCACAAAATTTTCAACGCACCACTCTATAGCATCGGTATTAATACCAGGAGAAACAATAAAGTTTGCACCGCTTTCGACAGCTTCTTTACATTGAGTAAGACTAAGTACAGTGCCTGCTCCTACGATCAGGTCTGGGAAGTTCTTTTTAACAGCAGCAATGGATTCAAGGGCTTTGTCAGTTCTAAGAGTAATCTCTACTACGTTAATACCGCCTTTAATCAAAGCTCTGCTTGCTTTTAAAGCTTGATCTGTATTTTGGAAGGAAACTACAGGAACAACACCAACTCTTTCGATTTTTTGTTCAATATTCATTATTTCAATCCTTATATATTTTTAAAATTTCTTCAAAACACTTAATATTGGATTCAATAACATCCCATTCATTCTCTTCTATAAGTTTTGTGTTAACCAATGCATTCGATACACCTACTCCTATTACATTGTCTATTTTAAGGTAATCAGATGCATTCTTATTATTAACTCCACCCATAGGTAGTATAGGTATATTGTTTAAAGGAGAAGCAAGACTTTTACAATATTCCACTCCTCTACTGCCTGCCGGAAACAGTTTTACTAAAGCTGCACCATGTTCCCATGCATGCGCAATTTCGGAAGGTGTCATAGCACCAGGTATTATGGGCAAAAATAACTCACGAGCCTTATTCATAACATCAATATTTGTATTTGGAGATAGCAGATATTCGGCACCAGCCTCTTTTGCAATCTGAACTTGCTCAACATTCATTACTGTCCCAGCACCAATGATGATTTGATCTTTAAATACTTTCCTTAATTTTTTTATATTTTCATATGTCTTTTCCATACAATCTTCATCTCGTTGATCGAAGGTTAACTCAACCATAGAGATACCGTGTTTTACCAGCAATTCTGTTGCTTTAATTAAAGAATCCCCATATATCTTCCTCATTGCAACTATTATTTTATTCTTTTTTATATATAATCTTAATTCATTTGAGTTCATTACATATCCCTCCACGGATAGATCTTGATGTATTTAGTATATTTTAATTGTCTTCTTACATAAATATGTTATCATAGTGTTAGATTAGTGTAAATTTCATCTAATTCAACACATGTTTAATAAATCTCACATAGATTTTAAGGAGTTACGATGACATTATCGGAATATCAGATATTTATAACCATTGCACAGACTAAAAGTTTAACTACAACGTCTAAAATAATGCATTTATCAAAATCTGCCATAAGCCATGCCCTCTCAAGGGTGGAAAATGAGCTAGGAATGCCCCTATTTGAGCGCAGCAAAAGAGGATTAATTCTAACTCCATATGGAAGCGAGCTTTTGCAATATGCAAACTCAGTTCTTAGAGCAAATGAGCAGTTTAATTTTCGCGTTAAAAATTTACAAGGCTTAGAATCAGGAATTGTACGAATTGGCACCTGTAGTAGTGTTTGTAGTAACTGGATACCATATATAATATCGGAATTTAAGAAAAATCATCCCAATATTGAAATACAGGTTCGCGGTGGTGCATGTAATAAATATATAATAGATTGGATTTTGGAAAATGAAATAGATATTGGAATTGGAAGTTCACCTCCGAATTCTTTGCTAAATATAGAAGAAATCTACACTGATGAAATGATTTGCATTGCGCCAAAGGATATTGATGTATCTAACAAAGAATACATCACCTCAGATGAGCTTAGTAAACAGCAGTTGCTCATGCAAGAATATCCATTTAACGAAGAATCTCAATTTACATTGGATGCTATAAATGCTCAACCTACATGTTATATAACGGGTTATGATGATGCAACTCTCATAGCCATGGCTGAGGGTTCTCTTGGATGTTGTGTCATGGGCAAACTCTGTATAAAGAGAATCCCTGCTGCAGTTAGGGTATTTTCTTTTGAAAAAAAGCAGTTTAGAAAGTTTTCTATACTTACACGACGAGGATTGCAACAATCTCCTGCATCAAAATCCATGTGTAATATCATAAGAAACTATACAAAGGATTTCCCTAAAAATTACGATTTGAATCTTTTATAAGACAAAAAAAGAGAGTCAAAACTGACTCTCTTTTTGATATTTCTTTGATTAGAATAATTGTACTATTCAATAATCTCAGTTACAACTCCAGAACCTACTGTTCTTCCGCCTTCCCTGATAGCAAATCTTAGTCCTTCTTCGATTGCTATTGGTGTGATAAGG